>Ga0116227_10005233_pt1 | contig 27561 bp, 21 predicted proteins | sample S1TSphgellanicum_FD_89693 | JGI IMG/M metagenome (GOLD analysis project Ga0116227, IMG submission 89693) | Host-associated microbial communities from peat moss isolated from Minnesota, USA - S1T2_Fb - Sphagnum magellanicum MG | ecosystem: Host-associated > Plants > Peat moss > Unclassified...
AAAAAAAAAAAAAAACAAAAAAAAAGATAAAAGGTGATTGGTCGAAAAAAAATGTTTTGTGGGTTTGAAAGAGGGAAAATAACCATGGTGGTTTTTTTTTTTTTTTTTTTTTTTTTTTCACTACCTACCTTTTAACTTGGTGTGCAAGTGGGTTGTTAATAGGTATGTAGTAAAATCAGCCCTTACTTTGAATGTGTAACTGTAAATGATTTACATTTACTTGTCATGTAAAATATGTGCAAATTCATGTATTTTTTAATAAAAAAAGATAAATGTTTTCCTACCAAGAATTGGAATTTTCAAATAAACCACTAGCATAAGTTTGAACGGGAAAAACCCCTTAATCTCATTGAGACCACCTTCCTTAATAGATACAAGAAAGAAAAGGAAGTGGAGAAGGACATGGAAAAAAAAGAAGTAGCTTGATATATGGCCCGTAAGCAAACTTCTTAGGTTCCATTCAAACCATGGGTTTGAAACAAGGGTCCTAGATGATGGTGCAGCTGAACTTGGAACTTGGCATCCTTTGGTTGTGTAATATGTTATGCCTAATTCTTGATTGTGGAAAGTGTGCATTTTGTTTAATGGTTTTCAAAAAAAGAATCAATGAACCACAAAGCAATGGATGAATACAATAAGAATTGTGAGATGTTGGATACGTTCCATAGGACTTCTTTTAAAATCCAAAATCAAGTTCACTTACACTTACCCTTCCAAAAACATTTACATGTACATTGTTGTACATGGTGGGTATATGTGTCTTTACACTTATCCTCCCAACATGGGTATAAATCATAAATCATGTATTTAGTTAGGTAGATGGGCTGATGGGTGAACACTTAAGGGCTGGAAGAACTGGTGTTTGTTCTCCCATCACTTTCAAACTTGAAGTTGTAACACACTAAGGAACCCTCCACCTAGCACCCCTATACCCATCTACAATATTACATTTGATTTTGAAACAAGTGATATATGCCCCCCCTCCCCGCCCCTCCCCTCCCCCCCCCCAAAGTAATATCTTTGCTTCCTTGTGAACACATTTTGTCCCAACTAATGTGCACCATATAATCAAACATGACAATCTTTTAAAAATTGAACCCCAAAAAAACAACCCAAACCTAAACAAAGACAAAGGGTTTTTATGTTCATTTTTTTCACTTTTTACATACTCATATATATAGTTGTTATTCATCTATCAAATAGAAATGAAAAATTGCCTAATAGCTTTTAGGCGACACATGTGAACAACCTTTCTTTAAAATATGGAAACAAAAATGCATTATCAAAGAGGGATGCCCTTAACCCTTTTCACTTTTTTTAAATAATTTTACAATGCCACACCCACCACCAATCATGGGAGGAGACATTCTAAACATGCATTAATTGTGCCAAAGAATTGAAAACCTTTGTAGGGGAGAGAGAGTGAGTCCTCGTTACCAAACATTGTTAGGCAAGTGGTTGAACACAAAACCTGCATCCCTAAACTATGAAATAAAAAAAGGCTGTTCACCAATATTATGAACTCAACCTTTGGATTTAAGGGCGATTTTTACAACATATTTGGAGGGCACCTTACATGCATGAAAATCCCTCTTTGGAAAGAGGAGTCATGTTGGTATGCCTTCTCCTTCAAAGTTTGAGGGAAATTATACTTTATTTATAGGTATGATATCCTTCTCTCTCTCTCTCTCTCTCTAAGGAGTAGGTGCAACAACCCTTCCCCTCCTACATATGCCCTTGTGATCGAATGTGATCCAGGATCATGATAAATTTCACCTTGTTGTTTACAATAGGTAAAGCCCATGGGTAAGGGACATTCCCAAATTGTGGGGTCTCAGACTTCATTACCGCCTGGTCTTAGGCCCGTTATTTTGAGAATGCCCCCATGCCTAACTTTACTCTACACATGAGACACTTGAAGAAAATTCTTAAGTGTATTTGGGTTGGGTGTCTAATATGCATGAATATCCATTAAAGAAAAAAAAAAAGGACATATTTTGCCATGTATAAGAGTGAGAGGGAATTAATTATTATGCCTACTTGTAAGTGGAAGATCCATCTTGCTCTTAAAAGGAGTTTGGGTGACCTAGAGATGTTTAGTAGGTTCATGATAAAATGTTGCCTTGAGCTTTATGATGGGTAAGTAAAGCCCCAAGGGTGAGAGATGATTTTTTTTATAATTGCTTTTTTACAAATGTTTTTTCTTTTTCTTTTTGGGAAAAATTTGGAATCTTCTTTTTTCTATTGTAAAATTGACTAATTTTGCTAATTTTGGGGGAGGAATTCGTCAAATTTTGAATATCACGGAATTGAGAAAACAAAAACCTTGGATGACAACATTCTCAAAAAATGTGGGGCCCAACTCAACTACCAACTTCACGAAAGGTTACAGTGATAGCAAGCCCCAGGGTGGTGGGAGTACACCTAATCAGGGATTAGCAAGGGTGGTAAGTGTAATTAAGGAGGCCCACTCAACACTAATCCTGGTTAATTGCAAGCATGTACTGCCTCCTTGCCCTAGGCCCCTTATTTTGAGAATGCCAAACCCCGCCCCCCCCCAACCCTACCTGGGTCTTTAGTAGTATATTATCTAATCAGGGATTAGCAAAGGGTGGTAGGTGTAGGGGAAGGCTTTATAAGTGTCAGGGGCAGTACGCCCTGCAAATGACAGTACGCCCCTGAGGCCTGGGACGTACTGCTGCCTCTGACACGAGGGGGACGGCCCTCACCAGAGTTAAGTACGAGCCAGTAGTCCCAGTGTGTTTTTCAACAGGCATTTAAATGGGCGCCATTTTTCAATGGCCAGGATGTTTAAGATCTGATGGACACAGTTTGGGACGGGTACAGGGAGTTCTTACGCCCGCCAGTACGGAACGCATTATGTTTTATTATTAAAACATAATGCGCTCCGTACTGGCGGGCAGAAGAACTCTCTGGTTCTCTCTGGCTCTCTTGCGCTCTCAGTTGGGGTCCAGTATTTTTTTTTCCAATTTTGTGTTGTTGTTGCCCAATCAGTGATCCATAAGTATTATATTTAGCCAAATTAGTCCATAAATGTATTTTTAGCCAAATTAATCCATAAGTATATTTCGCCAAATTAGTTCATAATGTATTTAGCCAAATTAGTCCATAAGTATATTTAGCCAAATTAGTTTATAAATGTATTTAGCCAAAATAATCCATAAGCATATTTAGCCACATTTTGTGATACTCAAAATACGAAAGTAGAAAATCTTAAGCGCCCTTTCATATTGTAGGCAATTGTGACAATTTTTGGTGCACTTTTGTTTGTTTGTTTTTTTTGTCTTTTTTTTTTTTCGGGGCCCATTTTTTGATGATTTTTTTAAATTAAAAAAACACAGAATTTGTAACAGAATATTCTTTTTCCAAAATATTTGTCACAAAGTGGCGAAAATTCGCCACAGAAAAATCACAAATTTTTTTAAAAATAATTTTTGTTTGAGGGAAAAAACCGAGGAGTGCTTTACTTAATTAGTGTAATTAGGGAGGCGCACTTAACACTAATCCCAGTCGATTGCAAGCATGGGAATTGCATATATTGCTCTCTATTACTGAGAGTGAGTCACCAGCCTCAAGCAGCAGCCCCTCTTTTCTCTCTCTCTCTTCCTCCCTCCCTCCCTCCTTCCCTCTTGCAATCTCTCCTCAATTGTACCCCAAATCCTTCTCAAGTTTTGTTGCGATTCTACAATCCAACAACCCCCTTTCTTTCATTCCAGTAGCCATTGTGATGATCAGCAACCGGGGTTTCATCATCCGAGTCGTCTCTGTAATTTGTTTTTTTCGGTTTTGTTGCTAGACTTTCTTCTTCTTCTTCTTCTTCTAGTAGGCTCCGAGGTTTTTATTTTTTGGGTTTTGGAGGTCAAAGGTTTCTCGCAATTCCCTTCGTGAAGATTAAGAGCTCTTGCTGGGTTTTTTTTGGCAAAGAAACTGTTCTCTTCTATCTTCCTAAGTTGCTCTCTCATAATTCATTCAGCATGTCGATACAGCTTTGTAAACCTGCTAGTTTTTTCATTTATTTGTTTGTTGTCGTTGTTTGTCTGTCGAGTCGAGTAGACTAACTAGTTTTCTTTTTTTTCTTGTGAATGAGATTCCGGTGCGAAAGGGAAAAAAGAAATCACAGTTTTGGTTTTGTTGGTTTCATCTCCTCTTTGCAGAGCGTGCTTCCTGTCTTTGTGTCTGTCTCTCTGTGGGAATTTGTATTTTTGGGTCTCATTTAAAACGAACTCCAGTTTCTCATATTTATGTTTTTTTCCCAGTTTTGTGCGACTTGTTTCATCACGGGAGTGTGATATTGGACTCTGTTTGAAGAACAGAAGAGGAGGAGGAGGAGGAGGAGGAGGAGGAGGAGGACCCATAAAAAAAGGAGGCGCAGCAGCAGCAGGAGGTGAAGGAGAGAAACGAGTTCAATCGTGAAAGAAAGGGAACCTGTAAGAAGTGCATGGACGGTTTCTTTCAATCGCGGCAGGTGGGTGACCTTGCGCTAGGCAAACCTGCTGTAAGACGTCTGTCCACAACCGCCACAGTGGGTGAAGCTTTGGAGCTCTTGAAGAAAGCCCATGAACCTTGCTTAGGCTTATGGGCACACAAGAAACACGTGATCGGCCCAGCAGCAGCAGATTCTTCTTCTTCTTCTGTGAACAGCTTAATCATCTTCGGCAATGGCACTACTACTACAACGCTCAGGAAACCAGCGGCCATAAGAGAAGAAGATTTGGATCATCCAAATGAGCGCAACAGCAGCAACAGCGGCCGTAGGTGGCAATGTGTGGGGAGGGTGAGTATGATAGAGATGATCTGTTTCTTGGCCAGAGACGAAAGCTTGATGAATCTTCCGGCAGCTCTCAACACACCCTTGTCGATATTTGTGTCACCCACTTCCTCATCTGCTGTGCATCACGTGGATTCTCGAACATGGTAACAGTTCTCGATCATCTTCTTTCCTGTTTCTTCTTGTTCTCTTGCAAAGCTGAAGTTTACATGTACAAGTCTTGATGCTTTCTTTCCCTACAGGTGTGTATATTACATGCTGTGAAGTTTGTTGACATGAAGTTAATTTGGGCTCTGTTTTCTTCTTTGTTTGGTGCGGGGATTGAATCCGTGTTAGGCTTTTTGAGGCCTTGGAGGGCTTCTTAGATGGTACCCAACACCTGGTAGTTCCCATTGACTGCAGCAGCAGCATTGCAAGCAATCATGTGATGCTCAACAGTTGTTATCATCGCAGCAGCTCAATGCCTGCAAACATGATCTCAAAGCTTGGTGGTGCAACAACAACTACAACAACAGCAGTCTCAACAGTTGGACGGAACATAAATGTGCAGTTGCCTCAAAGCACTTCTTGTGATGGATTGACAAGACATTTTTGTATTAATTCTAATGCAAGCCAGTCCAACATCATGGCAGCAGCAGCATTTAAATCTGAATCATGTGAAATCCTGCGTGAGGAGTATTGTTGGCTGGCTCCAGAAGATGTGGTTAGATTCTTGTTGAGCTGCATTGGGTTGTTTTCACCTATCCCTATGATGAGCATTCAACAGCTGGGTCTCATCAACACAGAGGTACTGATTGCACGGGCAACAGCAAATGCCATGTCCACTCTCCCTTTAATACAGAAAGCTGCAAGAGAGATGACAGCGGTTGCAGTTATTGAAGAGTTGAAGGATGATGATGATGATGACGACTTGTTGAATTCAGATGGGGAGCTCACACTGGTTGGAGACATCTCTGCTTTTACCATGAAAGGATGCAATGAGACAGCAGCTCTTGCACTTGCTACACTTTCAGTGCGAGACTTTCTTTCGTATGCACAAGACTGTGGAGGACCACCCAATTCTCTTGTTCAGCTTGTGCAATTGAGGGTTCAGGAAAAGATAGATACTGCCACAAAGTTCCTCTCCAAGCAAACAATGGCAAGTCTGCCAACAAATTCTTCCACCCATCAACGTCATCAATGTCATCACCATCACTACTATTCTTCAATGTCAAAAGATGACTCTCAAGTTCCTCCTTCCAGTTTTTCACTGGTGGAGGCTTTTCATGGCTTGGAGACAGCAGGCAGTGAAGAATCATCAGATGAGGATCTTTCTCCATCGGCACTTTCTCCTGATGGACCGCTATCAGCAATTTCCTTATTAGGCTCATCATCATCATCAGCCCAGACGTCATTGTATAAGTTGCAGCGGTGTGCATATTCTAAGGGCAGGATGGCACCCCATACGTGTCGACCATGGAGCTCACTGGTTGCAGTGATGGCTCAAGCTCTCACTCACCGTGTGGGTTACATATGGGTGACTGATGAACGGAATTCTCTTCTCGGAATTGTAACATACTTGGATATTATCAAGTGTCTCTTGAACAATTTATATGAACCCTTCTCATAGTGATCTCAATCTACTAAAGCTTTTAAAACATAGTTCTAACATGGGTATCCGAATGTTTTTGAGGAAGTTATGAGATCCCAAAGTTCCATGACTCAGAACTTGACAATTTTGAGATTCCTGATTTTGGATAATTTACCCTAGTGACTACCTAGCTATTTGTGTGTGTGTGTACTGGCATTGCACAACACTTTCAAGCAGTTAAATCTATAACCCCTTCATGTGGGTGTGTTCCTCCTGGCTTGCTGAAACTTTCCAGTTAAAAAGTGGATCATCTCTCACGGAGAGAGTATTATCATCTCTCAGAGTTTCAGGCATCTGGATGCCCAACACCCTAAACCCTAAACATGACAAGTAATGGAAGTAGGTATATGCTTAATATTTCAAAGATTTTAGAATCTCAATGATCCTATTGATCAATTATGGTGTAACTTAACCCATTGAAGTGTGAAGCTACTCTTTTGTTGGTCTATATGTGCTATGGAGTTTGTGGTGTTTAACATTGAGTGTTCAGCTTTGGAACTTGACAATGTATATATGTTGAGCTCTCATTCACATTAAAATAGGCCATGAGTCAGATACCTTGTTGAAACATACCCCGGCAGAAACATTGCTCACACCTTCCCATTGCAGTATCAAGTCCAATATGGAACTTGAGTGGTTTGAATTATATTCGCCAACATCTGAGCTTGATGTTGACATTTTGACCTGTTTATTCTGACACAGATCTTCTTCTCACACATTGAACTGTAATCTGCCAACTCAGACAATTCCAAAAGTGAAATCTGCCGATTTGACACCATTCTGGTGTGTAATCTGCATAGGTGGTGGGGATGGGTGGGGAGCAAGAATAATCCATAACAGCTTTGTGTTATGTTGGAGGACAATCATTAGAATTTCCCCTAATCTCTTCTCTTCTATTCTCTTCTCTTTAGATGTGAAGGAAAGATAGAGAGAGCTGATTCATGTGTGCACCTATGCACGAGGACCCAGGCATCCTATTAGGTATCTGCCTTTTGTCTCCCATTACTGACAAAGTTGGAGTGAACTTCGGTGGAATATTCCAAACTTGATGTAGGCAAGCTATATGAATTTACTATTTAGGACAAGTCGCGAGCTAATAACTGCACTGATTGAATAATTGAATATAATAATAATATGTACTCTGATTGATCAAGTTAAAAGACTCATGCACAAATGCAACATTTTTCTTTATTGGGTTTTTTCTTAAAAAGTCAGTGAACCTTCTTCCTTCCAGATTCCAAAGTGTCTGCTTTTCAAAACCTTTAAAAAAATATGCATGAGTTTTTTGTGTGACAAGAACCTTCCATTCTCTCCTTAGAAAAAGCCTGCAAAAACACCAGCCATGACATCTCTTCACCATAAAGGGGCTGCATAAGCCAAAACAAATAACATTCAAGAGTGAAAATCTATTAAAATGGTTGCAACTTGCTATATAGCCCATGTAAAACAAAGGGTTTGCCAACAAGCCCTGAAAGCAAGTTATATGGTGAAAACATTTGGGTATGATCTTAGAATCTCCATATGGACATCACATGGCAAATAAGTTATGTCCTTTCTGATGCCATGCTCTTGGTAGACTCTATAGACAAAGGCAAACTCTAAACCCTTAAGCCCCACAGCAATACCTATGTATGCAAAATTGACTAAAAATTTGTGAAAGGATGCACTTTTGCAAAAATCTTATAACCATGTTATCAACCACATTTGGGTCAATATAAGGCCAAAACATCATAACTCAATGGAACAATCTGAAAGGTGCATAGGCCTTATGAGGGTTGTTCACACATGTCTATGGTGTGATATTTCATCCACAAACTTCTCATCTTTGGATTAAATGTTTGATGATTCAGAAGTTGGGCATTTCTCATGTATTTATTTAAAAGTGAAATTGTTAGGATGGACAAGATTATGTCAATTGATCATGCATTCCAAAGATAATTAATATGCAATTTTATTTTATTTTTGTGAATAACATATCTTAAACAATTTGTCTAATCTCCTATTATTTTATGAACAATGTTGTACTTGAAAGTTAAAAGTTTGCATCAGTTTTTTTTTTTTTTAAGTTAAATTTTTAAATTCAATTTTGTGAGTTGGGTGGGTTGGTGATCATCCACAAGAACATGTAGTCAAATTTGGCTGCAGGTCAGAGAGGACATTAAAATAAATTAGGATTTTGCTATGTGTCGATGACATGCTAGAACTTGTTGTCTAAATAGGGTGATTTTATTTTTTATTTCCCTTGAAATATCGTGACTTTGGCCCATTTTTCACACACCAAAAAAATACTTTCCTAAAATTCATATATATATATTTTTGTCACCAAATGGAGAAAATTCACCAAGAAAAAAAACATTGGGTTGGATATGACATTGATATTCATGAACACCTTCAAACAATTTTAAAAGGAGAAAAGGATGAATGTGGATGTAATATTGTGTGTTATGACACTAGATGGTTCCAATTTTGTATTCTCAAAAGGGAAGGTGTCAATGTTGACATAAGCCAAAGCTTTGCAAAGAAAAGACATTTATCAAACAAATATTTCAAGGCAAAATAATATTGTTGCAATTGTCCAATTCATTAAATATTAAAATGGGGGTGGTGATGGCAACTAAAATGAGGACAATGTTGCATTTGAAAATTAGGTGAATGAGTTACTAGTACAAGACTCTAATTGTTTAAATGTGCTATTTTGGTGGTGGCAATGGGTGAAATGCCACCAATGTTATTTCAAAATGATGGAATAAGTAATGCTAGAAAAGCTTAAATGTTAAGTTTCATACAAGGATGATGACATAATTGAAATGAGTCCAATGCTCCCTAAAGAAAAGAGATATGTTTGGCAATGGGTTACAATCCTTCACAACCATTGTTGGTCCCCACATCTAAAAGACACCCAAAAACTTTTAGATAATGATAGATTGAAATTTATAAAAAATACCTAATCAAGAAGTTTTACCATTTGACAAGTCTCCACATAATTCATAAGGCTCAAATGACATGACACTCACTAGTGCACCATCTTGTTTTATGAATGATTTGGGTTTTGTTAGATGAACACCAAAAACCTTCCTACTTACCTATCCACATTTCTATCTCCCCTCCTTCCTTTTCCTTCCATTCTACTTCTCTATTATATTCCATTGTTCCAAATGCCATTAGTTTTGAACTTTGTGGAACTATTCCAAACTTCAAAAGTAAGAAGCTTTTGCAACTTCTTCTCTATTGTTGATTGCACCAAGCATTCTTCTTTTCTATTTCCTCTCCTATTGAGAATGCAATGCATTTCCATTCATCAAGTTATAAGAATATAGGAAAAATCTTGTAGAGGGAGCTTGAATTTATGGATTTCGATAACATTTTCTATGTACTTGGAAAGGTAAAGGGGTTCTAGCCCTCTCTTCCCTTTTTCCTCCCCTTCCCCCTTCTCCTTTCCTCTTTCAATGTATATATTTTTGTGTTGTGTAGCAAGGCCTAACATAAGGGCCTACCTACTAAGAATGAACCGATTGTTCCCTTTTCTCTCTTTGTTTCCTTTCTTTTTTCCTATACTTTCTCTACTTCCCCATTTTTCCTCTCATTTTCAATTTTCATGTGGTCAAGCTCAACATAGGCCATAACATTTATCCTTTCCCTCTCATCTCTTGCGTTCTATTTCTTTTCTTCTCTCATGTAATAAGCACCATAGCTTTTGCCCCCTCTTTCTTTTTCTAAGTTTTTTTCCTTCTCCTGTTCCTCTCTTTCTCGACTCTTGTGTGATAAGGGTCTGCCACAAGTTGCAACCCCTATCCCAACCCTTCCACTCTATTTTTCTTTGTATTGTCCCTTTTTAAACAAGGTTTAATAAATGGCACAATGTTTCCCCCTTTTCTCCTTCCTCTTTCCTTGAACTTCATTTTTTTCCTTTCTTTCAGTTTTGCATAATAAGACCTAGTAGAAGTTGAATGTGAAAGTGAAAACACCATCCAATCTATTAGGCCAATTATCATTTTTGATGATTGATTTGTTCTATGTGGGTTATTCCTTTAACAAAACTAGGGTGGTTGATTAGTGTAAAATGTTGGATACCAAAATTTATGACACATAAAGGGTGTTGTTTTTATTGGTTGGATGGATCAATCATAATGGCTAAGTGTTAATCCCTTGTAGATGAGTTCAATAGTAGCCCCAATAGATAGGTAACTATTTCAATGTGATATTTTTGACATGTTCATGTCCTTGTCCTAGTGCTTTGAATATTTGAAGTTTTAAATATCCATCTTCCAATTTATTTTATTCTTTTTAGAATCAAGGTAAGGTTGGATGGCTTGTGGAACCCTAATGCCATCCGACATCATTTTAAGTTTTGTATCATGAGCGTGTGAACAATTAACATCAATTGGTGTTTTGCAAACTTAAACTAATTAAGTTGTGTATTGTGAATTGGAATGCTTCATGTATTTATCATTGTAACATGTAGTATCATGCAACATGCCACATTCACAACTACAATCATGGTGACCTTATTGGCTAGGTTAGTTTTTTCATTCCTATATGTTTATTATCTGATGATCATGAAGAAAAAAATATGTGCATAATTTTCAATATCTTGTTCATATGATGCAAATGAACAAAGTGGAAAATTTCCTTTGTCCCCCTTGCATACCCCCTTTTGTCCAATTACACATGATCTCTAATAAGTTAACAATTGCAAGGAAGGATTTAAAACACAACTAAAGGACTGAAAACACATCCAATACATGAAAGTAGTGCAACAAATAACCAAATATTCATCCCTTACATGTGTAACAAATAATTGGAAAGGCAACCCATAAATAGGTTGAATGTCCCTTGACATGGGAGGCAACCACATCATCATTGTTCCCACCAAGATTCCCATAATTCACATTGGGTGTAAGGGTTTTGGTGTAGTGATTATCCATCCACATTGGGAACCACTTAGCGGGATCTAGGATGGGTGGCCCATAGACAAGTTGGACATTCACTTCATTTTATTTATTTGGATGAATGATACATATAATTATAATTTATAAGAATGTCAATACAAAAACCTTTATTATGCCTTTATCAATTCAATATCCAAGTGATTGAAAAAATCATGAAATTTATTTCAAATTTCCAATTGCACATTGTTTTGCATTGAATTTGATTAATATTGTATTTAATTATTATCCAAACATTCATATATATATATATAGATGGAATATTCCAACCATGAATTTCACCTTCATTTTCTATCATTGGCTTGTCCCCTCCTTGTCAAAGTATAGAAGGGCATGAAAAAAATATGAGCGTTAATAAAAAAAACCCAATATCTAGACCAATAGATAAAATGTAAGTAAAACATTGCCACCTACATCTTTAGCTTTTCAAGACAAAGCTTGACCTTTATAAAATAGTTAAACTTAGAAATAAAATCAAATTATTCTAAACCTACCTATATAGCTTAAGCCTAGTTACTTTTCAACTTACTTACATAACTAAATAAACCGACCTACCTAGTAGGGTTTAATAATTACCTACCTACCTACGCACCATGTGTCAACATCTTATTAACCTCAAATTGGATGACTTAGATTTCATTAATTAATATTTTAAAATTAAAAAAAGGTGGGCCTTAATTGCCAACGTGTCACCATGTAACTGGTGTTTTTTAATAATAAAAATGGACACACGTCAAATGGTCAATGAATGTTCCATGGTATGACACGTGTCATCATCATAGTGGCATAAATTTAACGATTGAAATTAATCCAATGAAGTTTTAATTTTGAAAAAAAAAAAATTTTTAAAAAAAGTGACACATGTCCACAAGCAAGTCGTCCAATTTTTAAACACATGTCATACTTTGATTAGTTGCATTGTAGTTGTAAGGAAAGTTGCACATAAGGTGCAACTACATTTGGATTGGTATGTATGGATGAACATGTATAATAACACCATATATACATGTTGCATATGTAGTGTCGCATGCAACTGAATGTCATCTACAACTTGTTTTAGGCAATTACACGAATTTGTTATTACATGTGTCACATGCAACTAAATGTCATGTGCAACTTGTTTTAGGCAACTACACAAATTTGTTGTTACATGCATCACATGCAACTGGATGTCATGTGCAACTTGTTTTAGCCAATTAGACGAATTTGCAATTGCATGTGTCACATGCAATTGAATTTTAATTGTAAAACCCAAAATTTTTACTAGTGTAACTTTTGATCCAATAAGTTAGTTTGAAACAAAAAGCTTATGTACCCTAGCTAAATTAGAGTTAGTTTAACCTACCCTAGGCAAACCTAGGATGACCTAGGCTATCCAAGGCCTATTTAGGTTAACTTAAGCATCCATAGGCCTACTTAGGTTAACCTAGGAATACATAGGCTACTTATAATAATTTATGTTAACATAAGCTAACCTAGATCTACTTAAACTAATATAGGCCTAACTTAAGACAACCTAATTAACTTAGGTTAGCCTAGGCTAAACATAGGCTAACCAACGTTAAACCTAGGCTCAATTTAAGGTCAACCTATGCTAACCAAGGTTAAACTTAGGGTACCAAAGGTTAAACCTATGGTAAATTTAAGTTAATCAAGGTTGGACTTAGGTAAAGTAAATTTAAGTAGAACCTAAATAAAACCTAAGTAAAATTTAGGTTAACCTTGGTTAAACCTAAGCTAACCAAGGTTTGACCTAAACTAAACTTGGCAAAAACCTAAGTTAATTTTCATTGAACCTAGGTTAAACTTCAACTAAACTTAGGTTGAACTTAAGTTAACTAGCAAAACCTAGGTTATCCAAGGCTAAACCTAAATTAATGTTAACTTAAGGTAATGAAGATTAAATTTAAACTAACCCAAACTAAACCTAGGTAATTAATCTTAAAATGATATAAATTGAACTAGGTTAATTATAAGTTATTTTAAGTTTCCTTAGGTTGACTGAAGTTAATGCAAGCCTTTGTAGGTTATTGTAAGTTAACCTAGTATAACCTAGGGTTACCTTAGCTATCATAAGCCTATTTTAAATTGACCTCAATTGACTTAAATTAACTTAAGTTAACCTAGGCTAACCAAGGCTAATATAGGTTAAGGTAAGTTTATGGAGGTTTACTTAGGGTATCCTAGGTTATCATTGGCCTCCTTAGGCTAACCTAGGCTAACATAGGCCTACTTAGGCTATTGTAAGCTAATATCACCTAGATTCATGTAAGTTCACATAGGTCTAACCTAGGTTCACCAATTTTAATTTAAACCAACCTAAACTACTTAAGCTAACATATTCTTTACCTAGATTGAGCAAGGTTAGAGCAACACAACCTTGGTCGACCAAAGTTAATATAGGCTAAGGTAGGTTGATTTAGGATAACCTAGGTTATTTTGGGCCTCTTTAAGTTGATTTAATTAGGTTAACCTAGACCTATTTAGGTTATTATAAACTAGGATAACCTAGACTCATGTAGGTTCACATAGGCCTACCTAGGCTAACTAAGCTAACATACTCAAGCCTAGGTTGATATAAATCTATGTTAGGCTCATCTAGGCTAACCTAGGCTTACATATGTTAATCTATAAGGTGAACCTACTTGAGGTAATTTAGGATGGTTTTGATTATGACATGTATCATGTTTTTGAAAGTCATTATTAATCATGTGTCATTTCTATGACTATAGTTATAAATGGCAATGATTAGTGTCCACACTTGACTACATAACTAAATTTAAACACTAGTCATAGATTGTTTTAGTCATGAAATCCATGTTTTGGTGTAATGAATTGAAGCAAACCTAAATCAAGAAAATTTGATAGAAGTCCATAGCAACATATTAAAATCAATAATAATCAATGTTTTCCAAATTGAAGCAAAGTGATATGGACCAAACTCAACAAAAATCCATGGCAACATATTAGAATGAACTAGACCCAACAAAAGCCCATGGTGACATATTGAATCAACTTGATGTTTTTGATTCTTTCCAAATTGAAGCAAATTGAAATCAACAATGTTCAATGGAAAGCAAAAGGGAGTTCCAAATAATATAGAACTATTCACAAAACTCATTAAAATAATGGACTCAATTCATAGTAAATACCCAAAACCTTAGAACTTAGGTCTTTCATAATCAACATTAGAGTTGCAATAGTAGATGAAATTCAGTAAGGAAAAGAAGGGTAAAAAATTGTTCAAAAATGTATGAATTTTTTTATAATAGTCCATGATGATTCACAAAGACTAAAGTTTGGATCATGAACATGAAAATGTGCCTAGTGTCACCATTATCTTTGTTCTTCCTTAGCTAATCATAGTCATGTATATGGAAATTGAATTAATTAGTTATAACAACATCCACACATGCATCATACTACGTAGGGACAAACCTCTTGAAATATAAGATGCAAGATATAAGAATGGAACTTTAAAACTATTTGTTCCATTGGAAGAAACAATTTGGTAAAGAAGAAGAAATACATGTGTTTCTAGCAAATATTACATAGGTCTTACATCATAAACATGTAATGCTAATAATTTTTAAACCATTTTTTTGCAATTTGGATTCATTTAGGTTTTGGAACACTACCATGACAAGACCTTTGGTGGTGGACAAAGGACATCTATCCTTGGATTGTATATTGAAAGAATCCAAAGAAACTTTTTAAACATTGTCATCAACCCTTGATGTTCAACAACCTTTTGCACATTCCTTGGGTGTATATTAAACAAATGAGCATTTTACTTCAAAGAATATTTAGAATTCACATTCATGATAGTTGTCATGGAATGGCGTCTTCAATGCCAACTTCATTCCAATGTTGCACCTCAATTAAAGATTAAACTAGACTAGAAAGGAGCTCTTATTCAACAACACCTTGCTTTTAAAACTTGAAGAGTTTAAAATCATTAGAAACAACAAGAGGATTTGAAAAAACCTTTTGCATTACCATTTTTACACTAGCAAGTGGTCCAAGGAACATAATTATTTTCAAGGAAATTGTTGCGCAAATGGATTGTGCAACTTTTCTATTCAACACAATTTTTTTTGTATTGTGTAGGACTTTTGTTTCTTGCAATAAAACATTTTGTGCAACTTTTTGTTGTTCTTGATAAAACTTTTTCTATTATGTAGCCCTAACTTTCTCAATACCACTTCTTCTCCACACAATTCTTACTTTTTCTACATGGTTATTTCTACTTTTCCCAAAACATGTTTCTTGATCTTTCATGTTACCTCTCAACACATTCAAAATTTTAAAAATAAATGAAAGCATGCAATACTTAGACTTTTATTCACATAATGTTTATTAATGCATTAGGGTGTAGGCACACACATAAAAGCCACAAACCATGTTGGATAGTGGTGAAAATTGTGAACTTTTTTACATATGTTTTTTCTTGACATTTTAAAATTATGTTAATCAATCCAACTTGTGTTAAATGATTAATATGTATGTTAAATAATTCAAATTAAAAATTCATTAATTTTGGTTTTAGTAAAGGACAATCGAACTTGAACAAATGTTGCGTCATATTGTGGTTAATTTTACAAAGGACTAGGTAGAGGACTATTGTAATAACATAATTTTGATGGCAAAATAATTTAGATGATAGTAACCTACTACCACATTAAAAAAAAACTCACAATTTAAAAGATATGGAATTTGAATTTTTTGAAATTCAGAGTATTTTTCAAAAATTTAAAATTTCAAGAATCCTTTACCACATGTAAATGGGGTGTTACGGGTGTGACATACAAAACAAAGTTATAGTTTATGATAATTAAAATTTTTTTTTAAAAAACTTAAAATAATTAACATATTGTGGTATGATTTAAAATTATGATAAAATTTCAAGATGAAACGCAGAATGTGGCGAAATTTACACTTTGAAAATTTTATGTTTATTCAAAAATTATTGATATATTGGGCCAACTATATGTATTTTGAATAACAAGTTGCAAAAGATTTTATTCAAAAATTCTCATATGAAAAAATGAAAAAAAAACTAAAAAGGATTCACATTCCTTTTGCAAAGTAATCATGTTGGTTCCTTTGTTTGTACCTGCACCCATTAACCAGCTTGTAATCCCCCACTTAAATAATGATTTCATAGTAGAATGCAATTTTAAGATGGATCTTTTGTGGACTATTTATTTGCCAAAATTGATCCATTTTATCTTCTAACACTTTTTATTATAAAAATAAAAGTATAGTGCCATACATCAATGGATGTGCACAAAGTTATAAATTTATTAAAATATTCATATGTTTTGACCCATGAAGATCATGGGTTAATGGTGATGTAGGACATACACATGCAAGAATAATACATATTATATATGTGTACATAGTTCATTCATGTATGTTGCTTACATTTTTGAACAATCTTCAAAATATAATTTAACATTCACCAAAACATTTTCCAGTTATAATATGGGGATATTTTAATGTTGACACTTTACAAAACAATAGTCATGCAAAGAACAAACAAATAAGAATTATTCAAATTCAAGTCATAATTTAGTGGAAACACTTCAAAAATTGGATCATAACTAAACCATATATGGGCAAATGTTCTTGGAAATGAATGCAAATATGATGTAACAAAAATGTGTTGGCCAAATTTTTGCAAACCAATTTATATCGCATTCAAACTACCAAACACAATTTTAATGTACAACAAGAAACCATTAATGTCTTCATTTCTTTTAAGTGTTATACATGTGTGTGCACACATGTTGCATTTTCCATTTGGTGACCCCCAAATGATTTCATCATTTAATGCTATTAGATGTTTCATCATTTATATCGCAAATACATCAAGAATAGGTGTTCAAGTTTTGTTTGGACACCAAAAACAATGAAACCTTCCCCTTAGATCCAGCCTACCCTGAACGTTTAATTGTTCACTCACTAGCCATTCTACCTTATTTATTTTTCAAAAACAATGTGGAAAAAATTTATAAAAAAAATCATTGGTAACCACAAGATGGAAAAAACCTAAATACTTTTCTATCTAGTAGACCCACTAGTCACAACAACAAAACAATGACAAACACCATCCATTCAAAATCCTAAACCCAAAATGCAACAAAATTTATAATAATAATAATAATAAAATTCTAAACTATTTCAAAGTTACCAAATCTTTAAATGAGTTACCATTCATTCACTATTTCAAAGTTACCAAATCTTCAAATGAGCTACCATTCATTACAAGCATCTAGGTATTTGATTTGGCATTGCCTATGGTCAAAACCCCTTCAAGAAAATTGTTTACACTTTTTATTTTAAAAGAGGAAAAACACAACTCTTCCTCATAAAGTCAACAAACTCTTAACTCATTTAAATTGAGTTCAATATAATAATGAAAACATTTACATTGCATGTTCTTGTAAGATTTCATGTAAAACATTATTTTTAAGACAAAGCCCTTTGTGGTAGGGTCGCTTGTTTTATTCCCATCAAAAGTTTGTGGTTTGTAGGTATCAATGCCAACCAGTCTACTCTACTCTCACACCCATCCAAGCCTAATTATCCATCATATCACTTCACAAGTAAAAAACATCTCCACCTATAGCAGTACAGTAGAACCTGTCTAAATTAATACTGCCTAATTAATAACCTGTGATAATTAATATGTGCGGTCTAGTCCCAAGTCGAGCCCCATACATTTATTAATAAACCTCCAAAAGTTAATAATTGATACTCCACAGGTGGTCCCGAAGTTTTTTATATTAATAACCACTATGGCAAACATAGATTTGACACAAATTTTTCTACATTTGGGCAGCTAAACCTTGGAGAAATACTCCGAGATTGGTTTCTGAACGAGCTTGCTAGACTTCATAATGTTGATCTTGTCCTTGACTATCTGGATGCCAGCAAGCATCTCATGGTCGACGATGTCTTGCTGCATCCAGAACTGCTGTAGCAAACTTGCACACTACAGTGCTTTAGTTGCCTTCACAGGAATGGATTTTTGACTGTCATCGGCCTCCACTTCATCTTTCGGCACAGGATTGGTGGAGAGGTCTTGCACAATTTCCTCCTGAGTCGGAACATAAGCAACTTCGCACTCAGCATGATAGTTGATGAGATTGCGAATATCCATTAGGTTCCGGTACTGAAGCTCTTGAACTTGCTCTTCGAGGTCCTTGATCACCTCAGGGTCAATAAGTGGCTCTTCCGAGACCGGTGTCACATCAGCATTGGTGGTGCGAATTTGGCAATGGCAAAAGCAGTTGCGGATTGTTTCTGGCTTCACATCCATGCTCCAGGTTACAACAATAATGTGCATAGCCTCGAGGACGTCGATCTTCTCAGAGTCTGCTACCTTGTCCTGAAGGCGCTGAATGAGGAGGCGATTGAAACGGCACCAATAATAAGCCTTGAGGCTTCGGATAATTCCTGCATCGCAAGGTTGAATCTTCAAGGTCGTGTTTGGTGACAGATAGAACACGGTTGTGTTGCAGAGTGTAACAATAGATGCGAGCTGCATTAACGGGATATGTGCGCTGCAGTTGTCCATAATCAAAAGAACATTACGCCCTGCCATCCGCGCATCAAACCTTTTTAGCCACTCGAGAAAGATGACTTCTGTCATCCAAGCCTTCGGGTTGTTTCGGTACTTGCATCCAAAGCTGTCTTGGTTAACGTTTTTGAAGCAGCGAGGGTTTTCCTATTTACCAATGACAAGAAGTGGAAGTTTGTCTGAGCCATCAGCATTGTAGCACACAACCAGCGTGAGACGCTCCTTGTTCTGTTTGTGTCCTTCAAGCTGCTTTGTGGCCAAGGAATTGTCCGCCTGTTGAAATGTCATGTGTTAGTGAAAGTAAGTCGATGGTTTGGCAGTGGGCATACAATATCATGCTGCACTTACCTGCATTCTGTAAAATAATCCAGTTTCATCCATGTTGTAGATGTCACACCGTTCATACTGATCCAGAGTCAAACGAATTTGCGGCAAGCTCTTTTCAATCACAACCATGTTGGCTGATCCAGACTCCCCAAAGCGGTGGTAGGACTTGATGCCGCAACAATTTTTGAATGCCTCCAGCCACCCATTTGAGAACTCAAAGGCCCCGTGGCCAGGGTAGAGCTCGGCAAGGAAGTACGCAACCTTCTCCTTCTCTTTGGTGAGGTCACCTGACATATTGACTTGGTCCTGGTATGTGAGAAACCATTGGTACAAAGTTGTCTCCATCAATGGGTACTTCACGGTCTGTTGCCGCTTTGCCGCTCGGTTCACATCCTCCTTCTTGGCAAAGATTTCAGCCGAGCGTTTGAGCGTCAAAAAAATCGTTCCCTGACTGACAGAAACGTTATGCGTCTCCTGAAGCCACGTGATCAAGTCTGTTTGCGTGAGCGATGGATGCTTTTTCTTATGCTCACAAAGAGCTATCCAAACGTCGTTGGTCATGTTTGTATTGGTGGACCTCTTTGAAGCCATTGTGTTGTGGTTCTGGTTGTGGCTGCAGTTGTGGTTGTGGGTTGTTGTTATCCCAACGTGAACGCCACGGCTCGCAAATGTTACAAATGACGTGAGCGGAGAATTATTTAATGACCCTCTCTTTATTAATATCCTGTCTAAATTAATACATAACCCTCGGTCCCAGCAGTATTAACTTAGACAGGTTCTACTATAAAATGGCATGTACACTATATTTTGGATGAATGTGGATGTGAAACTCCCTTTGGACCTGTAAATGTGCCCTATACATAGAGTGCCCTCCAAGAGGACCAGAAAAAAAGGAAATATCTGTTTTTTTTATTAGCCAACTACATTGATTGCACCCAATGCTGACATTTGAACAACCTTTCACATTGTATTATCCACTTTTTCCATGTTCATGAGTGAGGAATGGGGGAACAATGAACACTATATGTTGAACGTGGTAAACACTGATAGAGGCCTAAATAGAGGGTGGACATGCTATGGTGGCTTTTGATAGCCTGGTGTCAGACTTTCAGCTGAGAAATTTTATGGCAAAACAAAACTAGTTTTAATATGCTTATGAATTCTGGCTTCTGTTGAAACCTCATTTGGGCAGATTGGTTTAGGGTTTAGGGCCTACCTAAGGTTGTTGAAATCTTTTCAGTATTTTGGTGAAGTTTGGTAGCTCTAAGTTTGGTGGTACTCACTACCCAGCTCCCCTGATTAGGTCAGTCTGGAATGTCTTTACCTTGATCACTGCCATGCCCATGGCAGTATGGTATAGTATGGTATGTTATGGTATGGTATACAATACCATATTAAATACCATATATTGCAGACCTCCTGCATGCTTTGCTGACTTCATCTGCCACTGTTGTCACCTATGGGTGTCATACATGGTTCCTAAAGTACTCTCAGAAATTTTCCTAACCCTAATTCATGCTAGATGGTTTGACTTGGATGGGTATGACAGCACAGGTATCAGCAAACCATGGAGTTCTAATAAGTCTAAAGTAACATGGTGCACAAGAAGTGAATTCCCAAGGTGGCTATTGTGGAAGATCCTGAGGGATGCCCCCAATAAAGCCTTAGGGTGGAGACTTTCCCGAAGTAAATGGACCTACAACAAGTCTGGCCCATCACTTTGGGAATGTTCTTCACCCCAGGCCTCTACTCATTGTAAAACTCGAGGTGATAATTTTCATAAACCTAAACATATGTATATCACAAGGCATAGGTGGCTTACACTTAATAGTGGGCATGATCTTAGTTGTAGGATAACAGCCAAGGTTCAGGGAATTCCAATAATAAGGGCTGGTCTGAGGTGAAGCCAAGGGGGGCCTTTACTTGTGCCATATTGAGGGCAATTTATGTTGTAAAGACCATGTTGGGTGGTACCTCGGGGGTGGATGAATGTGGCTGGACAGATCTAAAGGAAAATGGAATGTAAATGTAGGTGGCATTGAAGGTATGGAAAGTAGATGTAAGATGCAAAGCAATGGATCAAGGGGGGTAGAGGGTGCATGAGAATACCCATGGTTCCAAAATCTCCCCCCCCTCTTAGTACCAACCCACTTGCAAGATAAGGAACTGCTAAAGATTCGAGAGTTGGCTAGGTGGAATGTGTAATTCCCTGTCAAAACCGTAGTTCCCTCTCATGGCCTAGGAGGCAAAATCATGCTATGTAAAGCGTGCCCATTTTAGTGTTAAAAAATTGGGCAAGGTGAAGACACATATGGGATTTTGGGCTGACATATCCCTAACAGAATATAAGGAGATCTCCAAATACCCATAGGAAATGTTTTTTAAAACTCTAGGAACTGTGTATGACATCCGTATGTGATAACATGGGCAGACAAAGTCAGCAAAGCATGAAGGATGTGTGTAGTACCTTGGCTGCTTCGGCACAAATTAAATTAATTTTAATTTTGATAAATTTCTCAAAAAAATTAGCTTATTGTACCAAATAATTGAAAATTCATGGTCAGACTTGAAACCCTCGCCCTCTGTAAGAGAATAAAAGTTTGTGAGGACATAGCAACCAGGAACACAACTGAAACACTTTAGATAGTGAAGATAGTTTTATTGTTATATTTATTTTGAACTTGTCAAAATTTTCAAAATCAAAACTAAGCTGCTGAATAGAATTCTTCAAAATATATTAATTATTGGGTAGGTTATTGTTGAAGCCGTCAATATATTACCATATTCAGGGTGGTATGTACCATTCCATACTGCCACAGTATGGAAGTGGAAAATCCGGAGGTAAAGGTCTTTCAGACTGACCTAATTAGTAAAGCTGGGTAGCCAGTACCAATGTGCTAAAGAATTCCAACTTCATCAATATAATAAAAAGATTTCAATAACCTTAGGGTCAATCTGCCAAAATGAGGTTTCAACAGAGGGCAGAATGCATAAGTACATCAAACTAGTTTTGTTTAGCCATAAAACATCTCAGCTGGAGGCCTTACACTAGGCTATCAAAAGCCAGCCCGGCATGTCCACCCCCTATTTGGGCCTCTATCAGCCTTTACCACATCCAATATACAGTGTTAATTATTCCCCCCATCCTCACTCATAAACATGAAAAAGTGAATAACATAATGTGAAAGATTATTCAAATGTCAGCCAATTAAAAAATAGTCATTTCCAGTTTAGCATTTCGGGCACCTGATAAAGGTTCAAGAAAATTTTCATTTATGCCCAAACAATTTGGGCATTTTGGAAAAATCCTAACACCCAAAAAAATTCAGGCCATCTAGAAACTTTTATTCTGCCTGATAATTTCAGGCACATTATAAAGGTTGAAAAACAAAACTATTGTTTTTGCCCATGATTCCAGGCGCTCTCTTGCATGAAAGAGAGTATGTTGGCCAGAACAACATTAGAAGCTCTTGTGAACATGAGAGGGTATTTAAAACCCTTTGAAACTAACCTCCTTATTCCACTCTAACTTGATTCTAGTCTAGAAACAAATGAAAATATTTATTCCTGGGGTTAAGATATCCCAAGATATTCCCTTCTTAAACCCCAATGCCATGTCATGTGCCAACCCACTGTGTTTTTTTGTGAATGGGATATCATTAGGGTTACTTTATTCTTTTCATTTCCTCCTTTTTACCACCTGGGTGTGAATTAGGAAATTTCTCTAAGCAGTTTAGGAACCATGTATGACATCCAAAGGTGACAACAGTGGCTGACAAAGTCAGCAAAGCATGCAGGAGGTGTGCAAGAGGGCACGGCAGAGGAAACCCGAAAGGAAGAGGTATTTCTGGCTACACCATCGGTCAGTATGTGACCCTGCAAAAATATTTCTCGCATTGAAGTTCTAGTTATTAACTTTTTTCCAACCCCACCCATAAAACTGAAACTGGGACTGCAAGTAGGTCCGAGACTACTAATACCAACCCACAAGTCGACCAATCAAACTATCTACCCAATCAGAAGCAGCAGGGAGCAGTCGATAAATACGATTTGACTGCGTTTATTAGACTGGAACGTTCCACGGCTTGTCCAGGGCTCTGAAAAGCTGTGCATGCTCTCAGGGTACTATCAGTCTTCCAGTGAGTTCACTAGATTTGATTGGTGAACCTGGATCCAAGATTTCCAGTGCAGGGTCACATGTTGAGCGTTGGTGGAGATGCTGTTAGTCTATGTATAAGAAATGTATAATATTTAGTATGTAATGCTAATTATTTTACACAGAGTAGGCTACATGCCTTCATTACACACTTGTTGCAAAAAATTGAACTTTTGCGACTGCAGAACTAATTAATATGAGTAACACTATGAGGACACATAATAGTCTATTTAAGTGACAGTGGAAAAGACTAGATGGGGACTGATAATAACCTCCTGATATTGATCACGGCCCCCTTGTGATCCTGCTGTCAATGTGATGGATATCTGAGCTCTGCTATTAAGGAGCTAGACTGGGGGCAAGCATGGCTTCCAATACCCTTGACAGATCCACTACAGTAGCGTATGAACTTAATCAGTCTTTCTTCACTTAAACTGGGTGCACCGCAAGTTTTGTATATATTAACTTCCAGACCTCCAGGAAAGAAGTTAGAACTGACAAGTGCAGCAGCCGCATTTGAATCCGGATCATGCATTTCTTGCCTGGATCATCGATCTCTTGCAGATGATTCTTGTAGGTAGTACGTACACTGACGTTTAATGCAGAGTCTCCTGCGTTCGTTGAGCTGCCGTCGAGGGAATAGAGACAAATGAAGTCTGTAATTTATCTCACATTTTCCGCATGTTAAAAACACTGACATTTGTTGATCACAGTATAAATCTGCGACGTCCCCAGTTCATTTCCATCACCAGCTTGACTTTGATCGGTTGATCTGCTGCCTGGGTGGAGTGGAGTGTGAGACGGACCTTGACATCCATAGCTTGCAGCTCCACAACAACTCCAGGGAACACTTATGTCCCACTTTTGCACACTAAGTCATGTTATGACATTTACTTCGGTCTATATTGTTTTGACTTCTCATTTGATCATTGTCTTTCTTACATCTTCATCCTTCATTCTGACTCTATGATGCTGATATCACATCATAGGGCGTGGGTAGTTCAACTTTCTGCAAAGGTAAGTTGAACTGTCGCATGCAACCTATGCACATGTCCTTCACAAACTAAGTTCATGTACTAGCATCCTATATCAAAACAAGCAATGCATACACATGGCCCCGCTTGGTGTTTGTAACTTAAAGAGCTTATAAAATAGGTTAATAGGTGATGTAGAGATTCCAAATGCCATATTACAACCACAAAAAAACAATAAAAAGGTGTGTAGATCTAGAACTTGAGTTTTCAATTCAAATGAAATGAGATTACAAGGTGTGGAGAATTAGGTCTCATGCTTTTGACATCATAACTTCAAAATGGATAAGCTTTGCAATGCAAACATTCAAACATCCATCACCACAAGAAGAAATCTTGTTCAATTCCTACCCAAATTCATTAGGTTTTTTAGTATAATGGGACAAAATTGACTAATATGCAACTTGTATGGTTTTGATAAAAAAATGAATAGTTGATTAGAATATTTTTAATAAAATATTTTTGGATAGTCAAATGTTGCACTACATAATTTTTAATTTTTAATTTATGATATGAAGATATGTTGTCCTAAGTTGATATGACATGGAATAAAGTGCCACATCATCATACAAGCATTTTTCCATTTTTTTCGGATCATGGAGTCTTGGATTTTTTTTTTTTTCATGAGATGCCATGAGAAAATTACATGCCATAATTTTTTTCAATTTTATTCCGGTTTTGTCAAAAACAATGTTTTGACATCATTAGCCACAATATATATGTTCATATATTGCATTTATACAATATACATCGATGCATACATTCATCAAGGTTTGAACCCAAGATTTCATGGAAGCACACCAAGGTTTTAACCACCAAGCTACTTCAAGACTTTATTAATAAGGAAGAAAAAATTTAACTTTATTATGTTTGACATGGAATTGTTTAGGAAATTCAAATTTTGACACACACTTTCTTTTTCAAAATTTATTTAAATGCTACAAATCAAACATGATCTTGAAGCTTATTTAATAATGTATTAAAAAAATTATAACATCAAAATATTAAATATTAAATGTTTAAAAACACTTAAAATATCATGTCATGAATAAATTTACAAATCTCTTTTTGTTTAAATTAACCTACAATATTTGTGAATTCAATGCGAATTCAAGAATAAATTCATTAAGTTTTTAACAATGTTACTTTCATTATTTAAAACATGTCCATTTTTTGAAGAATTGCAAATTTTTATTTTCCCTAATATGATTAGGTAGAAAGTTTTTTGTTTATCTTTGCAATGTTGCTAAAATGGCAATCATCCATAAGAAGATTTAACAATATTTGGTTCTAGACAAGTTCCAGAATTGAAAACTTGTTTAAATCTTTCAATATTATGATTACCTACTATAATTTATTGTAAAACATTGATGATATATATTTTTAATTTGACAAATTTTGATTTTTTTCTTTCAAAAAAGTCTTTGTTGATGTTGTTGCCCCTTTAAATTAGCAAAAATGGCCTCAAAAAGAAATTTTAATTTAGTAGTCAATATAGCTATTTAATTCTCAATACCATTTTATTTTAACAACATGAATCATACACTAATACAAATGATTAATTATACAACTTGAAAAAAAATCACCAAAAAAAAAATACTTATATAAATATATATGATGTAAGACTATATTTATTTTTCATTTCTTTTGGAGAAGTAAAAGTAACATAATTTGATGAAATTTTGGCATTAAATATTTAAGTTAAACCCTCCTCCCCAACCAACATGTTTTTTTTGTTTCAAATTTTCCTAACTTGAAAATTCTTGTTAGGGAAAAAATGGAAAAAATTGTGCAAATTCAAAGAAAAATGTAGACAACAGAAAATTTGGTAAAAATTTGAAATCACAAATTTGAAAGAAAAAGGTACTGGTACTCATGAATCAAATTTTAAAATCAATTCTAACAATTCCAACCTTAAACACAAACAATTCCAACATCAAATTTATTTGAAGCTTAATCTTTGAAATCATTATAAATCATATCCAAATTTTTTTTTAACATTAAAATAAATATTAATGATGTAACTGAATTTTTTTTGGTGGTGAATTTTCACAATTTTGCAAACATAAAGAGGGGCCATCAACATCAAAAATTTATTTCTTAATTTAAAAAACCAAAAGTTTTCATTTGTAATCTTTTTAATGATATAATTTTACAATGGGTTCTAGGACTTGTAGCCAAAATATACAAATATTTAACAAATGGATACCTCCATATACATGGTTTATAACTAAAACATGGTTAAATTTTCTTATGGATGACCTAAAAGAACACCACAAATTTGAAAGAATAAAAATAAATAAAAATTCATTGATATAATTATCATTATCAATATTTATAATTCATTCTTTTAATTTTAAAAAATTAAAAATTAAAATTCACCTCTAAATACTTAAACATAAACTTGTAACAAAACAAGCCATAAAAAACTGATCACTCATGTTTAAAATAAAAATATCGATAATTTATAATAGTAGTGATAATATTATTATTATCATATTGAATAATAATTTTTTAAAATATAAATAAAATTTTACAATTTTAAAATTTAACCTTTTTTTTAACATGTATTTTTTTATACACCAAGAGAGAAAAATGGGAAAAGAATTAGGGATTAGATTTTGGGGCTTTTGGTGTGGCATCATGAACATTTGTAATAAAAAACTTGTCCATGATGCTTAAAAAAAACTTATGAAAAACATACATTCTAATTTACATAAATGTATAAGAATCTAATATATGAAAAATTATAATTAAGAGGTGCACATGCATCCTAAACTTGGCATGCATGAACATTTGAATTAATCAATAACCCCCTCAAATATAAATGTAAAACATGCCTAGTTTTTATACATTCATTTCAAAAAAAATTGGTGAATACAAAATGCAATTTGTGAATAATGGATTTGTCGCAACCCTAGCTTTGGGCTCGCGACCAAGGCAAATGGAATTGCAAGGATGCAGGCCAAAGGGAAGCCCGGGAGTTAAGCCAAGAGGAAGCCCGGGAGTCACATCACATACTCCCGGGAGTGCAAGAAAGTGCTAGGGAGTGTGAGGGAGTGAACACTCACACTCCCAAGGCAACTCCCACTTG
>Ga0116227_10005236_pt1 | contig 27556 bp, 10 predicted proteins | sample S1TSphgellanicum_FD_89693 | JGI IMG/M metagenome (GOLD analysis project Ga0116227, IMG submission 89693) | Host-associated microbial communities from peat moss isolated from Minnesota, USA - S1T2_Fb - Sphagnum magellanicum MG | ecosystem: Host-associated > Plants > Peat moss > Unclassified...
AAAAAAAAAAAAAAAAAAAAAAAAAAAAAAAAAAAAAAAAAAAAAAAAAAAAAAAAAAAACACAAGAAAAAAAAAAGAAAAAAAAAAAAAAAAAAAAAAAATGAAAAAAAAGAATGTTGGAGAGAGGGCAGCCCTATTGTTTTTTTTTTTTTTTTTTGGGTTGTCACATTAAGTTCTCATTGTGTTCCCATCATGTTCCTAATGGGTTCTCAACCTGTTCCCTTTAAGTTTTCAATACGTTCCCTAATATTTTCCCAAATAATTCCTCACTTTATCCCATAACCTTTGCCCTACATTCTATTCTTGTAAGTTGTAATCTATACAAACAGCTCAAAGAAGGAAACTCCAACATTATTTTTGTTTGTGATGGGTCCAATCAAAGATGCCCATCACAAAAGGGAAAAAATGACTTTGGGGGCATGTTAATTCCTTAATGTTATGAGGTACCACATAAAACCAAAGTTACAACTTGTTACAACATAGCCTCATTTAACCCTCATATATGTTAATAATTATAGTTACAAGCCCTCAAACCGCATCAACCTAAAATGATACATACATGTGATTCATGGCTAGTGTTGTGTGATTTTTTGAATATTTCAAGAACCACAAGTTCCAATTCTTTAAATATTTTAGAATCAAAAAATTGTTGGACCTTGTTCTTTGAAAAAACTCCAAATGAAAGTGTGGGATGAAAGGAAGTAGATGATGGTTTTCTAAAAATCAAAACCTAATGAAAAATTGAAAGGAGATAGTGATAAGAAAGGAGTAGTTCATGTGTCTTTTTATTTTTATGTGTGTGATGAGTGTTTGTTTGTTGTAGGTTAATGGATTTGAAGAATTTTGTGATATTGCTCTGTGTGAATTATGTTGTGATGGTGGAGGAGCCAAGCAAGTTGTTTTGTTGCGGAGCTCTTGATGGTTAATGGTCATGGTAGGGTCACCAAGATGCTTCATTGGTTGTCTCTAAAGGGAGTGCACGCAATGGAGATGATAAATGGTGGACTGTGGAAAGCCAAGTATCAAACTTCTTGTAATTAGTTTTGTGTTGTGGTGATATAGGCTAACTTTTAACGACATGTTGCTTAGCATTGTGATTGTTTGAAACAAATGCCCATAGTTGACTTGTAAATTAATTCCCAACTTCAATTACTTTTTGCTACTTGGCATTGTGATTGTTTGAGACGAATGCCCATAGTTGACTTGTAAATTAATTCCCAACTCCAGTTACTTTTTGCTACCTAGTGAAGTCAAGAGATTAGATTGACATAGAGTAGAATAAAAAACATGTGTATAGTGGAAATGACCAAGATCCCTAAAGGGATAAATGGCTAGCCTGAATAAGGCATCAAGTTTGTTTGTGAGGTTCTAAGAGTTGGATTGGTAAACCAAGCCATGTGTATTCAAGAAAAGATATTCATTTGTTAAAAACTCTAAGAGGGTCATCTTGTATCATCATGAGGAATTTGAGAATGGAAATCCATAATGGTGTCTAAGTTTGACCTAATCCAGTCAAATTTCTAGAATGCATCAGTGGGAGAATTTGGGTTATGAATAAACATGGTAGATGATGCCAAGTGAGACCATGATAGTCATATGGAAAAACAGTCCAGAAAGAATTGATCCATCGGATCTAAAGTCCCTATCATGTTTTTTTTTAGATTTATAATTATTGAGTAGGATTAGGAATTGCTATGATTATCTGGTTGTTGTAATATTATAGTAGGATTTATATATGAACTTGTATCAGTTTTGTTTGTTGAACCATTAGAACGAAGTATAGAATTATGTTGCTAACCAGACATATTTGTGGGGTGTGTGTGTTGTCCAACATAAAAACAAGGCTTTTGTAGAGGTGTGCATTAAAAACCATTGGTTTTGGTTATTTCAAGAACCTCAAAGAACCAATAGTCTTCATGAAATAACTAGCAAAGAACAAGCTAGTGCCAATTAAAACACACCATCAATTTTGGTTAAAGAACTTTGACCTTTTCATTTTTGAGAACCAATATGTAAGTGGTTATATACCAAGATTGATGAGGAATGAATATGTGTGTAACCAAAATTGATGGTGTGTTTTAATTGGCACTAGCTACCATGTTATGCAACATCTAGAACAATCCATACAAACTAATGAGTCTTTTTTAATCATAAGATCCCTAAACCATGGTTTCCACTTATCAACACCACACCATCACAAGAACAACATAGTTGTATTCTATAAACAAACAATGATTTTAATCAACCTTGATGACACTAACTAGAGAGATTGGATCAAACTCTCTTTGTTCTCCACTCTCGTCAATTGAAAGGTATCATCCCATGGTTCAGCAATATAAAACCCAAAATGTCAAAATCTTGTTTTTTATTGATGAAAGTCTTTCCCCCCCTAATGCACAACAATTCCCCTTTTTTGTGATCCTCACAAGACTCCAAATTCTAACCCAAGACCCTTAAATATGGGACCTATCAGACATTAAACTTTAGGCTTGGTCATCACTTCCAATTTTTTGGTTTTTGCTTAAGGAAAACCTAAAAAAACACAATTCCTATATTCAGTTCGACAACTTAGAGACCATTGGTCCTTATGCAGCAAAAAAAAGATTTAAGATATATTGTCTTTTTGTAGAAATTGAATCACCAAAACAAAACTAATGAAATGTACTTAAATTTTTTTTGAAGTTCTACCCATAGCTTATTCACTTATATCATTATTGACACTCCTTATTGCAATCCTCCATCACATTTCCTCCACGCAACACTTCCACACAAATCTTATCAACCAACACACATGACTTAGTGACAAACCAAATATAGAAGATATAACAAAGTAATATCTTCCCTCTTGCCAATTTTCCATTATCATCAATCTTCATGAACAAACAACCCAAAGGTGACGGTCACATCCCCATGTAGAAAGGCACAAAAATTAAAACCCTAAAAATGTCTTACCTTTTATAGGACATGCCTTTAGGTCACATGTGTTCCTAATTTTAAAAATTGCCCAACAATGCTAAGGACCTTGCACTTGTCTTAATTTATGTTTTGCCCAAAATACATCATGCCACTGAATTCCAATATGAGAAACAAAAATGACTTCCCTTTTAGTATCACAATCTTTATATTGCACTTATGGAATTTGTGGATGAAGTATAATTTAAAGGTGGAATAAAAGGTGTTGGTGATAATGAAAGCTTGGAATGAAAGGAAACCAACATAAGTGGGGTAGTTAGTAATTATGTTAACAAAAGGATTGGGATTACATGTTCTCCTAGAATGTGCAAATGATATATAAAACTTTCTTCCAAATGTGACAATCATTTGGTTAATTGAATTGTGCTAAATGCATGTCAAGGTTTTTTATTTCAATTTTGTGATGCAACCAAACAATCATTCATCCATAAGAATATTCAGCCAAATCGGTTATAAATCAGGTATGAATTTTTTTATAAAAATAATCTTTGTATATTTTGGCTACATGTTGGAGCCTATTGTAGAAATTTGGCAATTTCATTTCTATTTTTTTCAAAATCTGATGAATCATGGATTTTTTTTATTACCCCAAAAAAAACACTAGTGCATGTTAATTTTTTTATTTTGGAAATAACTAGGGTTAGGGCTTTTCTTTGTGATCCCCAAAAAAACATTATTCTTTAATGTTGGAAATAACTAAGATTACACATAAACCTCATGGGTGGTAAACTTTCCCAATTTGATCAATCCAAAATAAATTGGTTTACTATTATTATAGGAAGCTTGTTATTTGCTTATCATGCCTTTGGTAAGGTGCTAGGCAATGCACCAAACATAATGGGCAAGGGTGAGGAAGGGATTTTGTTTTTGAAATGCCCTTCAAACAAAAAAGAAAAAATAAATAAATGTTGCATAACATGCCCTCCATGTACACTAAAGAAAATTGGGGTAGGTCTTTATGAACAATTGTATGTGAGAAAGATAACTTTATATTACCTTGCAGCCTTATGACTCAACTGTGGATGAACTGTAATTGAATTGCCAAGGTTAGCCTTAATAACCTATCCTATAAACTGTACTACCTTCCCCTACCTAGGTAACTAAGCATGTAAATTACCTAGGCATCTTCATAGGCAAATAGGCAAGGATGTAAGTGGTTATTCTGTAAGTAGGTAAATATTAAATAGGTCATGCACTTGGTGGTTATAACACAGCTTGATGCATGAAGATGGTTAAAATGTAACCAAAAACTGTGACATTCTAATCACAAAACATAACTACTACAAACCAATAGTTCAAAAGTTGCAAAAACACAAGAACATCTATACTGAATGATATCATTTATTCTATAACTTCTAATTACATGTTAACTTATGTAATCAATCATAATCTACAAGTCATGAGAGATCAAATTGTTTCGATCTCTTTCTCAATGAGCCCACTAGGCATATTATTGGCAATGCCAACAGTTACAAAATCCCCCCCCCCACAACTCTCATGAAATTGTGTTCCAATTGAATAGACAATGCCATATCCCTGTACATAGACTAACTTATGAACTTGAACCAAAACCAAAAACCCCACACATCCTAATACAACAAAATCACATATGCTCCCACAAAACAACAATGAAACATATAGCAATTCAGAAAGTTGGACAAAATAAAACCAATGAACTAGATGGTTTTTTAACAATTTTTTTCACAACCAGCCATACCCCCATAAATCAAAGCTTCCTTTTGAAGCTCCCACATTTGTGGATGTTTTCTCTCCTTAAATCACTAGCTCAACACAACTGTCACAGAATTCCCACAATAACCCCAACACATTTTAATACAAAAATTACCATTGACTGCTGATGAAATCTCTAGAGATTTTCATCACTTCCCCCAACGTGACTCCTAAGTCTATTGCTACTTCTATCATTGTTCCTTTGAAATGTATGGCGCAATGGAAAATTCATTGCTCCAAAGGTAGGTGGTCAATAATGATTGGGCATTCTTCCCTTATTGTCCCTCTAATATTCTATAAACTATCAAACTATTGGGTTCTTACTTTCAAACACCATCCACACTACTACCAAAACAAAAGAAAGAAGAAAACTTAGATGCCTCAGCACCATTGTGCTGCTATTCGTATTCTATGAATGCTAAGCTCCATGATGAGCATCTTCCAAAAACCAACGCAACAACATCTTGACAACAGTTCAAACTTGTTCAAAATCAACACATTAGACACAACTCCTACACCAAGTGCTATTGAAAAACCCGATCACCGTTACAATGCCACTGAACATAGCCTGTAGCAAAGAAATCACCAAAAAACAAAACAAATTGTCCACAAGAACACCTCCTCTTTTTAGCATCAACTACCACACTTTTGTTATCTTCCACTTTCGACAGTTGACAACACTATTACATCCAATTAGGTTTTCATTAACCCTGATTCTGTACCATAAGTACGAAGAATGTAAGTGGTTACAATGTAGGTAGGTAAGTAGTTAAGGGAATTTGGTGGCTACAAGGTAAAAGAGGTGCATGACAATAGTTAGTACCAATGTGAGGTGGGCATTTGATTTTTATAATTCTTGCCAGTTCTGGGGTATTTGGGAAAAAGAAAAAACTCAGATTGAAAGAACCATCGGTTCTGGATATCAAAAAGTTCAAAGAACCTCCAAGTTTCATGAAAGAACCAGAAAAGACCCAACAGGTTTTAAGGCAGTTATTTGGCTTTTTGAAAAAGTTGAAATCTACGGTTATATATAATAAGTAGGTATCTGATTTTTGATAATCACAGTTATATGAAAATCGGGTATTTGATTTTTTGATAACCATGAATATCAACTTTAATACTCAGACTGATACCCAGTGAGGGTTTGGTGCCATTTCTAATACCTGCCCTCTCTGGTTAGTGCATAGATCAAGTCTCCAAGCTCATAAGGGTTGATTGCTAACAAGCTTGACATTTTTCTAATAAAGACGCACAGTTTGCAGCTCAGGGTTAAATTGCCACATAATCAACAGGAAGGTCAATCTTGCTGGTGTGTTGCATTCTGATGTGTTGCATTCTTGCTGATGTGTTGTCTCTGAAGAGGGCTTGTTATGAAAAATAATGGTCAGCTTGATTTGCCTTCCCTGTTGATTATGTCCCATAACCAGCTTGAGGCCACTGGGCACCAGATATAGTCTCAGTGCTCATGCACCTCGACTATATCCAGTAGCCAGCATCCTCTCGCTGGATATCTAGTCCTTGTGGATGAAAGACGTGCGAAAAAATCTTGCAGAGACAGAGGGCCTTCCAGAATCTACATCAAAGCTTTGGCAACAGGCTTCTTCCGTACAGGTTTGATGGCATTGGAATATGGGAGTGTGACCATATCTACCCAACTTCTGTACTTCTGACCTCTGATACCTGAGCATAATTCTGGAGATCATGGTGCTTATTGTTGGTGGCAAGCTTGGTGGTGGCTTGAAGCAGCATAGTTATGTTGGGCGCTCAGGTTTGTCATTTTAAGGTGCAAAGGTGTTGTGTTGAAGGAAGGTGGGGTGGGAGCAAAAATTCAAATGTTTGTAGTCTTTGATCTTGAAATCCATTTTCTAAATTTTTGCATGTTAGTGGGAGCGAGAGTTATTCCCTGCTTTTGTTCAGCAACTAGGCTTGGACCTCTTCTTTGGAATTCATGGAGCAAAGTGGTTAACAATTTGTTGCCCTGAGCATTAAATTTGAGAATTGTCACATCTGGGTCAATGTCATGCATTATGAAATTGATGCCCAACAATCTGAAATTAACAAAGTCACACACATAAAATCATGCGCAAAAGTGATGTCGTAAGATTTGAGAGACACTCTTTGGGGTCGTTTTTTCGACAAATTTTCACACTATGACAACCAAAAGAAATTGGATTTTTGGGGAATTTTTTGAAAGTGTAAATTCAGAAATAATGATAAAATATTGAAAAAAAATCGCCAAACTTTGGAAACTGCAAAATTGAAAAAAAGAAAAGAAAAAAAAGCTGTGCTCTAAACATGAAAAGATTGGAATGTGTTCATATGAACTGAGTTCAAACAACAAATACCAACTCCAGAAAACTAATATTGTACAGTGAATACTAAATACTTGACATCAATGTTCACATAGTAAGCATAGTGATATTAGTTGTTAACTTGGATCCTTGGTAGTGATAGAAGAAAATGGCCTGGAGTTTGTTGAACAAATGTAATAATAATAGAGCAGTAGACTGAGGTTGACATCATAATTTTGAGCTGCTCTTTTGTGTTGTGCAGCTCTGAAGCAGAAAGCCTTTCATCATGATTTGTATGCATGGTGACTATTTTTGGCTCATTTGTTAATGTGAAACTTTGGGGACAATCAACTATGGGTGTCTCTGTGTGAGGCCTGTGTCAGGTTGATTTTACTGCTGGATACTTGGGCCTAGGAGAATACACCAGTGTTGTGCAGCTATCCTATAATCGGCATCCTCAAAATAACAAAAACTTTATAAGATAACTGCCAAAAAATCTATTGTTCTTGCTTGTTCTTCCATGAAAACCACAGGTTCTTTGAGTTCTTGAAATAGTTCCAGGCAAGGGTGAGGCCATTCCATGACATTAAGGTCTGGAGTAGCAGATTCTGGCCCGGTTTTTTAAAAATTCATGTTCAAGAGACACATTTTGGAAACTATTACAAGTGTATGATCATCACTGGAAGATTATGTCATATAATGTGGTCATGAAGTGACATTATCTGTCACCAAATCTTGACCTTAATTTTACTAGATACAACAACTCATGCAAGATTTTTCTGCAACTAATATAAGTCCTCTAATGCATCACAGTGGATGAATTTGTGGGTTTTTATAGTTGGCACTCTTCATCAATGTTTCAATATATCAAGGGGAGAAACTATTCAGATGCATGTGAAGGTTTGATGCCTAGTTGATTCACTTCAAGTATGGAGTATATTTTATTTGACTTTTAAAGTTCAAGTACAAGAGTGCATAACTCTTTTGAAAACTTCAAAAAGAAATTTTCAAAATTATTCCTTAGAATTTTTTGAAATTTTAGAATTTGAACTCTCTAGAATTTGCCAAAAGCATGTAAATTGGAATTGCTATAGTGGATTTTGTGTTAATAATGATTGGGCTAATTGATGTTCCATGGGAAGTTTAGTCAAATTGATAATCATTTTTGTGCTTAAAATTGGTTTAAACATTTAAGCACAAATTTGAGTTGCACCTAAACATGCGACTGCACATTCACTTGGGTCTACACTGGTTTAATGCTAGAAGTAGCTTGGACCTTATGGATAGAAATAGATAAACTATGGATGTTCGAACACACCTTCCATAGTACCTTGGCAGATTCAACACAAATTGTATTATTTATAAAAATGTTGAAGTTTTCAAAAAACATTTTTTTCAAAGAAAAACTGAGTGTGAAGGAAAAATCAAATTTTCAAATATTCAAATATGTTCAACATGAAATATTCAAAATTAATTAATTACTTGACAAACTTGTGTTGAAGCTGCCCTTGTACAAGGATATGTTAAATAGTTAGTGACTTAGAACAAGATTAAAACACTAAGTACTGCGGACTTAAAGCTCTCAGAGCAGGCAATGGGAGGCAAATGACTTGACTTGATATTCAACTCGTTTCAAACATGTATTTCCCTTGTTATGGATCTCATTTTAGTTTCTACATGTCCAATTTTGGTGTGATTGTGTTTTCAATCTTCAGTGATGGAATAAGAACAAGATTCTTATGCATAACCTGAAGTGAAAATATGTTTAAAACTTGCTTAGGTGAATGGCAATACCATAGCATGGACCCATTACTTTTTTCTGGGAAAACTTTCACAAATCTTTGACCCACAAATCGGATTTCAATCTATTCAAAGTGTTTTTTAACGAAAAACATTGGCTGAAATTTGCCAGATTTTGAAGGAGAAAATATTTTAAATCACCAGACTTTTAAAATAGGTTGCAGCTGCAGCCAAAAATATTGAAAGATACTTAAACTTTTTATTAGAGCTCCATGTTGTATACTGTCAGCTGAAAGACAATCTAAAACACTGCGCGCTATCAGTGATGATTAATTATTTTATTTTTTCTTATGTTTTCGTATGGTTTTTAATAATTCATCATTATTTATGTCAATGTCAAATTTAATTTAAATCAATATACATTTCATGGACATGAAAAGACATATGTTAATTTGTTTTTTCATATCCATGTTGGTGGATAAGGAAAAAGAGTGAAATAGTTATAAAATGGGGGTATTTTATTAGGAAAGGTGAGAGACAGATATTAAGAAAGTTCATAGGAAAAGGAAGCAATTATTAAAAAAGAAATGAAAATAGTTAAGCTTGAAAATGAGGTAGTTATTTTTGAAATTGTCTTTGGAATGGTCCTTGGATGATCATACAAAGGATTTCAAAAAAATCCCCCCTATACCACTTCCAATTACTTGTCACTGGAACATTTTTACTTTCATATTTACTTTAATATAGCCAAATTTTGTTACACTTTTGGATGTTCACCACTTCAGTACCATCACAAAATTGGAAAAAAAAAAAAAAAAAACACTACATGGACCTCGTGTATTTTACACTTTTATTTAAGATACATGCTGACTCTATTATTGCACATTTAAGAACGTGTTCTCATGATGCAAAATATTTCTAGCTGAAATTTGGCATATGGCATATCTATCCTTTGATTGCCACGAAACCCAATTTTCTGAATTTGCAAATATGGTTCTTTTGTGCAAATCTGTGACCTGAAACAAGGCAATCGACATGTTTCAAGTCCACCATTTTCCACCTAACCCCACAATTGCACACTTCTGTGCACAAGGAAAAAAACAAACTGTTGTTGCACTCAGTCATGCACACCAAGTCCTTACCATCGCACGACTTATACCCAAGATCACTCTCATACTAGCTTGCCAATTTTGGCATTTTACTATCCAATATTTAATTTATTGTTTCCTAAGATCTGGCACAACAATTTTAAATTTTATTTTGGTCTTGAAAGTGTACATGTTACATTGTTAACTAGTAGGCGATATATCTTAATAATTTTTCAAATTTTCAGAAATTATTTTCTCATAATTAATTAATGCCATGCCTTCTAACTCGGAATAGTATTTTATTTATGAGAACCCTAGTGTTGTCCAAGACTTTACTAGATAACAAATTTCCCCATCTCGATCTAGGCCACCTGAGGTCCAAAGGATGCTCTCAGTTTGAGTGCAACATGTTGGATTCCCGTTCTATGATATAATTCTTCATCAATGTAGAAGGCCATGTCTCCATTGTAGGCTGAACTAAACATCATGTTAGCATTGTAGGTCCCAATTTTTTAGGTTTTATGTACTTGAACATGTGGCCTTTTGAAGATGTGAATTGGAAAGTTAGAAGTGTTGTGTGCCAATTTGTCAATTTAGAAATGTTAACAGACTTGATTCATTTTAAAAGATTAATTCATAGGACTGATAACTCATTTCAAGTTTGAAGAGGATGTTTTGAAGAGTATGTGCCTTGGAAATAATGCCAATATTGCAAAACAAGAATGACATTTTGGATTTTTTTTTGTCTCAATAAAACTTTGATATTTGATCAACAACAATGTATGATTGTTTGTCTTTTTCATACATGATAGTTGTGGTGTAAATTAAGATACCAAAAATGAGTCCTTTACAAAACTCACATAACCAGTCTTGAGCCCTCACTGGGATTCTAAAAAAATCAAAGAACTGGGTCAAAGAACCGCTGGTTCTTTACCAGTTCTTTCACAAGAACCACCATTTGCTGAAATTTTTCCAAAACCCAAAACCCTCTAGGTTCTTTGGATTATAAGCATATTAAAGAATCAGAACCTAAGGTTCTGAGATTTTGCAAAATTTTCATAGAACTGGAACCAGAGGTTCTTTTTATTTCTAAAAGTTTAAAAACCCGGGATGAAAGGTTCTTAACAAAATCAAAGAACCACCCAACACTGGTCGCAACCAAACCTGTTGTCTTCAAGTGCCCACCACCTTGGCACATGCATTCAGACCCCACTCAAGTGACATTGGTCCGGATCTGATCCTTACTATTAAGTTTGTTTGAAATAGTTCAAATTGCCTTCCGTCGGTTCCACATCTTCAAACATGATGAATCTTCATGAAATCACATTTAGGTTTGAATGGCATGTTCTACACTCTTCAAGAATTCTCCAACTCCAAAGTAGGAGATTGGATGGAGTACAATATGTTTGAAGTCTGGACTTCAGACCTTTCGTTTCTGGAGAGCCAAGTTTAATGTGGACCCTTTACCATTTGCTGAAATGTGCAATGCAGAAAATAAACACACAGCAAACTTGTTAGTTGCTCCTGGAATTTGAGAACACAGGCAGACTGAAATTATGCCTGAAGATCTGAGCTTTGAATTTGCAGACACCCAAGCCTTCTCAAATTGTCCATTGCTTCACAATTGAGCTATCCACAACCAGGTGGGAAGAAATGAAAATAGCAGAGTTGTATGTATGGTTCTTTGAATTTTAAAGAGCCACCGGTTCTGTTTCTTTAAGTATTCCAAGTTCAGATAACTGCTGCTTCTGGTTCCTTGAGAATTTTTTAGAATCAAAGAACTGGTGGTTTTGGTCATTTTAAAAACCTTAAAGAATCAATGGATTTCATGTAAGAACCGGTGGTTCTCTGGCTGGATCTTTGACTTTTTTCACATTGTTTGAGAACCATATGTATATAACAATTCCAGTTCTTTGATTTTTTTGAGAACTGGTGGGTAAGGAAGTATATAGCTGAGTAGATAACCAGTGGATATTCGTTCCTCATTCTAAGAACCACCCAACACTGGAAAATACTCCCACATTCTGGGTCTGGACAACAAATATGTTGCAGCTTGTCTTCCAACTCCCAATTCAGATCTCTACTTCTCTGCTTTAGGTTTTAGATCTCTACCCTACACAAATCAAACGCTACTACCGTTGCACCCACCTTTACTGCCGAGAGGAACTTGATGGCTTCCTATGTGTGTGTGTGTGCATGGGCTCCTTGCAGGTTCCGATCTTGTCTGGTAGTCATCATGGGTTTGTATTGGTGTTTGGTTGTGAAAGTGGGGATTGTGCTTTGTATTTGAATGTGGGGGGTTTTTTGTTTTATCATTCCTTCAGTCTCAATTAAATTTCAATTGAGTTTCTCAGGGTGTTGAAGAGAAGTGGTGAGCAGACTGTGTGTCTGGTGTGGAGGAATAGTGCAACCTTTTCTTTGTGTTCAACAGGCTTGCAGTAGAAACAAATGCAAGCTGCGCTGACTCCCTGTTTTGCCCACATTGTGATATTGAAGCACAGGATGCTGAATACCCCCAACAAGCTCTGTCCAGGCGTCAATGTGGCACACTGCACAGAGCCAAGCAAGCACCTAACCACATCGCAGCTTCTAATTTATTCTAGGTTCTCAAGATGACAACAAAATAAACGGTTTTGAGGGCAGATAATGTCACATTTCAGGTTTCTAAATTGAAGAAAATGTTCATTGAGCTGATCTTACTCATTAATAGTCTATCCTTTTTATTGCCCAAAATTCAGCAAAATTGTCACTTGTCCTTTTCACTATCCCTAATTTTGCATAATCATCAATTGTCCTTTTCAAAAGTTAGCATAATAGTTCAAAATTGTTGGCATAAGTGAATAGGTTCGCCCCTAAGATTCTGCCAAGTGCACATACAGGCTCACCCTATCGGGCAACGGGTAGGTTGATCTGGCACAATTGTCAAGGGCTTACCCATTCCCTAACACATAACAAGTAAGTAAGAGGCATTGACATGTAGAGCAATCTTAAAACTTGGAAGCAATTTCATTTTGTCCAACCAGCAAAATACATACAGCATATAGTAACCAACTTCATCAAATTTTATTTGCAGAAAACTTGTGTAATGTTTGATGGGCATTGCCAATTCTCCATGCATGTCCATGTAAGTTTTTCGTGTAATATAGCTCAATTGCAGTGATCTCAATCCAAGCAATTGGATTGACAAACCTGGAATTGATAGACTATCAGAGATTTGCAGCAGTTATATATTCAAATGATAATTGCAGTGAAATGGAAACCACTAAGTTTTCATTTGGTGATGACTGGTAATTGTTTAGGAGGGTGGGTACTTATGGGTATTGGTTCCTGTTTGCAGTGCTTCCATTGGCTTGATTATCTTCACCTTGTAGATGCTTCACTTGGCCTCTAATGCCCCCCATACTCTCTCACCCAAATGCTTGAACATGGGTGCTTCAACATCGTGGGAGGCAGTAGTTAAAGGCACTCTCTACTTGGCATGGTCACTTCCTTCTTTTTCAAATGGCCTGGAAGAAAATATATGGTGCAATTAATTCATAAGGAAATATAATTCTTACAATTGATTATGAGAATATATCTAGAATACATTTAAATTTTAAATAACATTTTCTGGTTATATTTTATTATTTTGCAACATACAAAATATGCCCCTTTATTTCAAGTGTTTCATAAGATATACAAAGAGTGTTTCTGCCGCCCAAGAATCTTTATGATGCCTCTTTGGTGGCTTAAGCAAGTGGACATGCAAGTAGTGTGACAAGAGTTTAATTGTATAGCAACACATATGGATTGAAAAACTATGGAGTTAAAATGTCTCTTCTTGTCTTGATGTTCAAGAGTCCATGAAGGTAGTGTTCATTTAATAGTTTTGTAATAGAGCATATGATGAGTTCTAAAAAATTTGAGCTTTTCGTGAAAGCTGGAATTGATTATGAAGATTTAGCAAAAGAAAGAGGCCTCCATAGTCTCCAAGTTTTTCCTAGTTAAATTTGATAGGCCTTATGATTCAGCCCTACAAGTGTGTTGTTTGGTCTCCTTCAGGGTTTGACATGCCCCCAAACTCCTTTAAAAACTCAAATGTGAGTCCCAAAATGAAACAATAGGAAAAAAAAAAGTTGAAGCAAGCTCTCTAACTCACAACACTTGTGGGGTAGGGAATGTGCTGAAACTCTGAGATAGGACTAAGGTGAACTCACAAGCAAGAATTCAAAATGAAATCAACCTGCACAATCAATGAGAGAAGACGGTTAGTGCAAATTGAACATAAGTAGTGCAATGGATTTAATAAGGACAACTTCAAGCACAAGTTTTACATAGGTTGCAACCTTTGGGAAGAAACATCACTCCCCTCCCTATGGTATATTCTATGACTCTTTGCAAAGGTTACATCCAAATAACACTTTTTCCTAGGATTCTCAAGTGGGAATCCCAAAACTATGATTTTTACTATCTCGAAACTTTAGATGTTCATATCTATTGATCAAAAGAAGGGTTGGGAATGCAATTGAGAATCATTGGGATTCCCCCACTTGCATTTTCCCCCACTTATGAAAGTGTGTTTCACTCTTGAACACACTCTCTTGGCCTCATGTGCTCTTGCACTCCACATTTAGTTGATTCCAATGTTAGGGTTATGACAAGGTTGCCTTTAGGGTTTTCACTTCCATCAAGTTTTTATACTCTTATTAAGGGCATTAGGGTTTTGGATGTTCTTTTGGGGTCCCTTTCCTTTACATCTTTTTTTCCTCCAAAAACCTTTGGATGATGATGTTCAACACATGAATGCCTTTCCTAAGTTGGGGGATGTGCAAGTGTCACTCAAGATTTTCACTCGTTGTTTTGCCCAAAAATTTTATTATCGTTTTTGTTATTTCCTCCCACTCTTAGATTTCAACACCAACTAACCTTCTTTGATTCGACTTTCATTTGCATATTTGGGAAACTTTTAGGTCTAAGTTCTTCAAAATGTGTGAGGGCTTCTTTAGTTCATCAGCAAGCCTCCTTTCTTTTCATCTCCAAAGGTGGGATAGGTTTTGTCTTTACAAAGGTTATCGCCCAGACATCGTATTTGGGGAGCTAGGGCTTATCACCCAATCATTGCATCCATATTTTTGCAAGATGGTCACCTATTTTTATTTGGGTTTATAGGGGCCAACAATTCAAATCCATTTCCATTCCAAGTTGACTTTAAGTGGGCTCATGACCTTTTACTTCTAGTTGTTCAAATTTTCCACCCTCCATTTGAACAATTATTAGAAAAAAGAGCGGATCATTTTTAAGAGAGCATTTTAGAGAATGTGGATGATTTCATTTTCCAATATGATCTCAAAATTGTCTTCAAATTGTCATCATGTTCGATTGAAATCTTATGCAAGCCCAAGCTTGGGTGTTTGACTTTTTGTTTACCTAATCATCCCATGATTTAATATGGCCTCTAACATTTTCTCTTCAACATTATACACCAAATTGGGCGTCCACCATCCCACGGTTCATGGTATTTCTCAATGCATATGTGGCCAACCCATAGAACCAATAAGGATACACCTACTTCATTGTGATCATGGGGGAGAACACATTGCCACACAAGATGCAGTTTGAGATTTTTTCACCTCCATTACTAAGGATGTCAGGTTTCACGTTTGGCATGAACAAACACATGTTCTCCCAACACCATCTCTTTAATCATCACAATGACAAATGAATATTATGCTTACAACATATGGTATTTTCAATTTGGCAAATGTAATCATTACTAATTTGACCAGTGAGAATTTGGTTTCACAAGTCACTTTTTCTCGAGGAGTGGTTGCGAAAATTGCAACTCAAGCAAAGGTTCTGCCATGTTGCGACCGACACTTTGAAGATGATTTCATCCCTCTAGCAATAAAGATATTTAAATGTTTACACTAAAAAATGAACGATTTCCTTCATCGATGTGCCAACATGGCATGGTCGACAAAGGGCTTTGGAGGTCCACCTCTTTCAATTATTCATTCATTTTATAAGCAAAGGGTGTTAGTGCCTCTTCAAAGATTTCAAACCACCATTGTCTTGCGTCAGGCAATTGTGGTGGTAGGAAAGGCCTCTTCTAGGCTTGGTGTCCTTCTAGGTTTTTTACCCATCTCCTTGCACAACTTGTGTTTGTGCTACTAGTGATGGGTTTAGGTCCTAAGTTTCATGATTTTTCCATCTTAGGGTTTCACATTGTGTGTTCTATGCTTGCGGGTGTGGTCTTTTGTTTGGATTTCAATTTTTTTCTTTAATTTTTTTTCTTTTGTTCCTTGCTAAGTGTTTTTCCCTTATTTATTAAATTGCTTTACACCTTTTTTTTCTTATTGGTCGAACAAGCTTATTGTGGGTAAGGCACCAAACTTTGAATCACTAATACTTATTAATGTGCATAGATTTTTCCCATAGTTTGATTTAACTTTTGATCATTTCCAAAAAGTTAATGATGAAATGTGCATGCAATATTAATCTTGTATATGTTGTTGCATCTTGTTTGTGTTCACATTATTTTATGCCGAGATTGATTTACCTTTGTCTACTCAAGGCGTTTTTATTTATTAATATTTGAATAAATTAATTGTGCTTCATTATTCATATTGTGTTCATTTCAAAAATTATTTTTGAAAAACCTTTGAATACAACTTGACTTTTTATTTAAAACTTTAGTTCAAAATCTATGCATACAAATATGATTCAAACTCTAATACGTGCTTAACCTTTTTCTAAATGCACACAAATCCTTTGGTTAGATATTGGTTTTGAACTCTAATCTATCCAAACAACATTCTTATACCTAGCATTGATCTTCATTTAATGTTATTTATAGCTGAGTGCCATATTAGCTATCTATTCAATGGTCTCTCTTATTAATTGGAAAAACATTTTTTTTCTAAAACCAAATCATTAAACAAGACCATCAAAATAGTATGTAACCAATTTTTGTGTTGTATTCAAACATTTTTGTAGACTTTTTCTTAAATGGGACAAATAATTATTTATTAGCTCTACTTTTGGTACAATCAATTTCAATTTTAATACAAATCAATGATTAATAAAGTGTTTGAAATATAAATTGAGGGTCGAAAAACCAATCATTCTTTGGAACAAGGCTTGAAAGCACAATATTTTCTAAAAATAAATCATAAAATAAGACCACCAAAATAGTTAATCCGTTCACAAAACATCAAAAAGGCTAAACAATCTATGGAATAAACAAGTTATTATTTGGTATTCTTCCTTGGATTGTTTGATACCCTAAACCCTAGAATAATTATCCTTTCATTTTTCATTTCCTTCTTCAACTTTATTTTTCATGTAATTGAATGAATAGCTTGGGAATGGTGGTATTAGAAAGGAACGAGTTGAACAACATGTGACATCAAATGGTGTTCAATCTTTGGTTTTAGTTTTGAAAATTTTGATGTTTTCTAATTAGGAGCCTATTTGTTTTGGTTTTTGTGTGCAAATTTCAATTATGTCAAAGTTATGATTATATTGTTCTAAATGGTGGTGGGATTAACAATTCAATGCACTTTAATGTTTTGTGTGGTGTTTAATGAAGAGATTTTGAAGAATCTAAAAGCATATAGAGGAAGTGGAATGGTACTTAAGAGGATTGGCATATCAAAAAGAAAAAGAGCAATTGATAGTTAATCATTTTTCTTGGAATTTTTTTTTTGGTGTTGGAAGCTAGTCATAATATAGTCAATTTGGTGATGTGGAAATTAAGAGGACTTAGTTGTGTTGCTAGGAAAACAAGCATTTGAGTTTTTGGGAAGGCTTGAGTGATGCTTTATGTGATATGATAATTAATTTAGAGTTTGAAATTGAAGAGAATTTTTTAGATGTTTTAATAGAATTAGCTTCACATAAGGATGAATAGTGTTCAAATTACCAATGGAGAGTTATTATAAGAGAGATTGCAAATTTGTGTGAATTAAGCATTCTAACAATTTTCATGTCTTGGGGATTTTGCATTTTTGTGGTTATATACTAATGTAATGTTTTACTTATTAATATAGAATCAATGGGGAAATTTTGTTTTGATTCTCATTGTTAAGGTCTATGGCTATTCTTGGATTTGGATCTCTTGGTGTTATTTTGTTGCAAACTTGAACCTAGGATTTTTGCAAATCATTAAGGAAGTGCATCTATGGGAAATTTCCAATTGGTGTTAATATGTGAAAATTAATAGTATAAATATGATGTAGTAGGTGTTTGATCATCTTTGTGAGGTGGAAGTGGACTTGGACAAGGTTCAATATTGATGGTGGTAACTTGTAGCTTACTCCCTGGTCACAAAACTTTCAAAAGTATTTCATATTTGAAAGTCCCCCCGCATTTTTGCACTTCTTTTTTCATTATAATGAGCACATAACACATAACATGTTAAGTAGAAAATGAGGCCAAATACAGATAAGGACAATGATTGAAAAACTTTTATAAAAACTTTGCATCATTATCCATTTTAGGAACTAATAACACTCCCATGAACATAATCCTACTTAATTATTTTTGATAAATTCTTCAATCATCGAAAAATTTAAGTGATTTGAATATCATAACCATTAAATAACCAATTGAAATTGAACTAATAACCCTCTTCAATTATTTACTATGTTAATCGACACAATGACAAATTTGATTTTTTCCATGAAGACATCATTCACTAATGCTAACTTTGGCAAGATATTACATGAATATAATCAAGAGTTTACTTTATAATCAAGGTTACAAAATTCTTTGTTTAGACTATCCAAAGTTCCATAACGATTTTCCACATAGGTGCCAACTTTTTGATGTTTAAACTCTCTCATGAAAAAAGAAATCCAACTTTGGTTGCACCCACTATTAATTGATTCATATGAAATACCCCCCCCACCCCAAACCCATGACAAACTAAGTTATACCTTTTCGATATCTTGAATCATAAGAGCCTAAAAATGGGTTTAATCTCAACACAAAATTAATTTACCTCTTTTTAGATGTCTCTTCGTACTATTGTTGTCAATGCCACTAGGGTTTGTATGTCCAACTTTCGAAAATAATTATCTTGGCTAGGAAGAAACGTTCACCATAGCCAAAATGGCTAATTAAGTGAAATATTTGTAGGAGGGGTAAGCAACTTGGCTCTTTACTTTCAAAACATCTAATTATAATTTGTTTTTGCTCTATAAAATGCTTGGCTACCTCAAAATGTGCAATCAAGTTTAATGTGATTATACATGTGTTTGACCCACCTAAAAAAATATGCAAATTTTAAATGTGTTAAAGATCCTACTAACAAAGAACAAGTTTTTTAAGGTGGGATTTTGGCAAACTATGTTTTGTGGGAGAATTGAACCCCTATATCTTCCATTGCAACATAAGCCTTTTCCTACAAAATGCAATTATGCACATGTCACATACATATTGCACAAAACAAGTAACAAAAAAAACAAATTATGCCTATTATTTATTTGCTAAAAATTATTTTGTGGGAGAATTGGACAAGCCTAAATTGTCCAGTATAACACAAGCTGCTTGCAAAATAATACACAACAAACATGCATATTATATACAATATTTTTTTTTGTTATTTACTAACTTTCAAACACCAAAAAAACAACAAATTTTGATGGAGAGATCAACCTTGTTGAAATCATGGCCCAAGGGTGACAATAGTAAAAAAAATTAGAAAATACGTGAGTAAAAATATAGGGTGCAATATATTGGTTGTTGGGTATGTAAAGGTATGTACTAATCTGAAATAATGGATTATAATTAATATAAGGTGGCTTTCATATGTATATATATATTTAAATTAAATAATAAGATGGTGATAAAAAAATATGTTAAACAATTATCTAATACCCTACCCTTAAAAATGGTCATTTGACGCACCTAAATCCCAAACTTTACATTAAATGTCCTTGTTGAATATCATGTAAATTGAAGGCCAAAACAAAAAAAATAGACCTCAACTTACCCAAACAAAAATAATATGTCAAAGGCATATTGGGTCACATATCCTTCCAAGTTGCAACTACTTCTTGTTATGGAAAATTCTCTAACATGTAAAATTGTTCAACGAACATTCAAATCACAAGGCTTAGATGCATTGTCAATTATTTGTGGAGTTTGGATTTGTTGAAATTCAAATTGTTGAACATTTTTCATCCTCATCAAAACTAATAACTTGGACCATATCAAACTTTGCCAACTTCAAATATTTTGGCAACTTGTGTGCAATCACTTATGAAAAGGCAAGAGATCCTTAAAGCCAAGTTGTAATATTACACCAAAAGGTGACATTTATGACTAAAAACCTTAGTTGTATATGCCATGATGGTAATCGTTTATGTTATTGCATACCATTTCCATGACTACAGTCATAATGAATGATCACAATCTTAAAAAATCATGCGATCATGATTTTTGAATTATGTAATATTAAACTGAATAATAATCATGGAAGATGCATCCAATGTTGAAATTTGATTTTTAAAATATAAATTATTTTTTTCCTAATTATTTTTTTGTTGTCACATGGCTTAGTTTGAATTAAAAAATTATTGTCCACTTATGAGTTGCCATGTGTTAACATGTTCCAAATTCAAAACTTTATTGACCACTTATGGCTACCATGTGGCAACTTAAAATTAGGAAATGAACTTTTTTGGCCCAATCATGTGATGCCACTTAGCACCAAGAACTAGGAAACTATATTAAGCAACCTAACCTATGTACCTAGCCTAGGCCACCTAGACTTTGACGATCTTAAAATAAGTTAGGTACTCTATTTAGTAGGTAATCCTAGGTTGTAAATGTGAGGATTTGAACCCCTCGCCTTCACTTTGAAAGTTCAAATTTTTAACCATTGCACCACAATTTTTGATTTGTAACATAATTAGTTATCACAAAGTTATAAACATTAATGAATCCAAACATGGTTGGGGTACCCCATTTGAAACATAAGGATTCACTCGTAGGACCCCCAAATTCACCTTTTTTTTCATAAAACTTATGGCTTGTTTTATATTTCCTTTTTTATTCTCATGTTAAATGAAAATAATTTGCTCCAAATTTTATATAGGCATCTAAAGTGTTTATTATTTTCACTTATGAGAATAAAAATAGTAAAATGTATTCCATGTGAACCATGTTCTATCAATGGCCCAAAATTTTCAAAATTTTCATTTTTTGAAACTTTGTACATTGCTATAGTGCATTTGGAACATTTTATATACATCAATAACTAAGGTGTTTGTGGTAAGAATTTTGAGGCAAAATAATTTGTTTAAACATTTTTCATGAATCCTTGAACCTTTTTTTTCTTATGAAACAAAGTTTTGAAAAGTTTTCTACCACTTGTTGAAAATCCTTAAATTTGTTCAAATTTGAAATGTTATGCATAAGATAATACTTTAATAATATACGTATCTATAAAGAAAAAATAAATTAATATGAATGTGCCATCAAGTTTCGATGATATGTTCAAATGAAGGTTCCACTAAATATTTAATGAAATAGTCATTTTTGGTACCCCAATTGTGCTTTGATTTTAACATATTTTAACTTAGGCCAACCGCCAAATTTAGCCTAAGTTAATTTAAACCTCCCTAAATTATTGTAAATTAACCTAATATAACTTTAAATTACTTAAGTTAATTAAAAACTAAATTTAAGTTAAAACTAAATATTAAACTTAGGTTAAATTTTAACTAAACCTAAAGGTTAAACCTATAATCTAAACTTAAAATTTAAACCTAAAGGTTAAACCTATAAGCTAAATTTAGAAGTTAAACCTAAAATATTAACCTAAACTAAACTTAAGTTAAACCTACCTAAACATAACTAAACCTAGATTAAACTTAAAAGTTACACATAGGTTATATATTAAGGCTAAACTTAGGTTAAATGTAAAAGCTAAACTTATGTTAAATTTAAATAAAAATTAAGCTAAATGTAAAAGGTTAACCTAAGTTAAATTTAAAAACTAAACTACAAAATGTTTTACTACAAAACGTGGGTGCAATTCACTAGTTCATGTTCACTAGACCAATGAATTCACTACTTCCCCACTAAGTGCCTTCATTGTAACCAATGAATTCACTCATAATCCAATGAATCACATGGCGTATACGGACACCTTTTGTTGTAGTGAGGCTAGACCTAATCGTCTTGAGGTAGTAATATTGGGTTTTAATCACACTAATGTGTTTCCTAATTAAATTTCACAAACTACGACCATATTTAATATTGAAGCACTACTACAAAATGTGGGTGCAATTCATTAGTCCCTATTCATTAGACCAATGAATTCACTGCTTTCCCACTAATCTTTGTTCACCACAACCAATGAATTCATTCTAAATTTAGTGAAATCACTTGGCATACAGGGACACCTTTTGTTGTAATGAAAGAAAACCACCCCTAAAACTTCCATAACACCATGTGAGGAAAATGGGATTGTAATTTTGAAATCAATAATTCAAAAACCTTTTTCACTTGACTTTTCATAGTTTTCACAACTTGAGTGTACATGTTTTTAGTCACAAAATTCACAAGGTTTTTGTTAAGTAATCTAAATGGGTGAAAATAAATAAGATGGAAATTTTTTATACTTTACCATTTACTTGAAAAAAGAACAAAAAATACTAACAAAACTTATCATAAAAAAAATTATTATACATTGAATATTTTTAGTTGGATGCATTAAGATAAGATAGATTTTAATTATTATGCATTAAATTTCACATTATATAATTAGGTTGAAACTGGGTTTTAAAAAATCAAACAAATTTTGAACTCTATTTTTTGTAGTGTGGATTCATGTAAAATCCTTGTTAAATATGTTTTAACAAGTAGAAAGTGGAATGATTTTTTGATGGGCATGTAAAAAATACAATGATCTATATATTTTAACTTAATATAAATAAATTTCATCAAGTATTTTGTTTTGCCAACCACAAAATTACCAACTAATATTTGGGGATATGTTTTGATTGCTTTAAAAGCTTATTTGATTTTAGATTTTTGGAAGTAGATTGTTATAACTAGAATAGACATGCTTAAAGTTTTTTTTATCACACTTCCATCCACACTGATGTTACTTTATTATTTTCATATGAATAATATAAGGTAATATGGATATCCATTTTTTTTTTACTATCTTTTAACATGTTTTCACTGAAATGTGTTATCCATTGTAATCAAAGGTTAAATGCATCTCCACTAGTGCTCAACATGTAGACATGAGAAGTATTGGATCAAGTAAAACAATCAAATCTAGTGAATTCACTAGAAAATTATTTTGACATTGAAAAAATGCACAACTTTCAAAGCCTTAAAAAAGTCCATAAACAATGTAATAGACATTGTCATATTTATTGACTACTTTTATTTATGATTGGTTAGATAAGTTGATTGGTTCGATGAATTGTTATTAATAGTTTCCCACCTATTTGGGGTCCTAATTTTAATTAATGAGTGGGGTAAGGGAAAAAATATATAATTAAAACTTGAATGTGAGAAATATTTTTTCAAGGTCACATACTAAGCACCATTGGAGATGTGATAAATGTTCCATACATGTATTCACATTTAGTATCCACCACATGATGAAAAGGTTTTTGAAGGAATCTGCCAAAGACTTGAAAGTAATGTTAGTGTTCACAAAATGAGAAAATAGACGTATTTAAAAAGTTTGATTGCTACCACATAATTGACAACAAATACATCTTGAACTTGGGTCAACTTCATCAAGTTGTTCACTTTTCAAATAATGGTACAAGAGTACCAACCCAATAGGAGCTCAAAATTCACCTTGGCAAATTTGTTACTAGTACAATCCAAAGTCATCTTGACCATTAAAGTGTGGTGTGGTATTTACTCATCACCTTATTTGTAGGTTCCAATATAGAAATCCACCTTGTTTTGACATTTTCGATAGTTTATTACCATAAGTTTCTATGATCTTAACAAGCTTGCTAAGTTCCAAATGCCTCTTGGGGCCATTATTAAAGTGAGCATATAGGGTTTGGATCAAGTTTTCCAACCTACAAACCATGTTCAATTTAAACAAAGCTTGCACAACAAAATTAGTTTGATGGACCATGCAATGATGCTTTACATATGAAGAGCATAATCAAATTGAATTTGTTATGGAATTTTTTTGATACCTTGAACAACATTCACACCATCAACTCCAAAACAAACAAGCTCAAAAAGTAATGATTCACTTATCAAACAACCAAAAATCAATAATGTTCAAAAGTGATGAATGTTTTGTCATATTTTTAGAATTAGCCACTTCAATCGTCTTTTCAAGGGAGATGTTAACCATTTTAAATGTTAAATCATAACCTTTATCAACGTTGATTACTTAATAATACTTATTATATTATTACACGTATTAAATATATGTTTTTTATAAGTGTTAATTAATATTTATGTAAATGTTAAACTAATTAGAAAATAAATTAGTATTTGAATTAGTTATTGGTGAATAGGTAATATTTGAATTAGTTCCTACTTAATGTCAACTAACTATTTTAGTTACTAATAAAAACCACCTAGCCTATATAAGGAAGTGAATTTGAATTATTGTCATTCCTTTTCATTGGTAATATATGTATAATGAAGATGCTTTGACACTTTTGCAGTTGATTCTAAACATGAATTTTGTTTGAACATGCCTAAAAATAAAGAGGTTTTTACATGTCTTGCTTGAATGTTTATTTTGTGTTTACATTAACATAAAACTATAATTGGAATTTGGGACTACTCCTTGATGACTATGTGTGCAAAGATAAGTGATTTTAATTATCAACAATTCTCATCACAAAAGATGTAAATGTAATTTGTTGCTTTCACAACTTTTGTAGTGGTTGCTTTAACAATGTCATGCATTATTTCAACCATGAATAATTGAATATTGTCACACTAGTGCTTCCACATACGATTCTTCATTTCAAGGAATTACACCAAGTCACACTTTCATATTCAAGCATGGGCTTTCTATTTTAGAATAGGTAGAAATTTGTGGCAAAATGAATGATTATTTTCAAGCTTTCATATGCCATACCCTTACACGAACCTATCCAACACACTTTCCTTATTTGTAGAAACATAAAGAAATTCATTTTAAAATGTTGACAATCCTTATCATACCTTTAAAAACATTAGGTATGAAGTAAGTAACTTTTTTCTTATTATCATGTTTGCAAAGATAGACAAACATGGGAACACTTTTTTTATTTTAAACCTATGACATTTTTACAATACTTGCATTGAACATGTGTGACAAGTTTGTTTTCAGTTAAAATACTTTTTATTCGTGGTAGTTTTGCAACTCATGTAACTTGAAACTTCTACTTCAACTCATAAACCTTTTTTCTTTTCTTAAACTCAAGTTTGATTTCTTTCAAGGTTTTTCCAATTTCAATTGTAAGGGTCAAATCAATTTGGGATGGACCTCCTTCATCCGTTACTAATTTTCCTTTGTCTTTGATAGACTTCATAACATTTTGGCTAATGTTTTCAACAACATTGTAATTGCCAACTTTAATATTTTGTTGATTGAACATACATCATAATTAAAAATTGTTAGGGGGTTCAAGAGGAGCCCATGTGTGGCAACCAAAAATAAACACAAGAAGGAAATGTTCAACACAAGATTTAAGAAAAAAGGTAAGTCATGAATCTTATTTGATTTTTTAATTCTAGTCAAAATTTAAAATCAACAACACTATGATGTGATTCGTAAAACTTGATTTTATATTTTGTTGAACTTTGTAGAGTTTGATTTTGTATTAATTCCTCATGAGTTATAAGAATCAGGAAAGCTCAACAATTATCACACCTTACAAGCATTTGAATTTATGCAAAAGCTCGTCACATTACAATGTAAATGAAATAAAAAACTCTGAGATGGTCAAAGTTCATCAAAATTGGAATCAATTTGAACAAAAAGAAGTCAAAGCTTAGTTTGAATTCAAAATTGAACACATCAAAGTTGACTATCAAACACAACAAAGGTGAATATTCGTTTCAACTAAAAATCAAACATAATAAAGTCAATTGTCAAAGGTAATAAAGCCAATTCAAATTAATTTGCAATATGCACATAATTAGCAAAGATGATCAACAACAAGCATTCATGCTCAACCTTAAACCCTAAACCTTCTTGATTCCCTACACATTGCGCAAAGCACACAAAACAAGCATAGTACATACACAATAAACATTAAATTTTTGACAAACACCAAACTTTAGAATGCACAATGCACATAAAAGGCAAAGCTAAAAAAAAGTCACTCGTTTTAACATTTCTTGTGAAGAGTGTTGATTTATCATCACATTTTGACAAGTTGATTTGACACTCTTAGCTTCAAATGATTATAAATTGGAGCTTGAATGTACAACAACAATCACAAAATCCTTGCATTAGTTCATCAAGATCTTCTTGAGTAGTGAGCTAGGGCAAGTTGCAAGATTCAAGATGGAGACTCAAAGCCTAAGGGATGGTGAGCCATGACCATCAATGCATTGTTAAGGGTGGCCATTGGCAAGCTGCAAGTGCATGAAGAAACACATGATGGCAAGTTACATGGGTGCAAAGGAAGAGGAGATAGATGATGAGTAATAAGTGCGCAAAGGAATGACCAATGACAACTTGGATGAATGAGATATATTCTACAAGCAATTTGACGGCAATGAATGGTTCTTTTTGACACCTTCAATCATCATCAAATTGAAGGTTCTAGCAAAAAGGAAATGTTGGAAAATGGCTATTCAATGTTGCCCATCATACACATAAGGTTTTTGGCAAAATAACCAATTTCTTTGAAATTTTTTTTCATGTGGTGATGTCACTGGCCCTTGAGCAGTGGCAAAATTTGCCCATAATTTGCCAAAAATAAAAAACTGTGGTCTCGACTAATTGATCCAATGGTGGGAAGCTAGCAAAACCTTGGGAGAAGGAGAGTCAAAAACCTTGCAAGTTGTCTAAAAAGTGTGAAGCAGCCTACGTTAGGAAAGAAATCTAAAGGGTGGTGATAGAAAAATTTGAGCTAAAGCCAAACTTGATATATGGTGAGAGCCTAGTGGTCTCTTTGATGGACACAAATAAGGGAACCAAATCTCTCAAGTTGAAAAGTTGTCTCATCTTTTGATGAACAGAAAGGGGGCCAAATCCTTCCTGACTTGAGAGACTTCTGCACCCAAGTGGACTCCAAATTTCACAACAAATTCCTATAAAGCTACAATCCAACCCCTCCCCTCTCCTCCTACTAGGTACATCTTATATATAATTACAACAGTGGTGTCTGTCTGTGCGTCCGACGACGGTTCCGCGTTTTAATTGACTGGCGGAACCAGCCCGGACAGTCGGATTCCGAGACTGGAAACCGGCCCGGACAGTCGGATTCTGCAAACTAAAAATCCCCCACAAAAAATCGTTTGTGCCTCTGTCTGTCTGTCTGTCCGTCTGTCCGGGCAGTTTCCGGGCATTGCCCGGACCTTTGTTTGTTTGTTTGTTTTTTTTTCTGTGTCAGTTAAACTGCCCGGGCAGTTTGTCTGTCTGTCCGTCTGTCCGGGCAGTTTCCGGGCATTGCCCGGACCTTTGTTTGTTTGTTTGTTTTTTCTGTGTCAGTTAAACTGCCCGGGCAGTTTGTTTGTCTGTCCGTCTGTCCGGGCAGTTTCCGGGCACTGCCCGGACCTTTGTTTGTTTGTTTTTTTTTT
>Ga0116227_10005238_pt1 | contig 27553 bp, 15 predicted proteins | sample S1TSphgellanicum_FD_89693 | JGI IMG/M metagenome (GOLD analysis project Ga0116227, IMG submission 89693) | Host-associated microbial communities from peat moss isolated from Minnesota, USA - S1T2_Fb - Sphagnum magellanicum MG | ecosystem: Host-associated > Plants > Peat moss > Unclassified...
AAAAAACTTAAAAAAAAAAATAATTTTAAAACCCACAACAAACACAAAAACAAACAAAGAGTGTCCCCCCAACAACCAAAAATAAAAAAGACAAATTCTTTCTCCCCCCCCCCCCCAAATGACTTATATAAAAAACCCTCTCTATAGTGAAGAAAGGAAAGGTTGGTTACCGAATTTTGGAACTCAAGTTGGCTGTTGTTTGCTCTGCCACACCCATTGATTTTGTCTGTTGGCATGTTGGTGGATTCGTTGAGAGAGAGCAACATGCTTGATACCCGGAATTGAGTTTTGTGGTAATGTTTCGAGTTTTTGACCTCCCATGAACTTGTGTGAGCTCAAAGAGTATCTTGAGAAAGAAAGAGGAAAGATTTCTTCGCCCCTATGCTTTGCTTTTCTAAGAGAAATCAAGAGTAACGTAATTAATTAATTAATTAATTAACTTGGATGAATATGCGTATATGGCTACTATTTCCTTCAAAATTGGTTGATCATAACAAAAGTGCCCAAAAGCTTTTATTGGTCCCCAAATGAGCTTCTTGCAATCATTTTTCTTATAATGTACATAAAAATGAATTGTTGGTGTGTAAAATGCAAATCACTTTGGTCATAAAATATCAATTGGGTAGGCCCATTTTTTCTTTCTTTTCTTCTTAAGTTTCTTCATTGTGTGCGAAGGAAAATGGTGAACAAGGTGCCATCCAACAAGCTACCCAAGTTTTAATGATGATTATGTATTACTATAAAGCTTTGCATATGGATGATGATGATGATGATGAAAGATGAAATCAATGTCAAAAGGAAATTACAATACATAAATAATAAGAGAAAATTTATGAAATAGGTATAACCTTTAAGAAAACCCAAAATAAATGTTGATACAAAAGTTAACATCATTAAAAATTTCTCCACCTTTACAAATTGCCATATGTATTGATTTTTTGAAAAGGGGGTTTTTAATATAGTTTGGTCATCAATGGGCCTCCTTCTTAGGAACTAATTTCTATGGAGTTTTGTATGGAATGAATTCAACAATAATTAATCTCACGAACCAATCATTTGGAATCTCATTGTGTGATTACTTATTTTTCTTTCCTTGAAAATTGCTTATGTTTGGGGATTAACAAATAAATCTTTCAAGAGACGGTATAATGCTTCTTTTATATGAAATTTATTCATTTTTTTCCCTTGCTAGAGTTTTAGGTTTAGTTCAAAGAATTTCAGAGTAACAAATTACTTTAACATGGACAATTTTCATGGAATATAGTTTCAAAGTATTATTGGAGCCTTGAATAAAGGAATATCACTATTTGTTTCAATTGTGAAATTTTTAAATGATAAATTCAATCTCATTAACACATGAATGTGGAATAAATCAATTTTGCAATACAAAGATTAATGTAATATTGAAAAAAAATAAAATCTTAAATTTGTTGAATCATCATCCCTATATATATCCAACAACACGTGCCATGGATATGAGCTCATCACATACATGACATCACCTTGACCATGTCACCCTGTGTTTAGGCACAAGTTTTGACCTTCAAGTCCCCTGTTTCATCCCCAAAATTGCAATGGAACCAGAAAATGTCTCTAGGAGTTTCTGACTTCCCACCCCTTCTTTTTCTTCTTCCAGGATTTCAACAGAGATTTTCATCTCTCTCCTTTTCTTCTGACAATTGGACATAGTTCCAGAAACATGTTTGTGGGGTGGGGGTGGGGACTTGGTACCAACTTGTGTTGAGTAGTTACAGAGACCCTTTTTTAGACAAGAGCTGCAGAGAGATCTGGTTCTTTTTGTGAAGCTTTTTTGCATATGTAAGGTTGTTGTAAGCAATAAAATTCTTTTTGTTTTTCTTACTTAGTTTGCAAGTGTGATTGATTGATTCCAAAATTCCATTATGGATAGTAGTACCTATTTTCTTGTGCAAATGGTGTTTTTTTTCTTCTTCTTTTATTCCCAACAGATGGTTTGGTTATGTGTACCAGTTCTAAAAGTTCTGGAAAGCACGAAACAAACACCTGAATTTCCCCCTCACTCCATCCCCCCCAACATGTAAACCCTAAAACCCTAAACCCTAACCCTAACTCCTCATTCAGAAACCCTAGTTTGTACCTCTTTCTGTTCCCACTTGATAAAGCACTTGGAGAAATCTCCTAGTGTATTTGTAGGGCACCTTATCCCCATGAATAACCCTAATAACCCTAAATGCTCATTTGGTTGGGTTACTTTCTCCCTTCACATGCAAAAAATTATTACCCATTTGTGGGTGGGCCCAGCATACTTTTATGCAGCCAGAGTGAACCAAAATCCCATCAATCCACCATGAAGGATGGATGATAAGTGGTGAGAATTCAGTTTTCTGTTGGGTTCCAATTCCTTAGCTAACCATGGTGGTTAGTTAAGAGGTTGCTCTTTTTGCTACCTACCTACTAACAACTGGCAAGCAAGTTGTTAGGAGGTAGGTGGTAAAAAAAACAGCCCTCATGTATGTGTAAACCATCTACTTACCTAGTAGTGACCTATTTTTCCTACCTATCTACCTATACATAGCACCTAGTTCTTACAGAATGGGTTAGCAGGGTGAAAACCAGATATTAACTCAGTTGATTCATCCAAAACTGAGTCATGGTGGGCATCATCCAGTGGATGGTGCATTGGTGAGTGCTAGTTCACTTTTTGCTATAATAATTTTTGTGTTTGCAATTTGAGAAGAGAGAGAGAGAAGACCTACTATTTTTTAAACCCCAGAAGAGGGCTTTCACTTTATTAGGTGTATAATTATATATATATATTATGATGGGGTCATCACAAAAAGAACTTTTAAGAAAATTATTGGGTTCATTGGAACATACCCAAAATAGAATTCATTATTATCATATGGAAAACATTGGAGTCTGGAGAATGTTGTTGCAGAGTTTTATAGATTAATAAATTATGCACAAACTTTCTTGTGTGTTTGAACATTTGTTTTGTGTCAGAGTAGGCAGTACTCCATTTAAGCTTCCAGGGAGCAGCAAGTAGGTACTTCTCCCTGCACACCTGCAGCAGGCTCATGTCTTATCAAGCTTCTTGTGTGTTTCTTAGGGGAACTTGCTTGACCTGCCAGCTTCAAATCTGCCTGGACAAAGGGAAGCAGTGAATAGCATCAGGTCAGGAAATCCAAGTACTTTGCAGAGACTTGTATTGTCCACATTTCATGGAAAGTTTGTTGACATAGCATTCATTTATTGGCTTTGAGTAGTGCATCTACTTCTAGTAGTAGCTTAGTTGTTTGTTAACTAGTTTGAACCCCATGCCTAACGCACAGGTGTGTGTGTATTTGACGGTACATATTACAAAATTACAATTACAAACTACATTTTCAAAACCTCTTTACATATGACATTCCGCATGTATCCATAGGGACCCTGGCTGCTGAAAATCTTGATGTTTGCACTGCTTGTGACCCGTGAGATAGCAACATACAGCTGACCATGGGAATAGACCGGAGACAGCAAATATACCCAATGTTGTTCAACTTGTAAATAAGTAGTAAGTTACTTATTTAGTAGGTATCAATCTATTGAAAATTATTTCTTTGTTTTTGTATGTTGATAAGTTCCAGTATCTAGACCCCCTCCATGTTCATAATTGTTAGGGTTTCTGGTGCAGCCAATTTTCACATGCATCATAATAATACCTTTGGCATCCAGCATATTATTATTATTGGCAAAATTGTTTTTCTGGGCAATCTGATCATTCCAATTACCAATATATCTATTAAGTTTGTGTGCTAAAATGGCAACTGACATCCATTGCCATAATTATTATGGCAAATGCAAGCCTTAAAATTGCCAATAGCTTAACAGCTGCTCGTTTTGGCATCCATTGAACTATAATAAAAAATTATGGCAATGTAAAAAGCATTGAAAATTTCCAATATTCTAAATAAAATTTAAAAAAAAAGAAAAGAAAGCCCAACTCAACTCTTTCAGTTGTTGAGAAAGAGTTAGGATGAATGTACCTAAGTCCAAAAACCCCAAAATAAAAAATAAAAATAAAAATAAAAATTTACAACACTAATATATATTAAGCTCCATCGCGCCGCGTCTTTATTCCACTGTTTCTCTGCCCCGTTGGAGTAAACAGACCATGATGGGACAAATGGATGATCGAATGGATGGACGGATGGATGACGGGACAGATGGATAAAATGATGCTTCACGACGTCCTTTACTATGTGTAATAAGCTCCTGAAAAGTAGGTGGGTCAGTAGCTTAAAATGGTTGAAGAGGTAAATATTAACCTTGTTGGGTAATTCCTTATGAAGGGTTCTTGATCTGTTTATCCCCAAATGTGAGAACAATTGGTTTTCATTATGAGAACAAGACTGAGAACTGGTTGAGTATTTGGGTACTTATATGAGAACCGCCCAACACTGGTTCAAACACACGCCTTTTGAGTCACCCCTCATGCTCTAGTGTTCTCCCCTTCTCACATTCTCACGCTCCCAAGCTCCTAAGCACTCCTTCACTCCTAACCATCCCATGATGCACATTATTAGTCAAAGTTATCTTGGAATAATCCAACCCTAACTCACTAACTAAATCTAGACTTGTTAAGACCTAGTTTAATTGTGGTTTTCGCACACACCCATTCCCAAAATCACTTAGAAGGTTCTCAAGGGACGACACCAAATGATGTTTTAGGACAACTTGATATAAAATTGTCCCCAAGAAAACATTTAAGATGTCTTGAAATGAATGCCAATTTGTGTCATCATTCATGATGGCTTCTCACACCCCTTGATGTCATTCCCCTTTTTAGGCTCTTCAATTTACATGGAGGTTTTTTTTTTTGAGTCCATATTTAGGTTTCATTTTGATTACCCTGGCCACCATGATAGGGAAAAATTGCTAAACAAGCCAACAAATAATATTGGATTATGTTTTTACAAACCCTCCTTTACCTTAAAGAACATGGGTCACAATTCCATGCACTAGAAACTTCTCCCCCACAAGCTCACTTTCAATTCAAAAGTATGTCATTTCATTCCCATGCATCAATACCCTAATCTCATCTAATTGAGCTCTTTAAAAGTTTTTCCTTAAAGTTCAACTCCCAAGGTCCGTTTCCATTCCAAGTTGTTATTGTTTCACACAACCTTCCATTTAATCGCTCCAAGGAATAGCTTCTTGCACAACTTGACCTTCCAACTTTTGTGGAGTTTGTGCACCTTTGCTTCAAGTTTAAAGTTTTATCAAGGTTTAGGTTTTAGGGTTTAAACCAAGGTTTGGACCCAAATTCAATTAAATATTGAAAGGACATCAAAAGGTTTAAACCCTCACTTTTGATGTCCTTTCAACATTTAATTGAATTTGGGCCTTTGTCACAATTTTTTGTCTTTTATGAGTTTTCTTTTGTTCCATTTCATGCCCTTTTTCCAACCCAAACTTGATTTCCACCATTTCAACCAAACGGTTTAACTAGCCTAACTTCACCCATTGTGCTTTCTTCAAGTGGCATCCCTTCTACTTTATAAAATATTTCTTGCTGAAATGTTTAGTTTTTTTAACACCCAAAATGCATTCAACTTCACCTATGAGCCTATGCTCAATGATGTCAAGTCTTGACTGATAAGTTTGCTTTTTATCTCTTTTTTTCTTTTTTTCATGAGTGTGGGATTCACCATGAATGTTGTTGGCAACAACAAAGAGTAAACATTTGGGTGCAACTTGTAAAACACCTTGTATGGCCTTGCATATTCTATATATGAAATGACTTGCAAGAACTTCAAGCATTTTAAAGTCTTAAATATTCAACCACACAAAGTTACCAACCTCAAATTCAATATATTTTTTACTCTTATTGGCTTGTTTCTCATAATTTGTTTTTTATTTCCCCCAAGAGTTTATTTTGCCTTTTGCGTTCATCTCTTCATGTTTTCCACCCATTTCTGTACCATTTTTGTCTCCATGATGTTCTTTTCCTATCCTTGGGATGGTTAAAATCCATGAGTTGCCTTGCTTCAACTCCTAATGCCAATTCAAAAGGATTTACCTTCACAATAAAATGGAGTTTTGTGGAGTTGTAACAAAACTTCATTAAACCCAAGTGGTCACCCCAATCTCTATTATTAGCATTTAAATAATTTTGGAGTTACTAGTTTAGTATCTTGTTGACTTTCTTAGTTTGGCTATCAATTTGCATGTGGAACTTTACCTAGTTTTGGCCTCCTTCATAAAAAAAGTCTAGGAATTTTAACATGAATTTTTTATCACAACCATTTATTGTGACCTTAGGCATGTGATTGTGCCTTACCCACATATTGAAAAACAACCTTGTTATGTCTATTGTTGTGGCATGGTTTTAATTGGCTCAAACTTGACTACTTTGAAAAATAACTCTACCACCGCCAAGATGGTATCCTTTCCTTGCCACTCTAAAAGGCATGTCATAAGGTCCATTGAAATTCTCTCATATGAACCAATTGGGGTAAGTAAGGCCTTAACAACACATATTTTCTCTTGTTTGCCAACTTGGTGCTTTCATAGTTCACATAACAAATGCACATGTAGTTTTGGGCAAACCCATCCTAACATTAGGAATGTCACCTTTTCGTTTTATTGAACCCATTCAACTTTAGAAACATATAGGAAGCACTTAAATAAATATTTTCATTAAAAAAAAATTGTAAGTACATTTGTTACGTTGTATAGATTCTGAAAATTTAATAATATCAAAAATATTTTATATTTTTGATATTCATGATCATTACATTTTCAAAAAGTTTCAAAAATGTTACATTGTTTTCTTTCCTTGAACTTTTTTGGTTACAAACACATGTCGGGAACATATTTGGGGATTTTTTTTGAATAATTATTTTTGGGGGTATGTTATTTGATTTTTAATTAGGTGATTAATTGAAAAGGTATGATTTAGTTATGAAAATACAAAGTTTAGTAATGTAATTCCTAAAAAGGCCATGAAAATTATGAATATAAATATGTAATAATTTTTATCTTTTGTATTTCAATAAAATTTAAGACCATATACTAGGGCAAAATTTTGATAAACATGACAAAATAAATTTATAGTTGTGAAAATATTTAAAGAAAGAGGCCTAGAAAAATTATTTAGCCAATTTTTGTTCCTTAACCAATTTTTGACATGATATATTAGCACCACCCAAGGATGGGTTTGTTGTGTTTTGAGTTTTTTTTCATTTTGAGTCAAAAATTTTACTTAAATTGTCCTTGTGGTTCTTTCCCCATGATGTCCTACCGTAGGCACATAATGCACTTCTTATATGATTTTGTGTGTGACTTTCAAAAAAAAAACATAAACACACAATTGTTTCCATCAAAGCAACCCATTTAAGCAACTATTTTGTGATGGCCCTTGATTGCATTTCAAAATATCTTAAAGACACATTTTTCATGAAGCCTTTCATCTTTTGCAATCCTAAGTAGTGTTGCCATGTTTTAAAATAACTTGCTATTATGAATAATTATTTTCATGAGTTAGCCATTTTAGTTGGGGTCTCATTATTTTTTTTCTTTCAAAGGTGATAACATATTTATTTTGCATTAACACACCCCAGATTGTAAATCCATTTGCATTGGTGTGCATTTCAAATGGTTTGGTGAAGTTTGGGAACTTCAACATAAAAGCAAATGAAAAAAATTCTTTAACTCTTTGAACATATTTTGTTATTCTATTTGTCAATCAAATAACAATTCCTTTTTTAGGAGGTCCATGAGTGGTTTGGCCAATGTTGAAAAATCCTTTATAAACTACCTAAATAAATTGGCCAATCTATAGATGGATTTTATTCCCTTAGCTATGGCTAGGCTTTGCCATTCTTTAATGGCTTGAACTTTCGTTAGATTAGACCTTATGTTTTCTTAAGACAAAATATTTCGTAGAAAGTCCATTTCCAACTTTATAAATTCACCTTTCACTTTGTTGGCATAAGACTTGTTATCATGAAACTTTTGCAAGACATATTCCAAGAGTTGGGCATGTTCTTTTACCAACTTAGAGTAAATTAAAATGTCATCAAGATAAAAACATAGTCAAAGGAGCCACCCAATTGAGTGGACACTCCTTAAAATTGTTTTCTTGTATGTTAGAGAAATCACAAGTGAAGCATAATAATTTGGACTATCATTTTTTTTGGAATATTTTTTATTAATTGCAAAGTTTACATATTCAAAGTTTTATGCAAATCAAAAATGTTTTTGCATGTTCATAGCATTCAAACCTCAAGAATGGATAATCCTTGTTTTTTTTTTAACATCCTTTTTTTTAACCAAATGTGCACCATTCCTTTTGAAAATTGGAGTGGATTTTACGATTGATGATTAGACGGGCAAAAGGACTTGAACTAATGAATTTTCTTTTATAACCCATTTGATCACATTTCATTCAAAAATACTTTTGATCTCAAAAATTATGGATTTTGAAATGTGCCTTTAATAAAAGTTGTTCATACTTATGTGATAGAAGGCATAAATGCATAATATACATGACACAAAATTAATTTGTAGTCAAAATGTATTAATATCTAAAATGCACTATTAAATGGAGTATTTAAAATACAAAATTAAAGTTATAAACCAACACAAAAATGACACGTGTCATGTATAATCTTTGAAAAAAGAATTTTATTTTGATGCCCCTAGCTCCTTTGATTGTGTTTTCATCCATCAATATAAATGATGATGAACTTGCTTAACTTATTATAGAAAATGTAGTTCATGAAAATGATAAATGTTGAAGGTGCATTGCACAATCCAAATAGCATGACCAAAAATTCATAAAAGTCATACCTAATATTCATTACCATCTTTTCAACATCCATATAATGTGAATTTGATAATAACATGACTTCAAGTTCATTCAACTGACATAACAAACCCCGTTTAAACAATCAAACAAAACATCAATTCAAGGCGAGGGGTAATTGTTCTTTATGGTGATTTTGTTCCAAGTGTAATAATCAATGCAAATTCACAATTTACCATCCTTTTTGCCCACAAAAAAAATTGAGGTTAGATAAGGTGACTAATTTGGGTTAATGGTAGTTTTTTTTATTAAGTCATTTATTAGATTCTTAAGTTCCTCAAGTTTTTTTTTACTAAGTCTATAAAGAACCTTAGATGGTGGGTGCCAACCATTGCACAACTTTAATTTTGTGATCAATATCACAACAAGGAAGCAATTGTTTAAGAAATCCATCTTTTAAAACATTTGAAATTTTATTAAGTGTGTTTGAAATACAAATGGGTCATTGGCTAGCCCTTTTTACTTATGTTTTAACACCAAACTCATTTGCATGCATAAAAATAAAAAATGAAGTTGTAATTCTTGTAGAAAAATTAAATGAATACCTATTGAAACAAAATTAACCTAGTACCCAACATTTAAATTAACCAAATCATCAACTAACCTCACTATGACTTTCAATTTAGAGCTACTTTTCAAAATGTCAACTTTGTAGAAGTTCAAAAAAATGTTACCTAGGATAGCCTTGAAATCATCTAGCTCACACATTGTGAAGTTATTTTTGAATTCAACTCCTGTACATTTTACACCCCCAACATTATTCAAATGATGGTTTCATGTCACCTTGTGTTACTTACACCTTGATGGGTTTCACCACCTTTGTGGTGGTCCATCCTAATTCCACATTTGCCTTGGCAACAAATTGCCATTTTGTAATTCATGCCTTACTTTAATGGGTTTAGGGTGGTCTTTTATCATGTGTCCCAAGTACTTACAGTAAAGTAATTCATTTTGCTCAAATCCTTTTAGGTTTTTTCTTTTTTTGAAATTCTATGCCTTTATGGGGAAGCTTATCCCATTTTTTCTTTTTATCCCTTTTAAACCTGCCTTGGGCTTTGGAACTTTCACTCAAGATGACCACTATGGTGGCTAGCCACTGTCATTTTTGTGGAATGATCTTCCATACAATCTACCACTTTCATCATTTCTTGGAAAGTATTTAGGGTTTCACCCTTTTAAAGGATTAACTTGTGAGTTGAAGGTTGCAAGCCATGAATAAAGACCACCTTTCAAGCATATTATTATTTCACTAGGACAAGGTTCAATAATGCATTAAAGGTTTGGACAATGCACCAAGTCCTTCCCCTTGATGCAAGTTCAAAAGTTTTTGCCCATCCTTTTAGATCTAGTTATGTGAGGTGAATATCTCATTCAACTTGATCTTGAAATCATTCCAAAATAACATCACCATTAGATTTGGTTCAATGTCCTTTTGCATTGTCCACCATTCCATTACGTGCTTGCAAAACAAAAATTGAGCCATTCAAAACTAATGCACCATTCGCAATCATGATCCTTGTTTCAAAATAGGCCTTCACTTGGAAAACCCACTAACACACCCTTTTTTCCTTTGAAAAATTAAAACATTTGGGCTAGCAACATCCCCTTTGTATGTTTCTACAACTTGAGGTTTGTTTGCCTTTGTCAAAGCTTCAACTTTCAAGCAAGCTTTGATTTATTTAGCTTTGTTGTAGCAACATCACTTGCAAAGTATTCACTATTTGTGACATATCTCCTGAGACTATTAGGTTCTCCATAGCTTGGGAGTTGGCTCCTTCTTTGGCAAGGTTTTTGGCTTTTTCCACCACTTCCCTCTCAAAGGCTTTCTATTTTTGTTGCCATGTTAAACACTCCTTTGTAAAATTAGCATGTTCCAAAAACATTCCATTTTTTTTTGGCCAAGTTTTTAACACAAGACCTCATCTTTGTTGTACTACCTTTTCATTTAGCCCAATCTTGTTATTCAAATCCAAGCTTGAGTTTGAATCAGAAGACAAGGGCATAAGCTCATCAACCTTGGCTTTAAACAAATCCTTCTTTGTGTTATTCAAACTTGACTTGATGGGCATGCCTTGTGTTCCTTCTCCTAGATTCACGTCATCCTTGTCGTCCATTGTTCAAAAAATGGCTTTTGGAATGGCAAGCCTAGTTCCATCCTTAGTGGCTTCCTTGGCCCCTAGTCCATTTCCATTTCTACAGTGATTTTGCGTTCTTGAAATTTCAACTTCTTTTTGCCCTCATTTGTGATTTCCATTGTTCATGCTGAAAGATACCAAATCTTGTTCTAATACAAGACGAAACGCCTTTTTTGATTTTGGGTGGATAATTGTGAAACAAGTTACCAAGCTCCTAAATGTTTTGTCACTTTTAACTTCTAATTAGATATATGCATCCCATGACACACATGGCTAACCAAAGTCTTTTGAAACTCAATCTAGACCCACCTCGTTAACTTAGTCTATACTCACTAGGACTTAGTTTAAGTGTAACTTCTACATGGAGCCATTTTTCCAGAATGACTATAAGTTATTCAAGTTCCCAAAGGGCAACATCAAAAGATGTCCCAAGACAACATTAAGTTATCCTTAGGACAATACTTAGGATGTCTCTAAGGGAAATGTGGGACAACATGAAGTGTTGCCCCGGCCCGACATCACTGAGATGCCCCAAAGGATAATTCAAGGCGACACCAAGTGTCATCCTGGGACAACCTTAAACCCTATGTTTGTCCCAGGTCAAGCCTAGTTTGCCCCAATTCCAAACCCTAAAACCCCTTGGCCTGGTCCACAAGGTGAACTAGATTTGAACCCCAATCCATTGACTTGACTTATCTACCCATGCTGCCATGGTGCCCCATTGTGGAGGTCTTGATGTGAGGCCTGGCCCACGCTAGTTGAACTCGCGCAAAAGGGCATGTCACCTGCCCAACACCAGTAATAACTTTGACTAACATGATGTACAAGTTTCCTTGATTCTGTAACATTAAGTTCTGGTATGGCAGATTATATCATTTTCTTGACAATCTTATATGACATAATCTTTGGATGATGACCATCTTATATGACATTTCCATAGTACCTTCATAGAGATAGCAGAAATCCTATATTGGAATGCTATCTGTACTAAAAAAACTGTAATTTGAAGTTTGCAGAGTACCCAACAAAACAGTTGAAGAGCAAACAAAACAGAGAACAAGTGACCCAAATGCACACAATTTCTGCACTGAGCAAAGAGGTAACAACTTTCTAGAACACTATATATAAAACAAAAGCCACCCACGTTCTTCCCAAATGTCATTTCTCCAGAGTCGGTTGGTTAGGTTCAGTTAGCTGCAAAACATATGCCAAGGACCCACACATGGTCCACTACTTGTGGAAGTAGTTTTGGGTACATACAGAGTCTCTGATGGCCCAATTCTCAGTTGTTCTTTTAAAAGAATTCAAATGAAAGGAAATGTAGTAGGACCCCCTGGGGCTTCACATACTTAGTCTCTAGCTCTCTAGCTGAAGAAGGTATATACTACGTGCACATATGAGGTTTGCAGTCCCATCCCACATGGTTGTTCAGCTGTTCGTTTCACAACCAACCAGAGACAGTTCTTTTGGGGAGTGACAAATTTAGGGTAGAGAGAGAGAGAGAGAGAGAGAGCTACTGAAACTGCAACTGAGTTTCCAATGGCCCACACCAAGCACAATTTTTGGCAACAACATCTGATTGGGAGAAAGCAAAAAAATTGCATTCTCGTGCACACTCTCAAAGCACACCTTCGTCTTCCAAGAACAAGAGAAGAGACTGGTAAGAGACTACCTAGTAGAGACTAGTTGGGGGGTTGGGGGGCAGAATTGCAGGTGAGTGCACATGCAAAGCTGAAAATGGGGATTGCATTTCAGAGGGATTGGCTAGATTCCGGACTATTGAAAGGTTTTAATGTATTCAGAAGAATAACATGATCTTTAACACTATTGCAACCTTCATCTCCCAAGTGAGTGGGTCATCTGGTATATATTCGTTAACCCAAAGGCGACCAGAGAAGGTCCAAGTGGGTCATCTGGCTTAATTTCATATACACAAAGGGTACCAGAGACACTCCAAGTGGGTCAACTGGCTTATTCATTCATATACACAAAAGGGGACCGAAGATGGTCCAAGTGGGTCATCTGGCTTATTCATTCATATTACACAAAGGGGATCAGAGATGGTCCAAGTGGGTCATCTAGCTTATTCTCATAGACAAAGGGGGCTGGAGATGGTCATCTAGCGTACTCATGTGCTCAAAGGGACCAGACAAGTCAGAAGCACATCGATGCTTTGTTTTCCTTAAAACTTGAACATTTTGCAGAGTTTTCCAGCATTGGCAAGCCAATCCGCAAACTAGACATAACGGTAGCAACTGCCTACTACTTACACACTTGTACTAAGAAAACATGGAGGTAATGGGGGGGGGTGGGACGGCACTAATGTGTCTTCTTCTTCCACTACTCCACTCCTTACTAACACCCTTACATCTTTCCCCTTCAGTTGGAGACTGTGCCTTGAAGAGACTAGATCCAAGTCTAGTCTAATCTAGCTCTTGAATCTTCTTGTCCCATCAGCTTAAAATATTGTACACTTTGATTTTTTCATTGCCTCTGCCATTCAGGGTAGGATGCATTTCAGTATAATAGGGCCAAAGTTTGGTGTCCCTACTACATTCTAAGGTCATGTGGAGTCCACTATAGAGATATGGGGGAGGGGAGGGGAGGGCGTAACTCAAGGATCTACTTGGGTTTCACCATACTAATCACCATGTGTTTCCAATTTAGTACCTTCAATTTTTATCATTCTTAAGTATGTCATTTAAAGGGCAAACCGATTTTTATGTGATGAGCCAAGTGTTTTTATTTGTCGTGTTTTTCTCAAAATTAAGAGATGCTGACTATATGGGTTGGATAGATTTTTTTAATTTACCGATTCATGTAAGTTGTACAGATATGGATTAATGCAAAACTGTGGGTATGGGTATGGGTCATGTGTACTATGAGTAAGTAAGGGGAGGTTCATTTATGCTCCCTATTCTGGCCTCTACTAGTGTTTATCATGTCCCACCATAGAGTGTTAATTATTGCCCCAGCCCCACCGAGAAATAGGAAAAATTGGACAATGTGAAGTGCGAGACTATTGAGATGCCACCACCTGGGCAAAACCTTATAGCCGGCCAATCAGAAGCAGTCATTTTTATTATGGGCTTTGTGGAGACCACAGTATTAGGGTTTAGGGTTTTAGGGTCAAAATATTTTGAGAACCCTAAACACACAGTTCTCAAAATCAAAAACACACGCTGGTTGGGCGATTATTTGATTTTCTTAATATCTTCCGATTTCAATTTTCTCAAATATTTCAGAATAACCTCCAGTTCTGATTTGATCAAAACACACTCCAAGAACAACAACCGATAGACCTCCAGAAATAACCGGCAAAGAACCAACCGTTTTATAGAAGGTTATTTGAATCATGGCTATTATGTCTTTAAAGAACTGCCCTGGTAACTAACTGTTGATCCAAACCCTTCGGATGCCTTTAAAACATCCTACTAGCTTTCACACAAAACTTTGAAGTTAGATCAAACTTTAAAGGCCTTTGAAGGGTTTTAGAACTTATTTAAGTATATTATGGTGGTTGAAAATGTTCATGTTCCATGTGTGATCCAAATGAGATGTACACACCAAAACCATGTGATGCACACCAAAACCATGTGATTCCTGAAATGAAACACCATAATTTGGCAAGCACTCTTTTTATTATCATGTTAGCTCTTAGTAGCATTTTTTTTTTACAAAATTGTGTTATTTTCATTGTCCTTTGTGGCAACTTTTTCAATTGTGTCCAAAAACAAAAAAAAAAGGGTTCCTGCACTATCTTTGACATGCCTTTGCACATGCCCCAGTAATGCTTATGCTTGTGAATGTGTTTCCAACTTCAAACAATTAAGTAATGCATCTTTGTTCCTGACCCATGTTTTGCTCTGACACCCATTTCCCACATTGTAACCAATTTAATTGCACCCCATTAGTTATAAATAAATAAAAAAGGCCACTCGTGTTGGGTGTGTTGTTGACCAATAATTTCTTGAATTTAAGAATAATAATAATAATTTAAGTTTAATTTTTTTTTTTTGGTTTTTTTTTATATGGCACAAATGAAAGAATTCATTGCAAGGAGGACCTATAATGTTTTAAACAATATGGTAACAATGTGCATGAATCACATGAATATATTGTCTACCACTCAAAAACACCATGAACAAGCATTTTAATGCTACATGTGCTTGGGAAGTGTTTGTTGAAATGAAGTTCATCTTGCATGTCAACATTATGGATGTTATTTTTTGGTGTTGCAAGAGGACAAAAATAACAATTTATTAATTTGAACATTCTTGCTCACAACCCACCTATAAAATCACAATTCTGTTAATGGCAATTTATGCCTAAGGAAGCCATCATTTGTGGCAGCTATAGCCTACGTGTGTAAATGTAAGCTGTTCAGGGATCATGACAAAAAAATTATTTGTGAAGGTATTATTAGCACATAATACTATTTTTGTCATGATCCCATTATGGTCCCAAGTCATAATTGGGTCAATGAGGCTTGTTCTAGTTTTGTAGCCAACATCTAGGGTTGGCTCCCTATATGTTCGGGTTTCCCTTCTCCATGGGAGTTGCATTAATGCCCAAATTTAGTTTAATTACCTATGATTCAACTATGATGTCTATGTCTTCAACTTTCATTTATCTAGCCACAATATCCATGTGATTGTTAATAATCTTTTGCATACACATCTACATGCCTCCAAACATTTTGGACATAATATTCATCAAGGTTTTAACACATAACTAATGTAGCTGAAGTGATGATCATCCATAAGATGATTTAGCCAAATTTGGCTACAGACTAAACATGAAAGTAGAAAAACCAGAATCCTTCTATACTCTTGGCTACCTACTAGAACTTAAGGTAAAAATATGGTGATTTGGAAACTTTTTTCTTCGAAATCTGGCAAATTTGGGCCATTTTTTCCACAGAAAATCCTTTGCATAGGTCGAAATCATATTTTTCAGATCAAAATTTGGCAAAATGTCGCCCCCACAAAAAAAAATTTGCTTTCATATATTGAAATGAATTTGGCACATGTATAAACAACATAATAAACCACTTCTATATATGGAACCATGCAAAGAAGTTTGTGGCATCAATTGCTCCTTAGCTCTGAACTTGAGTTTTAATCCATCCAAAAGCTTCACAAGTTTAGACTCCAGTGACACTAGCACATTAGCCACCTAGCCATTGTTGGGTGGGAATTTGATTTTGCTAATAAAATTGCTTGTCCAGCTCTTTTAATATTTCAAAAATAGAGAACCGCCGGTTCCCAGCTATTTCAAAAAGACAACTGGGGGGGTTTTCATGAATGAACCCCCTAAAGAATGGGCAGTTTTGTGGGCAGTTCTTTGAATTCTTTTCAGACTTGCTTTAGTGAACTCATCCTTACATGGTGCAAGCAAAAGACATGTGAATTGCAAGGAGCTTTTAACACATCATTATGTTATTTTACTTAGAGATATTATATAAGGTGGTGCACAAACCCTAACACTTATGTATATAGATTTCAACCTTGTGACCAAGGTTGGTCAGTTTCAGGTTCCTGGTTGGGTTTAGGTTTGAAACCTGATTCAGGTCTACAAACCAAACTCAGCATATCTATGAAGGCCCAAACTGGGCCAAAAATCAAACCACATGGGTCTTCATGGACTACAACCTGGCCTTAAAACTGGACCTAGTGAGTCTACATGAACCCAAACTCAGCCTTAGAATTGGACCCGATGGATCTACATGGACCTAAACACAACATGTCCTAACGGTTTTTATTTATATAGGGTCAAGTCATATGATTAGGTAGGGGTTAGGATTTTAGGTTTTAATTCTAGGGTCTAAGGTCCTAAGTTCTAGCCTTAAGCTTTAATATATAAAAGCATTACTAATGATAGCACTAAAATGATGTTGTGATGTTCCACATGTTGTTCCCTATTTTTGCTCTTGGGAACATGTTGGGGAACACTTTGAAGACTTTGGAAAGTTTAACCTGAAACTTGATGGGAACACCATGAGAACTTTTTGAGAATTTGATGGGAACAACATAATTCCGAAAATTTCCAAATTGCTCCCAAAAAATCAACTTTAAAACCATCCCCAAGAATAAGTTGAAACTAGCTTCAACCTAAATCTGGAAGCAGCAGTTCTTATTATAAAAATTGGACTTGTCAGATGCTAGAACCATTGATCAAGAAAATTTGACCCAAACCTATATACTCAATGGGTATTAATATTTGCAAATATTCTCTAAACAACAAAGTGAAGGGCCTTCCATTGCAATAATTTTTTTTTTAAAAACTCTAAACCTAGACCTCCCATGGTTCTTGTAAAACCCAAGAACCAACCAAAACTCTAAACCAACTTCCTCTTTGTACTAAGAGAGAGGGTTAAGGCAAACTACTAAGAGACTAGTGCTATTTGTGTTTTAGGGAGGTCCCACACTGCCCATACCAACATAGTCAAGTGCAGTCTTCAAACATGATCAATCTGAGAAATAGGTTGAGGAAGAAGCCAGTAAATTTGTTAGATGATCATGGGCTTGAGGGTAGGGTGGGGGCAATGAAATCTGCAAGCAAATCTGGGATCTTGTGTTGTTGATGAGTTTAAGTTGAAGGAACTTACTTAGAACAATACCCATTCATTTGTTTGCCAATAAACTACTCACTATGGTGACCAGTATGTTGTTACTTACACACTTAATGTACATTTCAATACAGAACTCACACACAATGTTAGTACACACATTACAGACAAACACTTAGAAATAGATTATATAAATATGTATACAAATCCCATTAGTGCTACTAGTGGCCAAGAACACCACCAAAACCAAGGTTAATAATAGTGTTCCAACTTGAGAACACTGAGCTGCCTTTGGAAATTTTGCAGGTCCATTTACAGGAAATCTGTAAGCATTGCCCAGGGGGCACCAGTAAAATGGACTTTTCCAGAAAATATTATTTTGGATCAAGTATAATACTATATGGACATAATGGGTGTTTGTTGTGTTGTTGCTAGTGAAAGGAAAAGCTACTCAAGGAATACCCAATTCATTTGTTTGTCATAAACTACGCGAGTATGGTGACCAGTATGTCATGGGCTGAATGTACACACACAGAGAAACTCATACATTTGTAGTACACACTACAAAACAATAGAATACATAACATAATCCTCAATGTTCACACATAAGTTACACAATGTATGTAGTACTAGTACACATAACTTACAGACAACAAAATTTATGTATATATACACACACATGAATTCACACACACATAGTCCATTAGTGCTACTAGTGGCCAAGAAGTCCGAAAACCAAGGTAAATAGTGTTCCAACTTGAGTTGCCTTCTGAAATTTGCAGGGTGAGGTGCAAGTGTAAGGGATTGAATTGTGTAAGGATTCAGGAGGTAGGTGGCTAGTTCACATCCACAATTGAGAGTAGTAGTTCAAGTGCCAAATAAAAGTATCCATGTGCAAGTATGTGTTCCCATTTACAAGTACGGTATATGCCTAATATCCATGGCGGCAAGAAATTTCATGTTCATTAATGATTTCAGTAGTGGTTTTACATGATGGAGAAAGGAAAACACACATGAATTTTCATGTGGTAAAATTTCCTCTTTTATGTACTACACCTTTGCACAATGATTTCCTATGCTTCTTCTATGTAGATGATTAAAGGTGTCATTGTCTTTGAAGCTCCTCAAAGTCATTTCCTTTGGACTTTCAATGGCATTGAAGTTGAGTAACTTCTTAGCTTCTTTCTAGGACTTGAAATGGTTTTGAAAGGCTTCTTCCTCTTGACAATTCAAAATACTCCTTATTAAGGGGAGTTCATCCCATTGCAAGTCTTCATCTTCCCAATGTTCATGGTGACATTTCCTAATTAAACTCCTTAATAATTGTCTCCAATCAGTGCATGTTAAGCATGCCTTGCTTTTCATATGTTGTGATTTTGCAACTCTTTCTCCCTTTCTTCTTTGGAACATAATCTTTGATGATTACTGAACTTTTGCAAATAAGCTTTTCATTAGTTGTACATTTGCTTAACTATTTTTAGTTTCACTATTTTTTCAAATTCAAGACAAGCATCCTCATGGCATAAATGAAGTAGCTTAAGTTTGGAGAGCTTATGTGGCTTACATTTGCCATTGATAGGTCATTTTGCACTCCACTCTACCCTCATTTTGTGGCTATCATGTGAAAGAGGAACTTTTGACCTAAAACCATTCCCCTTTTAGGCCTCTCATTAGTTGGATGGCATGGTAGTTTGTTGAATGCAATGTAACATACTTGGTTTTATATGTTAATTATCATCCATCATAATTGACAATGGTGACAATAGTAAATACAAGGGGCTCTAGTTTTCAAGGTTTATAGTTGAATATAATTCATATTTTATCCAACTTTTAAAGACTCATGCAAAGTACACCAAATCTTTGATTCTCACTCAAATAACATTTTGAACATCTTCGTTTTATTCAGACCATTTGACAAGATTGTACCATAAACTTGGTGTGTTATAATGATTATAGTGATCATCTAAAATAAATGATGTGTCTTGCATTATTGATTAATATGTCATGTCATATAATTGGGTATAATATGGATGTACAACTAATTTCATTAGTAGACCTTAAAGGCAACTTCTTGTAGCAATAATAGTTATTTGGTTGTTCTATTGAAAATCACTACTTACTTTACTAGTTGTAATAAGGCTTATATATACATATATATAGTTTGATAAATAATACTTAAATATCTTAACAATTCTATCATGGCCAATTTTTCCAAGTGTTTTGTTGTGGGACAATTATTTTCTATTCCTATATTTCATTAATCAACTATCATATTGAATTGGTTGGTTATTGATATATCTAGGTCCCTTGATGCAAGATTGGATGTGTCAAAATAAATATGGAAATCTAAATTTTAATTAGGTACAATATTAAAAATAGGTAATTTAATAATGGATAGTTTCATCCATTTGAATGGTTTCTTGTAGGTTTTTATCCATTTTGAAAACTTTTGTTCCTTCAATAATTTGCACGCATGGGTGTTGTTTTACTACCAATTGTATGTAAGAAAAAATGTTGATTAAAGTTAATTATTTTCCAAAAATTTGATATATTCATGGGTGGGGCAACTTAATAGTTATTGTCACCTTTTTAAAGTGTCTAATAATAACCTTTCATCACAAATAATGTGGGTTTGTAGCATTCCAATTTTTTTTTTAAACACATCTTTTAGATTGATGAACTACATATTCCATTTACTTCACATTTATCTACACAATTCCTCAACTATTTCAAATTTGGTTATTTTGGTCATAAATGTTAAAATTGTCCAAACAAACTTGTATGAAATCATTCGAATATGTTTGAAGGTTCTAGGTAATTACATTTTAGAAAGTCATAAAAACATTACATAACCAAATTAGCATAACATTGTATGCATATAGCCCCACACTCAAAGCTAAGCATATCATCTTTTTTTCTCTTATTTAGCAATTTTAACTTAGTTGTAGCCTCTATACCCATCCGTAAAGGAATATATTTTGTTTGATGCACCCCTAGGCTTGTCAAAAGGTATTGATGGTAATTGTCAATTCTTTGACAACAAATTATTCAAAGATAGGGTATTGTGATTTCTAACTTTATGTGACTAAGACAAAAGGATGAAATTTCCAAGAAGATTTGAATGATTTGACATGCTTAAAAGATGTCAACTTTCACTCCTCTTAATTGTGCAAAATAGACCAAAAAGGCATTAAGTTTGATAATTGGAACCAAAACTAAATTCACAAACTCACACACAGAAACTCACCACAACCCAATTTCCTTGAAAGGGCAATATTCACATTATAATATATTTTGTAGGTCTCCTGGGGACAACCTTGAAATGAAAATTTTCTTAAAATTCATAGAATCAAAACATTTTCAAGTTTTTTGTCTCATAATGTTGGAGGCTAATAAATATCCATAAGATTTATAATTGATTGAAATTTATGCAAGATTATTTTCTTAAATGTCTCATAGATTTGGCTTTTTGATTTCATGTCAAGCTCCTATATAAACATGATTTGATTGATCCAAATAATAAGTTTAATTATTTTCACAAGTTTGTGTTTTAAACCTTTGAACCAATTCACAAAGTTGGGAATTCATGTTGTGAATCAAGTAAGAGTACCTCTATTTTAGTCTAACATGTTTTCTTGTATGTGTGGCCAAGAATCTAAGTCTTCTTTGGTTTTGCCAAGTTTCAAGTTTCTTCTTGTCCCCCTTTCTTTACTTGTGCCTAAGATCACTCATACGATGAAGGTTACAACTATAACATTGTGGCTTGCAACCACATCCAATATCAAATCCAAAAATAAAAAGAAATGAATCCTTTCAAATCTAAATAAATTTCACATGCAACAATTTATGAAAATACACAACTTATCATGTTGTTGTGTGACAAAATTACAATCATGGTTTTGTTTTGATGCAACATATACAGGGTGCAAACGAGATAACACAAACCACCCGCCTGCTTTTTGACTACTTTTGTGACTATTTTTTGAAAAATATTACAAAAATATTCTTTAAATATTCTTGAAAAAATATTCAAAAAATATTCAAAAAATATTTTTAAAAATTCATACTATTTTATTAATATTTATGTTAAAAATCTGGCAAAAATGTCATTTTCAAAAAAATTCAAATCCATTTACAAATCTTTTTACTTTTTAAACAAAAAATTACAATGTTTAATGAATGTTTTTGTTTCGTTTTTACTCATTGGACTAATTTCAAATTAATTCACATGTTCCCATGATATATAAAAATATAACTATATAAACAAATCTTACAATTTCAACATCAAATTAGATTACGATTTTAAAACATGAAAAAATTAAACAAGCATTACACTTGCTATGGTACGTGTTATTGTAACTCCACCCTACATATTCCTCATCAATTGGTAAAGATAAAATATTTATTTTACATTTTATGCATAATTTGGCTTCATATGATGTCATCATTATGTTGATTGAACATTTCCACAAACTACAATGTTGTATTCATAAATTTTATGAGGGGATTTTTCAATTGAAAGCATTATGATGCTAAAAACTTTGGTATACCTCAAAAGAACATTATTTATGATGACATGTTTACCAACAAAAAAATTAAGCTCTTCACTTCAAAAATTATTCAATACTTCATTAAATTCATGGTGAGAAAAGTGCATGGGTGAAAATCCTATTCAAAATGAAAAGGACCTAACCATTAATGAATTTTTTTTTTTCCTTATATTTTGATCCTTGTCAATATTAATGGATCAAAAAGTGTCAAATATTTTACAATCCAATATTTTAAATCACCACAATTTTAAATTCCATCAATATCATCCACTTTGTGTCCCAAGTACAATAAAATATGACTAGGTAAAAGACTATAGAAAAGGGTGATGTTGTGATTGAATTTTGGTACACCTTAAAGAATTTGGGCTCACATTCAATATTATGCTACTCATTTTAGTTCTAATATACCACAATAAATGTTTAGTAGCAAGTTGTTCAATCATTTCCAAAGTCACCTCTTGTGGGGGCAACAATTCTTGCACCACAAAAAATATGCATTGACCTCCTAGTTTGATGTCATTATAAATGTTGTTAAGTTTTTCAAATTTTTGTGATCATTTCACATAAATATATTTGAATATTTGTAACACTCCTATTATGCCATCCACATTCATTGACAAGACAATGAATGGAATTTTTTTTTAATTATTTGAAATACTTATAAATGTTCAAACATGTAATATTAAACAAATCCCATTTCATTTTGTCATTATTATAATTTTGGAAATAAGGAGTCAATGTCCAAGTGCAAGCATGATAAAATAAAATAAAAAGTGATTGTAGTATCCAAAAATTGGGGTCCTTGAATAAAACAAACTCAATTTTCAACAATTGAACCAAATATACAATTCCTTTTCACACTCCACTTCAACTATAATTGCTAGTGTTTTCCAATTTTGAATAAAGGTAATTGTGTTTTTCCATGGTACTTGTAAAGCAATCAATTGGATTGGGCAACTATTGTGAACTTTTGAAAAATAGACATGAAGTAGAAAGTATTGTTTTAGAATTAGAAAAAAAATTGTTTATTGAATTCAATATTGATGCAATGAATGTATTAAATGTGTTAGTTGTGCCCAAGAAATGGGCTTTCATTATTAAAAGTATCCCCAACATTGTAAAAAAGAACAACTATTATTTTGAAGATACTTTTAAAACATTTTTAAAGGTTCAAATGATATGGCAATAATTGTTATGAAATTCTAATTTATAAGGTAATAACATCCCATGAATCCAAGAATTTCATGTCTACATTTTATTTTTATTTTTTCCATTTTAAAGGTCTACATAATGTTAAAAATTTTACCAAATATATATTTTCATCTACTTTTCATGTAGACTATTTAAATAAATAAAAATTCTAGTTTATCTTGCTTTCACCCATCCATAGTGAGCCCACATATCATACTTGGAAATGTTTAATACAAAAATATAATTCTTTCCCTTTCACGTTTCCCACACAAAAAGCCCGATGTTTTACTAAAAATGATGGATAGTTGGTGAAAGCACAACATGGAATTTACCCACTATCATTACATGTTGGGTTAACTTTTTATTGGCCATCAACTCAACAAATTATTGATTGACTTTTCTTTACTCGATTCGCCATGGATTTCATTGTCTCCATTGAACTTTCAAATTTGTATTTTAACTTCACAAGCTACTTATTGATTTATTATCTACCATTTGTTTTATCATCTATCAATTTGTTAACATATGGTTTGTCACTTCAATCGAAGCATGTTAAAAAAAACCAAAGATTATAAAATTAAATCATCATAAAGACGTAGTTCTTGGCTTTTTTACCTTTTGGGGACCTAGCTCAAGGAAACTTCCAAAAAGGCTTCTATGTGTGCATCAAGTAAAGAAGCTTCTTGAAAACCTTCCTAACTAAGAATCTATTATGACTTAATTAAAATTTAATTAAAAATTAACTAGGACTTAACTCAAAGTTGACTTGGCATTAACTATAATTAATTAGGACTTAATTAAGAGTTAACTAAGAGTTATCTAGAAATGAACCATTAATTAATTAAAAATGAATTGAAAGTGAATTATGAGTTAATTAAAAATGAACTAAAAATTTATTAAAAGTGAATTAAGAGTTAACTAAAAGTGAACTGAAACTAAAACTAAATTAAAAGTTAAGAACAAATTCAATACAAGTCATGAATGAACATTCAAAGAAATGAACCCCATGGCATTAGCATCCATGACACCTTGAATTAGATAACTAGTTTTAATTTTGAATGTCTTTAATGATATGTGAAATTTAAAAACATTCTTTCAAAATTTAAGGGAAACCATATTTTAATGGTTATAAATGCATGGCATTAAAAAGAACTTGAATTTTTTTTTTCATTTTACTCTACATCAAAGTATTTTGAACCTACTTTTGATTCTCAAAAATTCATAATTTGTTCAACTTCCTTAACAACTAAATGTTTGTTCTTTTGAAATGGAAGGCATGTTATGTTTCCTAACAAATTTGATTTGTTATTATAATTTTTTTTGTTTTTTCTTAATCTATAATTTTGAATATTATATGAATAATTACCAAATTATGATATTTAATGCAAATTTTAATATTATATAAAAATAGTTTAAAAGACCTTAAACATTAAAAACACATTATGACAAATTATTTTTGTAAAACTAAAATTAATATTGAACAACATTTCATAATTTGGGTTTTTTTCATCAACTAGGTGATAAATATATGATGTAATATGTTTCCATTTAATTTTGGAAAAAACTATTTGGTATGTGGAAACTACATGAGTGTTAAATGGAAAAAACAAATTGCCTTAGTCTTAGTCATTATGCCTGCTTACACCCACTTTCAAGTATATAATATCACTTTTAAATGAACATATTCATAAAAGTTTAGATGTATATGAACATTATGAAATCTTGTTCATTATCTCAAATTTGATACATATATATTCATAACGTTTAGTTTGAGATAGTGAAAAAAATTTAATTTGAAATATCACAATTAATACCCACCATTACAAAAAATGAAAAATTACAATTACATGTCAAAAATGGGGCTGTGAATGGTATTATTATGTGAAATTTTGGGAAGTGAATGATATTAATACAAATTGATAAATCATGTTGATATTGCCAAGTTTTTAAAATTTTCATAAGGGATGTCATTCATTAGACATGGTTTTATATCTATCTATAAGTCATAAAAACATTATGATTTTAATTTTCTTACAAAAACCACCTTGAAGTGAAAAAAATCACAAAAATGAATTGGGCATTGTAATTTTTCACATTAAAGTTTTCTTTAATATGAATATGGCATGGAACCAAAAGTACAAGCTAAGTGTTTTGGAATCACAAAATGATTCCAAATTATGTGTGATATAGGAAATAAATATTCTACATTCAACTTTTTAAGATCTTCACCATTGGATCAAAAATAAAGTGATTGCAAATTGAAATGGTTATAAATCCTTTTAAATCTTGACCATTCAATCAATTGGGATGTTTCAATTTAAAATGTTTTCTTAACACTATATGTTGCCAAAGATAGTATAGTATAGTATATTATAATTATTTTCAACATTTTAAATGGATATTGCATAATGTGGGAAAACCATAATGTGTTTTAACTAATGTTGGTCAAGTACTTTGATGGACCTAATTACTTGAACTTGATTTCAATTTGGTTCCAAAAATCCAATAAGAATTGGGTATTGGTTTTAGTTCCAAGTGGACCTCAAACTTCATGGTTAGGATCTAGTTATTGGAACTAGTTGGGAACCTCCTTGGTTCTATCATTAAAAAAAACTATAACCAAACTTAAAGTCCAATTCCAAAACTAATTGAAAACCTTAACCAAATTGACTTTTTCAAAAAAACATGATTCTAGTTTCATTTCAAGCCTTTAGGGTTTCAATTTAAGCCTAAGTTGCAAGCACTTAGGTAACTTGTGTATTAAGTGCATTCATGGTTTTATTGTTTGCCACCTTATTCATTAGTTTTTTTTTTCTAATTAGATTGAAAAATCATGAGTGCTAAACTTCCAAGTTGTTGAAGTTGTTACAAAGGCTTGAACAACATAACTTTCAACATGTCCTTGACATCAACATTGTGGATTTCATCACTTTGAATGGCAGAATTTTTTGATACCTTGCCAGATGAGTTGGTCTTGAATTACATTTTGCCCAAACTTTGCAAAATCTACCCATGGGAGGAGAGATATAAAATGTTGTTGACCCTCCATGTTTGTAACAAATTTTGGAAACAACTAATTGATGATAGTGAGGATGTCCAACTCTATGGCCTACAAATGGTTGAAGTAATGTGGGACAAAGCAATCTTGGAAAAATGCTTGTGGGAGAAGCATAATGATTCATATTATGATTTGAAAAAATATCATCTAGAATACAATTGGACAATAGAAAACCTTACAGGAATTGGTAGTATTTGACTAGCTAAAATGTACATTAGGGTGTTTATGTTTGGTAACCCTTAAATTCCAAACGTGCAGTTCAATTATTAATGGTTACATTTATGACTTGAACCTACTTGCCAAGAGGTCTCAAATAGTGTTATTTTTTTTGGTGTGATGATTTCAAAAAAATAATTGCATTAACCTTAGTCCTCTTCAACATTAGAAAGATATTGAATTAGGTGAATCATGAACGAGTTTGTTGGATTGTTTACAAATCAATCAATAGATTGTAGAGTTTTCCCCTTTTTATTTTTCTCATATGTTCACATATGGTTTTCAATGATTTATTATATTTTTGTCAATTTCAATTTTGATTTTACTACATAACATGTGTTTTTCATAATTTTTTTGAAAAGGTATTGAAACAATTATCATTTGAATCATATTGTTTTGAAGTATATTTGTATATGGACCATTTGAAGTCATAAAATTTGGATAAATCTAGAAAATATACAAAAATGGCCCACTTGAAGCCATAAACCTTGGATAAATCCAAAGAACATGAGAATTTGATATTTGGAAATCGATATGGGCATTTGTGTTTCCTAAAATTATACCTAATAGGGTTTTTGGTTAGTCACAAATTTGTGAAAGTTTTTGTTTTGCAACTTGTTTTTTTTAACTAGTCATCAAGTTCTTATGAAATATGAATTAAGAACATTCTTGTGACATTTGAATTGTTTCATATTCCAATATTGATTTGTCTCCTTGACCACAAAAGATGGGCCCTTTCATTTTGGGGAATAGTTTAAGTTTATGTCTAGTGAAAAACCTTGTTCATCAACACATTCCTTTATCAAATCAATAATAACTTGCCAAAATTATTTCATATATAATCCAAGACTTGAAGTTTATTTTAAGATCAAATTGAAATGTGCATGGATCATAAAATAAATGGTTTGTGAACTTTATGATCTCAAATAATGATTTTATATGCACAAATTATGTTAAATTTATAAGAAACACAACATATAATAAATTTATATTTTATTT
>Ga0116227_10005240_pt1 | contig 27538 bp, 22 predicted proteins | sample S1TSphgellanicum_FD_89693 | JGI IMG/M metagenome (GOLD analysis project Ga0116227, IMG submission 89693) | Host-associated microbial communities from peat moss isolated from Minnesota, USA - S1T2_Fb - Sphagnum magellanicum MG | ecosystem: Host-associated > Plants > Peat moss > Unclassified...
AGCTGGCCGGCGGTGTGGCAGTGATCAAGGTCGGCGCTGCGACCGAAGTCGAAATGAAGGAAAAGAAGGCACGTGTCGAAGACGCACTGCACGCAACGCGCGCAGCGGTGGAAGAAGGCATCGTGGCTGGCGGCGGTGTTGCACTGATCCGCGCTCGCACGGCAATCGCCGGTCTGAAGGGCGCTAACGCCGATCAAGATGCAGGTATCAAGATCGTTCTGCGCGCCATGGAAGAACCGCTGCGCCAGATCGTCACGAACGGCGGCGAAGAAGCCAGCGTCGTGGTGGCAGCAGTTGCAGCCGGTACGGGCAACTACGGCTACAACGCAGCAACGGGCGAGTACGTCGACCTGGTTGACGCAGGTGTCGTGGACCCGACGAAGGTCACGCGTACGGCACTGCAAAACGCAGCATCGGTGGCAGGTCTCCTGCTGACGACCGACGCAGCGGTTTGCGAACTGCCGAAGGAAGATGCTCCGATGGGCGGCGGCGGAATGCCGGGCGGCATGGGCGGCATGGGCATGGACATGTAATTTCGCTTCGGGCCTTTCTCGCGAGAGGAGGCCTGTTCGAAACGCATGGGGAAGCACGCCGCAAGGCGTGCTTCCCGAAAGAAAAAACCCGCAGCGATGCGGGTTTTTTCCTTTCCGGCGCCGGCTTGGTTCGGCGCATGGGTTGCTTCAACATGAGTTGCTTCAATCGAGAGCGGGCAGCCGACTCAAGGCACGCCCGCGTCGCGATTCGCACTCAGGGCTTCATGAGATACGTCTCGTGCAGGTAATCGAAGATCCCCGACACGCTCGCCTCTTTGCTCTGACGCGCGGTGTCCACGCACAGATCCGGGTTCGCGGGCGGCTCGTAGGGTGCCGACACACCGGTAAACGAGGCGATCGCACCGGCTCGTGCCTTGGCGTAGAGACCCTTGGGATCGCGCCGTGCGCAGTCATCCACGGACGCGGACAGGTAGGTTTCCACAAACCGCTCGCCGCCGATAATCTCACGAGCCATGGCGCGGTCTTCATCCATGGGCGAAATCAGCGCGGTAATCACGATCAGCCCGGCGTCGTTCATCAACTGCGCGACGTGTGCCACGCGGCGGATATTCTCACGCCGGTCTTCCTTGGTAAAACCGAGGTCGCTGCCGAGACCATGCCGGACGTTGTCGCCGTCCAGCACGTAGCACGGATGGCCTAACTCGATCAGCCGGCGTTCCAGTTCATAGGCAATCGTGGATTTACCCGCCCCGGATAAGCCGGTGAGCCAGACCGTGACGGCCTTCTGCCTGAACATGTGTGCCCGGTCTTGGTCGCTGACGGTACCGCTGACGCGTTGCAGGAACGCTCGCACCGGTTTCGCGGTGGCGATGGAGCGGCATTCTTCGGAGTTGGTTTGGGCGCCTGAGGAGGTGTCCGGAGAGTCCGGCGTGGCGTCGTAAAGGGTGCGGGCGTAGGCTGGCGAATTGTCCACTTTAGTGATTCCCGCAGAGGTCGATTCCAGTTGAGGGGCCGAGGCTACCTGTCTCAATCTCAATGCAGCGGAAACGGACCACGCGTGCTGGATCGCGTTCCGGCGGATGAAACGACAGGATTCGTAGGGGCATGATGTGCAACCCGCGAGATTACAGTCCGTAAATTCTACTGTGTGATAAGTATTCCATCTGTAACGTTTAATTACGTTAGTAATACGCCGGTGACGATTTTGTAGGGACGCGGGCGCTTCAGGCGAGACGTGTGATCGTCCGTAACATGATGACCTTGTGAGCCGCGAACGAACCGTGCGCGTGCGAAGTGAGGCATGGCTATCCAGTCACGTTGTGAGGATAGAGGCGCGCGATATCGGTTCGGAAACGTTTGCGTCCGCAAGATAGAAGCAATGCAAGACGGCGGAGATCAAATCGACGCCAAGGCCATGCGCTGGAAGCTTGAGGGGATGGGGTTAGTCAGGTGCGCCGGCGAAACGCCCCGGAGGGAGGTGAGGGCATCACCTTAACCGGGCGAGTTGCGCGGAATCCAGCGGCGCGCGCAAGCAGATGAAAGGCGAGCGTGGGTATTGAGTAAGCTTCAAGGCGAAGTTTGGCAAACCGGCCTTTGCCGCTCCGACTCCCCGATCCGCGCCCACTCGCACCCTCAGTGCCGCGCCTCTCCCGGCGGCGCATCCTTGGCGCTGCCGAGCGGCGTTTCTTCTTCGCTGCTGCGCGCCCAGAAAAACCGGTCCGGAAGATACGCGCCCATGCCGGGACGAAACGCAGCGCGCATGGCCTGATACAGATACTCCTGCGCTTCGCGCACGGCTTCGGCCGGGTCCTGGCCGTTCGCGAGCAAGGCCGCGATTGCGGCGCCCAGCGTATCGGTCAGTCCCATGATGCGGTGTGCGCCGCGGTCCCACATGTCCTGGCGCAACTGGCCGTCGTCGCTGAAGAGCGTATTGACGAGCCGATGCGTGCCGGTTTCCGTGGAGAGGATGTATTCGCAGCCTTGCGACAGCAGATGCGAGATCGCCGCGTCGAGACTCGGCGCCTCGGCGTCGCCGTCCGGCTGCGCCAGCGCGAGCAGGGTAGCGTGATCGGCGACCAGCAAAGTGGTTTGCGGCGCGAGCAGGTCCGCGATCGCTTCGCGCAGTTCGTCGGCGGCGAGTACGTGTTCGTCGTCGAGCGTGAAGTCGGGGGCGAGGATCAGCGGGATGTCGTCGTAATCGGCCACGACTTCGGCGATGGCGCTTACCACTTCCGCTCGCGTCGCCGCGCCCACCTTGAAGGCGGCAATCGGCATGTCTTCGAGCAGCATGCGCGCCTGCGTCGCGACGACTTCCGGGTCCAGCCCGGTCACTTCGTCGCAACTCGCCGAGTCGCGCACGGTATAGCCCGTCAGCACGCTGACGCCGTGGCAGCCCATGCTGGCTAGCGTCATCAGGTCGGCTTGCAGGCCGGAGGCGCCCGTCGGGTCGGAGAGGCCGAAGGTGAGAACGATCGGAGGCGTGTCGCTGGGCATGAAGATGGTTGGCAGGAAATGAGCATGTAAGCGCGCACCGGGCACGCAGTCGGCTCAATTATGCGGCCTAAAGTGCAACGGGGGCGTTTTTTCGCACGCTGAGAGGGGCTTCTCGCACCGAACCGAGGCATCGCGTCACGCCTTATCCAGATGGGCGGTCAGCGCGCCCGCAACGCGGTACGATGGCGACTTTCGATTGCTAGGCATTAGGGCGGCAACACGGTACCATCATGGCTCTCGTTTCAACGCCCCTTTTGACGCGACACAAGAATGGAATATAGAAGCTGGATGTGCCTGATCTGCGGCTGGATCTATGACGAAGAAGCCGGTTTGCCAGAGGAAGGAATCGCGGCGGGCACGCGTTGGGAAGATGTTCCCATTAACTGGACCTGCCCTGAATGCGGCGCGCGCAAGGAAGACTTCGAGATGGTCCAGATCTGACCATCCGGCGTTCGTGCGTCCGGTGGACGGCATGAACGCGTCTGGCGGCCGCGCAGCGCGGCATCGTGGAACCTGTATTTTCACGTTCTGTCGCAACGGTAGTTCGTCATCGTCCTGTCGCGGGCTCACGCGCTCATTGGCGCGCACGGCCTTGCGCCGGCCTGTCAGTGTTCATGCCGTTTGCCCATGATTCCTGGATCCGTACCCCCCGGCTCTTTCGAGGCACTGCCGAACCCGCGCGGCGGGTCGGTGCGTGCTGCGGAACTCGCGCTTGCCGAAGCGCAGCTTGCGTTCGAGCAGCGCGGCGAGATGGCGGCTGCGCTGTTGCGCGCGGTTCAGGCCTTGCGCCAGGCGGGCTGGCTCGGGGCGCAGCGTCTCGCGGATGCGCTGGTGCTGGTGTCGCCGCTGACGGCGGCCGAACCGTCGGAAGAACCTGACGCACGTCAGTTGTTCGCCGCGGCGCTGCACGATTTTCGCGCGGCGATTGGCCGCCACAACCTGCGCGAGCTCGCTTGCTCACCCACGCTCTTCACGCACTATCAGGCGCTCAGCGCGCTGATTGCGCGGCGCACGCCCGGTTTCACGGTTACGTATGAAGATCTCGCGCTTGCCGCGAGGCCTTTGCCGCCGGTGTCGTTCAGCCAGCAGCCCGCGCAGCGGCTGGCGCACTTGCGGGCGCGCTACGAGCGCGCGCTGCTGCCGGTCTTGCGGGCGCATTCGAGCGACGGCGCGGCCAGCGCCGCGGCCGCCGCCCTGACGCGCGCCGCGCTCGATGAACTCGACGCCTGTCTGGCCGAACTCGCCACCCCCGATCCCTATGACTTCTGGCGTCTCGCCTCGGCCTGTGCCCGCTCGTTGCGCGTGAGCGGTCACCTGGTGGGAGACGCAGACGCCCGGCGCTTTCATGCCCGCTGCAATCTGGCGCTCGCCGATCACGCGCGGGGCTTGCCGCTCGCGCCGCGCTCGATGGTGCGTGCCACGCTGTCGCTGCTATGGCGCGATTACGCATTGTTCGGCGCTGCGGCAGAGGATGCCGAGCACGTCGAGCTGCTGCGCGACTATGGCTTGACGGTGGACTGGCACGTGGCCGCCACCCAGGAATCGGAAGCCTTGTGGGAAGCGGGCGCGGCCGAAGCGCAAGGCATCGGCGCCAGCGCGGGCTTGCGCGAAGCGCGCACGCGCGAACTGGGCGTGCTGACCGTCAACGCCCATGCCTATGAAGATTTCCTGCAGACCGCAGATGGGGCGATCGCCGCACTCGCCGAGCATGCACGGGCCGCGGGTCATCCCGAGAAAGCCGATCCGAGCGAAGCGTTGCAGGCAGGCGACGCCGCCTACCGGCTCGGCGCCGCCGCCGGCGCGCTGGGTCTGGGTCACGTCGCGCTGCTGGCGGATGCGCTCGGGCTCGCCTGGCGGCGCCGCGCGCACGCCGGCGTGTCGACCCCGGCGGTGCGCTCGCACGTGGTCGTTGAAGCGCCCGACGCGCGGGCGCTCGAGCAGGGCGCCGAAGGCCTGCGCGCCATGCTGCACACTATTGCGGCGGGTGTCGCGCCGCCCGGCGGCAGCCCTGTGCTGGCCGCGCTGACCCGAGCCATCGAGCAGGGCGGCGGCGCGTGAAAGGCTAAGCGCCAGGCACGCGCGGATGCGCACCCGAATACGCGTCGTTGGCAAGGTGTAAGCGCGTGATAGAGTGGCAACATGATCCGCCGTTCATGGATCGCGGCAAACCTGATCTGCCCACGCTCAAAGCCCGCCATTCCGCATCGTCTTTGCTAAAATCCGAACTATGTCCAAGAGTACCGATCGCATCAATCTGACCAACCAGTTCCTGATCGCTATGCCCAGCATGGCGGACCCCACGTTTTCAGGAACGGTGGTCTACCTTTGCGATCACAGTGAGCGCGGTGCGCTCGGTCTGGTGATCAACCGGCCGACCGACATCGATCTGGAAGCGCTCTTCAGTCGCATCGATCTGAAGCTGGAGATCGAACCCCTGCTGCATGTCCCCGTGTACTTCGGCGGCCCGGTGCAAACCGAGCGCGGCTTCGTGCTGCACTATCCGAAGGACGGCAGCCCGTATACGTCGTCCATGTCGGTGCCTGGCGGTCTGGAAATGACCACCTCCAAGGACGTGCTCGAGGCCGTGGCAAGCGGCACCGGTCCGGAACGTTTCCTGCTCACGCTCGGCCACGCCGGCTGGGGCGCGGGTCAGCTCGAAGAAGAGATCTCAAAGAATGGCTGGCTCACGGTCGAAGCCGATCCGAAAATCGTATTTGATGTGCCGGCTGAAGAACGTCTCGAAGCCGCCCTGGCGCTGCTCGGTATTTCCCTCTCCATGCTCTCCGGCGAAGCAGGCCACGCATGAGCAGTGCGGCCGGACGGGCAGCCACGCTGCTCGGGTTCGACTATGGTGAAAAACGCATTGGCGTGGCGGTCGGCAACTCGCTGACCAAAAGCGCACGGCCGCTCGTGGTGGTGCAAAACCGCAATCGCGAGTACCGCTTCGAGGCGCTCGGCAAGCTGATCGCCGAATGGAAGCCGGATGCGCTGGTGGTCGGTTTGCCCATGCATCCCGATGGCGCGCCCCACGAAATGACCCAACTCGCGAAACGCTTCGGCAACCAGCTCAACGGCCGCTTCAATCTGCCGGTGACGTGGGTCGACGAACGCTATTCGTCGGTCGAAGCGAAGGCCGAGATTCGCTCCGGCAAAGGGCGCGCGGACATGCTCGACGCCGAAGCCGCCTGCATCATCCTCCAGCAATATCTAGACGGACTTTCTGACGACCATGAGTTCCATTGACGCCGAAGCGCTGTATCGCTCCGTCCTTGAACAGATTCGTGCCGCCTATGGCGACGCGCTCGGCGGCGCGGATGGCGCCGTGCTGGCCGGCATCTACAGCGGTGGGGCGTGGCTCGCGGAGCGTCTGGCGCGCGATCTGAACGCCGCCTTCGGCGTGGTCAACGTTGCGCTGCATCGCGACGACTACGCGAAGAAAGGGCTGCACGCGCAAGCGAGCCCGACCGCGCTGCCGTTCGAAGTGGACAAGCGCCGCATCGTGCTGGTGGACGACGTGCTGTACACCGGCCGCACCGTGCGCGCGGCCTTGAACGAGCTCTACGACTATGGACGGCCGGCCTCGGTGGAACTGGCGGTGCTGGCCGATCGCGGCGGCCGTGAGTTGCCGGTGGCGGCGCGCTTTGTCGGCGGCGTGGTTGATGTGCCGGCCGAAGCCACGCTCGTACTCGCGCGCGACACCACTGGCGCCACCGAGCGTTTCACGTTCCACACCGAAGCACGCGCCGATTGAGCGCGAGGTGTGCCGCAAACCACACGCCAAACGCTACACGCTCCAAGCAACACGCGGCACCCCACACGCACTCGCAGCACGACTCGTACACGTTTGAATCAGGTCTCTCATGAACACCGCCACCCAGGTTTCCCAGGACACTACCGGCCAGACGCCGTCGCCGGACCGCTTTCGGCACGGCTTCCTGAAGGGCAACCCGCAGCTCACCAAAAACGGTGAGCTCAAGCATCTGCTGACGATCGAAGGCCTGCCGCGCGCGATCGTCAATCACATCCTCGACACCGCCGAGCAGTTTGTCAGCGTGACGGACCGCGAGGTCAAGAAGGTGCCGCTGCTGCGCGGCAAGTCGGTGTTCAACCTGTTCTTCGAGAACTCGACGCGCACCCGCACCACCTTCGAGATTGCGGCGACGCGCCTCTCGGCGGACGTGCTCAATCTGAACATCAATGCCTCGTCCACCAGCAAGGGCGAGTCGCTGCTGGACACGATCAACAACCTGTCCGCGATGCATGCCGACATGTTCGTGGTGCGTCACGCGTCGAGCGGCGCGCCGTACCTGATCGCCGAGCACTGCGCGCCGCACGTGCACGTGATCAACGCCGGCGATGGCCGTCATGCGCACCCGACGCAGGGCCTGCTCGACATGTACACGATTCGCCACTACAAGAAGGACTTCACGAATCTGCGGGTGGCGATTGTCGGCGACATCCTGCATTCGCGGGTGGCGCGTTCGGACATCCATGCACTGACCACGCTCGGCGTGCCGGAAGTGCGCGCCATCGGTCCGCGCACCTTGCTGCCGGGCGGCCTGGAACAGATGGGCGTGCGGGTGTTCCACAATCTCGACGAAGGCCTGAAGGACGTCGACGTCATCATCATGCTGCGTCTGCAGAACGAACGGATGAGCGGTGCGCTGCTGCCGTCCGCGCAGGAGTACTTCAAGAGCTGGGGGCTGACGCCCGAGCGTCTCGCGCTGGCGAAGTCCGATGCAATCGTGATGCACCCGGGCCCGATGAACCGCGGCGTCGAGATCGACTCGCAGGTGGCGGACGGTCCGCAATCGGTGATCCTGAATCAGGTCACGTTCGGCATTGCCGTGCGCATGGCGGTGATGGGGATCGTCGCGGGCAATCACGACTAGGCAACGACTGAGCGTCTCAGGCAACACAGAAAAAGGCAGGGCATGAAGATTCATATTCAAGGCGGCACGCTGATCGACCCGTCAGCCGGCACCGAACAGCAGCAGGACGTATTTATTGCAGCGGGCAAGATCGTTGCGCTTGGCAGCGCCCCCGCGGATTTCCAGGCCGAGAAGACGATCGACGCGAACGGCCTCGCGATCGCGCCGGGCCTTGTCGATCTCGCCGCGCGGCTGCGCGAGCCGGGCTATGAACACAAGGCCACGCTCGAATCGGAAATGGCCGCCGCACTCGCGGGCGGCGTGACGAGCCTCGTCTGCCTGCCCGACACGGATCCGGTATTGGACGAGCCGGGCCTCGTCGAAATGCTCAAGTTCCGCGCGCGCAATCTGAACCAGGCGCATGTGTATCCGCTCGGCGCGCTGACGGTGGGCCTCAAAGGCCAGGTGATCACCGAGATGGTCGAGCTGACCGAAGCCGGTTGCATCGGCTTTTCGCAGGCCGATGTGCCGGTGGTGGATACGCAGGTGCTGCTGCGCGCGCTGCAGTACGCGAACACCTACGGCTACACCGTGTGGCTGCGTCCCGTGGATGCCTATCTCGGCAAGGGCGGCGTAGCGGCCAGCGGCGCGCTGGCGTCGCGGCTGGGGCTCTCGGGCGTGCCGGTTTCGGCCGAGACCATCGCACTGCATACGATTTTCGAACTGGTCCGCGTGACCGGCGCGCGCGTGCATCTGTCGCATCTGTCCTCGGCGGCGGGCGTCGAACTGATGCGCGCGGCGAAAGTGGAAGGCTTGCCGGTGAGCTGCGACGTGACGGTGAATCATATCCACCTGATCGATCTGGACATCGGCTACTTCGATGCGCAGTTCCGCCTCGACCCGCCGCTGCGCTCGCAGCGCGATCGCGATGCGATCCGTGCGGGACTCGCGGACGGCACGATCGACGCGATCTGCTCCGATCACACCCCCGTCGACGACGACGAAAAGCTGCTGCCGTTCGCCGAGGCCACACCGGGCGCGACCGGGCTGGAGCTGTTTCTCTCGTTGACGGTGAAGTGGGCGGAAGAAGCGGGCGTGCCGCTCGCGAAGGCGCTCAACCGCATTACCGCGGCGCCGGCCGGTGTACTCAAGCTGGACGCGGGACGCATCGCAGTCGGCGCGGCCGCGGATCTGTGCGTCTTCGATCGCCACGCGTACTGGCGGGTCGAGCCGCGTGCGCTGAAGAGCCAGGGGCACAACACGCCGTTCCTCGGCTACGAATTGCCGGCGCGCGTCCGGGCGACGATCGTCTCCGGACACGTGGCGTTCGAACAGCGCTGATTTTCTGAAGACCCCGGCCTCGCGCCTAAAATTAACATCGACCCCTGGCGACCGAAACGGAACGCTCTGACCATGAAGCTCGCACTTCGCAAGGCCCGGTTGATCGTGCACCTGCTGCACGGCATGTGGACGGTGGCGACGCGGTTCCCGCGTGCCACTGCTGCGCAACGGGAAGCGCTCAATCGCGCGTGGTCGCTGAAGATGCTGCGGCTGTGCGGCATGCGCCTCGTGGTCCATAACGACAGCGCGCGGCTCGACGCCGGCGCGCTGGTGGTGGCCAATCACATCTCGTGGATCGACATCTACGTGATCAACGCCTGGCGGCCGACGCCGTTCGTCTCCAAGGCCGAGATCCGTCAATGGCCGGTGGTGGGCTGGCTCGCGCAGCAACTGGGCACGGTGTTCATCCAGCGTGAAAAGCGTAGCGATGCGAAGCGCATCATGCATGAACTGTCCGACCGGCTGAGCGCGGGCGAACTGATGTGCGTGTTCCCGGAAGGCACCACGTCCGATGGTCTGACGCTGCTGCCGTTCCACGCCAACATGTTTCAGGCGGCCGTCTCGGCGGGGAGTCCGGTGCAACCGCTCTGCCTGATGTACGAAGACGCGCAGGGACGGCAATCGACGGCGCCGGCGTATATCGGTGAGCTCTCGCTCGGCGAGTCGCTCGACGCGCTGCTGCGCGGCGGACCGCTGACGGCGCATGTCTACGTGGGCGAGGCGCTGGCGCCAGGGGCCGACCGGCGCTCGCTGGCGGCGCAGGCGGAGCAGACGATCGGCGCGGCGTTACGCAGCCTGCAAGGCACGACCATGGGCGCGAGCGCCGCCGCAGCACCGCTCGAAAGCGCGCCGGTTGCCAAGGCGAGTGCAGCGGAGGCAGGCAGGTCTCAAGCGTCTCAAGACATTCAAGACGCTCAAGCAGGAACGCTGATCGACGGCGTCGATCAGCAAGGGCGCTCAGCCTAGTCGGCGGAGGCGCGGCAGCCTTCGCACTCAACCTGGGTCAGCGCGCGATCGGCCGGGTTGGCCGCGAGCCGCACGGCGGACAGCTTCTCACCCCACACGCAACCCGAATCGAGGCCGATCAGGTTGTCGCGCATCAAGAGGCCCAGCGCGGCCCAGTGGCCGAACACCACCGTGACGTCGACCGTCTTGCGCGACGGCACGTCGAACCACGGCATGAAGCCCGGCGGCGCGGAGTTCAGGCCACCGCTCGTGCTGAAATCCATCACGCCATCCGGATTGCAGAAACGCATGCGCGTGAGCGCGGTGCAAGTGAGCCGCAGACGGTCGATTCCCTTCAGGCCGGGCTTCCATCGATTCGGCTCGTTGCCGTACAGACCCGCCAGCGTTTCCTTCCAGTTCGGCGCCTGCAGTGCGCGCTGCAGTTCATCGGCGAGTTCCAGCGTGAGCGTCACATCCCATTGCGGCAACACGCCAGCATGCACCAGCAGCATGCCGTTCTCGAAATGTACCAGCGGACGATGGCGGACCCAATGCAGCAGGTCTTGCGCATCGGGCGCAGCGAGGATCTCGTCGATGGTGTCGCCTTTCTTCGACTTGCGAATGCCCGCGGATACCGACAGCAGATGCAGATCGTGATTGCCCAGCACCGGCTTGGCGCGTTCGCCTAATGCGATGATGTCGCGCAGGGTGGAAAGGGACTCGCCGCCGCGATTGATGAGGTCGCCGGCGAACCACAGCGGCGTGTCGGCGGAAGGCGCGGCCTTCGCGAGCAGTTGCTGATACTGGGTGCGGCAACCTTGCAGGTCACCGAAGGCAAGGGGGATGGAATTCGGCAGGCTGGAGACGGTCATCTGGGGCGGAATCAGGGATGCACGGGCGCAGGAGGCTGCGCGTTAGCGTGACATAATAGCCCGATTGGTGCAGCGCGATTGAGACGTTATTGCGACGTTGTCGCGCGGCGCCAGGTCACCGTAGCAAACAGGCTGCAAAGCAGGCTGCCCAGAGGTCACAGGCAGGTAGCCAACACGTCGCAAACAGGAGAATCTGGGTGAGCGGAGAAACGACGAAACCAGCAACGCATGCTGAACGCCTGACACGAACACTCGTTACCGGAGCCAGTGGCTTTACCGGCGCATGGCTGATCGGCGGTCTGCTCGCGAGCGGCCACGCGGTCACCGAGACCGTGGCCGGCACCGGCGCGCCGGAGACGCCTTCACGGCGCCGACTCGATATCACCTCGCTCGAGCAATGCCGGCAGGTGATCGACGAAGTGCGGCCCGACTACATCGTGCATCTGGCCGCCATCAGTTTTGTCGGCCACGACGACCCGCTCGATTTTTACCGCGTCAACGTGCTCGGCACGCTGAACCTGCTGCAGGCCTGTGCGGATGTGGGCCATACGCCGCGCAAGGTGCTGGTGGCAAGCAGTGCCAACGTCTACGGCAACGTGACCAGCGCCGCGATCGACGAGAGCTTTCCCGTGGCGCCCGTCAATCACTATGCGGCGAGCAAGGCGGCGATGGAGTCGATGGCGCGCACGTGGTTCGACCGGCTGCCCATTCTGATTGCCCGGCCCTTCAACTACACCGGCCGCGGCCAGACCTCGAACTTCCTCGTGCCGAAGATCGTCGAGCATTTCGCGCGGCGCGAGCCTGAGATCTCGCTGGGGAATATCGACGTGGCGCGCGACTTTTCGGATGTGCGCTACGTCGTGCGGGCCTATGAGGCGCTGCTCGATTCCGCCGCGGTAGGCGAAACGGTGAATGTGTGTACCGGGCAGCCCTATACGCTTAGGGAAATCCTGACGATGGCCAGCGACATCACCGGCCATGATCTGGAGATTCGGGTGAATCCGGCCTTCGTGCGGCAGACCGATGTGAAGGTGCTGGTCGGATCGCCCGCCAAGCTGCGGACCTTGGTGCCGGAGTTGGAGGCGATCGAGTTTCGGCAGACGCTGGAGTGGATGTTGGCGGCGTAGTCCGTTGTTGCAGCACAACGCCCTTATCTTTCAGCGCTGTAAGTCTTACCTGTCAGAATACTTCAGGCAGTGACAGGCCGTTTTCTTCCGATCATTCGCGCCGGAACTGACAGAGGTCGTGTTTTATAAAGTTCAGGAAAGATTTGCCTTTTTTGCTGCCATTCGGGAATGAACTTTGTCAAGCTGTTTCAAGTTGTTAGGTCTCTAGTTTTTGCCCGCTGCCGCTTTATAATCGGGGCTTCATAAAATAGCGGGTGCTGACGCCTTTTTTACATATAGGGCGCAGATGTAAGGCGATAAAAATCGCCACATACGACCACAACGCGGGTGACCAGATCAACAAGTCCGGTTGCATCGGCCACGAACATCTAGAAGGGAATTTCATGATCCTGGTAACGGGCGGCGCCGGCTTTATCGGCGCCAATTTCGTGCTTGACTGGTTGAACGCCTCGGATGAGTCGGTCCTGAATGTGGACAAGCTGACGTACGCAGGCAACTTGCGCACGCTCAAGTCGCTGCAGGACAGCCCGCGCCATGTCTTCGTACGAGCCGATATCTGTGACCGGGCCGCGCTCGACGCGCTCTTCGCCGAGCACAAGCCGCGTGCCGTGTTGCACTTCGCGGCCGAAAGCCACGTCGACCGGTCGATTCATGGCCCTGCCGATTTTGTGCAAACCAATGTGGTGGGCACCTTCACGCTGCTGGAAGCCACCCGTTCTTACTGGAACACGCTGGGCGAGGCCGACAAGGCCGCTTTCCGCTTCCTGCACGTTTCGACCGACGAAGTCTTCGGTTCGCTGTCCGCAACCGACCCGCAGTTCTCGGAAACCACGCCGTACGCCCCGAACAGCCCGTATTCGGCCACCAAGGCCGGCTCCGACCACCTGGTTCGCGCGTATCACCATACGTACGGCCTGCCGACGCTGACCACCAACTGCTCGAATAACTACGGCCCGTACCAGTTCCCCGAGAAGCTGATCCCGCTGATGATCGCCAACGCGCTGGCCGGCAAGCCGCTGCCGGTGTACGGCGACGGCCAGAACGTGCGCGACTGGCTGTATGTGGGCGACCACTGCAGCGCCATCCGCGAAGTGCTCGCGCGCGGCGTGCCCGGCGAGACCTACAACGTGGGCGGCTGGAACGAGAAGAAGAATCTCGAAGTCGTGCATACCCTGTGCGACCTGCTCGACGCGCAGCGTCCCAAGGCGGCCGGCTCCTACCGCGAGCAGATCACCTATGTGACGGACCGTCCGGGTCACGACCGCCGTTACGCAATCGACGCCCGCAAGCTGGAGCGCGAACTGGGCTGGAAGCCGGCTGAGACGTTCGAGACGGGCATGGCGAAGACCGTGCGCTGGTATCTCGACAGCCAGGAGTGGGTGGACGAAGTGGCTTCGGGTGAATACCGCAAGTGGGTTGAGACCAACTACGCGCAGCGCGCGTAAGGGCACCGTCATGGCGCGCAAGGGCATTATTCTCGCAGGCGGGTCGGGTACGCGTCTGTACCCGATCACTCACGTCGTATCGAAGCAACTGCTGCCGGTCTACGACAAGCCGATGATCTATTACCCGCTATCCACATTGATGGTAGCGGGCATCCGTGACGTTCTGATTATCTCCACGCCGCAAGACACACCGCGCTTCGAGACGATGCTCGGCGACGGCAGCCAGTGGGGCATGAACATCCAGTATGCGGTTCAGCCGTCGCCCGACGGTCTGGCGCAGGCCTTCATCATTGGCCGCGATTTCGTGGGCAACGATCCCTCGGCGCTGATTCTCGGCGACAACATTTTCTACGGGCACGACCTCGCCAAGCAGCTTGAGCGCGCCACCGGGCAGGACGACGGCGCAACCGTGTTCGCGTATCACGTGCATGATCCCGAGCGCTACGGCGTGGTGGAATTCGACAAGCAGTTCCGGGCCCTCTCGATTGAAGAGAAGCCGGTCAAACCGCGCTCCAACTACGCGGTGACGGGCCTGTACTTCTACGACAAGCAGGTCTGCGATATCGCAGCCGACATCAAGCCTTCGCCGCGCGGCGAGCTGGAAATTACCGATGTCAATTCGCGGTATCTCGCCAACGGCGCGCTCAACGTCGAGATCATGGGGCGCGGTTATGCCTGGCTCGATACGGGTACGCACGACTCGCTGATCGAAGCGGCCACCTTCATCGCAACGCTGCAGAAGCGTCAGGGGCTGGTGGTGGCATGTCCGGAGGAAATTGCGTTCCGGCGGCGCTGGATCAGTCCGGAGCAACTCGAGAAGCTGGCCGCGCCGCTGTCGAAGAATGCCTACGGGCAGTATCTGCAACATCTACTTTCGGACCCCTTGGCATGGCCATCCATGTAATTGAGACCGCTTTGCCGGACGTGAAGATCATCGAGCCCAAGGTGTTCGGTGACGCGCGCGGCTTCTTCTACGAAAGCTTCAACGCGCGCGAATTCACGAGAGAAACCGGCGTCGACGCCGAGTTCGTGCAGGACAACCATTCGCGTTCGGCGAAGGGCGTGCTGCGTGGCTTGCATTACCAGATCCAGCATCCGCAGGGCAAGCTGGTGCGTGTGGTGTCCGGCGAGGTGTTCGACGTGGTGGTGGATATCCGGCGCAGTTCGCCGAGCTTCGGCAAGTGGGTGGGCGTGGTCTTGTCCGCCGACAACAAGCGGCAACTGTGGGTGCCGCCCGGTTTCGCGCACGGTTTCTGCGTGACGTCGGAAAGCGCCGAGTTTCTCTATAAGACCACGGATTACTGGTTTCCCGAGTTCGAACGCAGCCTGCTGTGGAACGATCCGGCGCTGGGTATCGAATGGCCGCTCGAGGGCGAGCCGCAGGTTGCCGCGAAAGATGCGGCAGGGCGGCCGCTTGCCGAAGCAGAGGTGTTCGAATGAGGATCATGCTGACTGGCCGTAACGGGCAGGTCGGATGGGAGCTGCGACGTGCCTTGGCGCCGCTGGGCGACGTCGTGGCGTTCGACCGCAACGAAGCCGACCTGGCGAAGCCGGAGACGCTGGCGAAGCTGGTGGCGTCGGTGCGTCCGCACGTGATCGTCAACGCGGCGGCCTACACGGCGGTCGACAATGCGGAAACCGAAACCGCGTTGGCAAACCGGGTGAACGCCGAGGCGGTGGGCGTGCTGGCTGAGGCGGCGCGCGCGCAGAACGCGCTGATGGTCCACTACTCGACCGATTACGTGTTCGACGGCTCGTCGAGCACACCGTACGTCGAGCTCGATCCGGTGGCGCCGTTGAATGCCTATGGCGCGAGCAAACTGGCCGGCGAGCGGGCGATTGAAAACGTGGCCGGCGACTGGCTCACGCTGCGGACCACCTGGGTGTACGGCCCGCGCGGCCGCAACTTTCTGCGCACCATGCTGCGCGTGGCCGGCGAGCGCGACAGCCTGCGCGTGGTGGCGGACCAGACGGGTGCGCCGACTTCGGCGCGCATGATTGCGGATCTCACGGCGCATGTGGTGGCGCAGGCTCAGCGCGAGCGCAATGCCGGCGAATTCGAGTCCGGCTTGTTCCATATGACGGCCGCGGGCCAGACCACGTGGCATGGCTTCGCGAGCGCGATCATCGAAGGTGCGCGCGCGTCGGGGAAGATGGCGATCAAGGCGACCTCGATCGAGCCGATTGCCTCGGACGAGTATCCGACGCCGGCACGCCGCCCGCAGTACTCCATGCTCGACAACGATAAGTTCGACCGACGCTTCAGGCTCGGTCGCCTCGACTGGCGCGAAGGGCTCGCGCTGGCGCTGGACGATCTTTTGGGGCAGTAAGCGCGTCCCGCATTGCAAACAGGAACAGGTATGGAAACACCAAATCGACTGCTGCATCCGCTGGCAGTCGTGTACTCGCTCACGGAGAACTGGCACCTGATCGTGCAGTTCGTCAAACGCGAGGTGGCCGGCCGCTATAAGGGTTCGTTTCTCGGACTCTTCTGGTCGTTCATTACGCCGCTGTTGATGTTGAGCATTTATACGTTTGTGTTTGGGTTTGTGTTTAAGTCGAGATGGCGGGCGGCATCCGACGACCATATTGAATTCGCTGTCGTGATGTTTGTGGGTATTCTTGCGCACAACCTGATTTCCGAGTGTCTGACGCGTGCACCGATGCTCGTGGTGGGTAACCCGAATTACGTCAAGAAGGTTGTGTTTCCTCTTCAGACGCTGCCGTGGATCGCGATTGGTACGGCGTTGTTCCATATGCTGGTGGCGTCGGTGATCCTCCTTGTCGCGATCTTGCTTTGGCAAGGGCATATTCCGTGGACGGTGATTTTCGTTCCCGTGATCCTGCTGCCGTTCGTGGTACTGATTGCTGGGCTGGTGTGGTTTCTCGCGTCGTTCGGCGTGTTCATGCGTGACCTGGGACAGGTGATGGGGATTGTGTCATCCCTGCTGATGTTCATGGCGCCGGTTTTCTATCCTTTGACGTCAGTGCCGCCGCGTTTGCGCTCCGTCATCATGCTGAATCCTTTGACGTTCGTCATCGACCAGATTCGCACTGTCGCAATCTGGGGTGGACAGGTTAATTGGATCGGCTGGGCGATCTATGCTGTGGTTGCCTACGTGATTGCTACGCTCGGACTATTGTGGTTTCAAAAAACGCGGAAAGGATTCGCTGATGTGCTCTGATAGCGTGAAGCAGACCGCTGTCGAGGTACAGGGTCTCGGCAAGCGATACGAAATTTACCGTGCTCCGCAGGACCGGCTGAAACAGATGATTCTGCCGCGCCTCGCGCGGATGATCGGTCGGCAGCCGAAGGAATATTTTCGCGAGTTCTGGGCGCTGCGAAACGTCGATCTGACCATTACCCGCGGCGAGACGGTCGCGATCATCGGGCAGAACGGTTCGGGTAAGTCGACGTTCCTCCAGCTGGTTTGCGGCACGCTGTTCCCGACACAGGGACAGGTGCAGCGTCACGGTCGGGTCGCCGCTCTGCTTGAGCTCGGTGCGGGCTTCAACCCAGAATTCACTGGCGAAGAGAACGTCTACCTGAGCGGGATGCTCTATGGGCTGAGCGAAAAGCAGTTGAAGGAGCGTTACCAGTCGATTATCGAGTTCTCCGAGATTGGCGATTTTGTCTCACAACCGGTGAAGACGTATTCGAGCGGGATGTACGTTCGCCTTGCGTTCGCGATCGCTGCGCACGTGGACGCCGACGTGCTCGTGGTGGACGAAGCGCTGTCCGTCGGCGACGTGCGCTTCACGCAGAAATGCATGCGATTCCTGCGTGAGTTCCAGAAAAACGGCACGTTGTTGTTTGTCAGTCATGACGTTGGCGCGGTAACGAGTCTGTGTTCGCGAGCCGTCTGGCTTGACCGTGGCTCCGTGCGTATGGACGGCTCGGCAAAGGAAGTTGTCGAGGCCTATCTCGCCGAGCAACATGTGCTCGACCGGAAGGCTCAGGGGGTTTCGGTAACCGCGGCCAAGAAAGCACGCGCGCGCGCCAAGATGGAAGCGCGGGATGTCGTGGATGTCAGGCTCGAGGGATTGAAGGATCGTAACGTAACCCAGGTATTCGAGTTCGATCCGGACGCGGATAAGAGCGCGTTCGGCGCCGGCGGGGCGTCGATCGTCAACGTTGCGTTACTTGACGAAGACGGGAACCAGACACAACTGCTGCAGGGCGGTGAACTCGTCACGCTGGAAATCAAAGTCGAGGTTCATGCCGAGCTCTCCGGACTGATTTTCGGTTTCTATGTGAAGGACCGACTCGGACAGCGGCTGTTTGGCGACAATACCCATCTGAGTTATGAGGATCTTATCGAGGGCGCCGCGGAAGACCAGTTCCGTGCCTCGTTCCAGTTCCGCATGCCGGTGATGCCGGCGGGTGCTTACTCCATCGACACCGCCGTGGCATCCGGGACGCAACTCGATCATACACAACAGCATTGGCTCCACGACGCGTTGCAATTTCGCACGGTCGACAGCACGATGCGTCATGGCCTGATTGGCATTCCTATGTTGCGCATTAGCGTTGAAAAAGAGAGGTCAGTGGCATGATCCAGTTTACCGGCGAGCGGTACGTTCCGACTGAGGCGGGCGATATCCGCTATGAACACTGGCATCGCTATGCGTGGGCCTCGCAGGGTATCGCAGGGCTGGATGTTCTCGATGTGGCATGCGGCGAGGGTTACGGTTCGGCGATCATCGCAAGAGTGGCGAAGACTGTCACAGGCGTCGATATCTCGCCGGAGGCGGTTGCGCACGCGAGTGAGCAGTATTCGAATGTCAAGAACCTCTCGTTTTTGAGTGGCAGTGCGAGCGACCTCCCGTTGCCGGACGCTTCTTTCGATGCGGTTGTTTCTTTCGAAACGATCGAGCATTTGCTGGAGCAGGAGGAGATGCTGTCCGAAATCCATCGCGTGCTTCGGCCGGGTGGTTTTCTCATTCTCTCTTCGCCGAATAAGAAGGTATATTCCGACGACCGGAATTACCAGAATGAATTTCACGTTAAAGAACTGTATTTCGAAGAACTCGATGCGCTCGTAAAACGCCACTTCTCCGACGTGACCTACTTTGGTCAACGACTGGCGACGAGTTCGATCATCCTGCCCGAAGACCGGCGCGATACGTCCTACACGGCCCACACGCTCAGCGACGACGTGGTGGCGGGTTGCACCCCGAAGCTCGACGCGATCATGTACTTCCTGGCGGTATGCTCGAAAGACAGCGGGTCGGTGCCGTCAAAACTTCAGGCCTCGGTATTTTTCGAAGAAGGCAGCGATCTCTACGCGAGGCAAGACGAAATCATCGAGTGGGCTAACCGCCAGACTGATGAAGTCGCAGCGCGAGACAAAGAGATTTTCCGGCTGCAGACCGAATTCGAGGAGCGTACGAAATGGGCGTTGGATCTCGATGCTCAGCTAACCCAGTATCACGCTGCGGGTGGTTTGGAGGCGTTTGAGGGCTTACGGCAAAAGGCAGAAGAAGCTCAGCGAGATGCCGACGTTGCTACGCGAGAGGCTGAAGAAGCGCGGCAAGCCTTTGAGTCCATCGTTGATGGGACCGGCTTCGAGAAATTGCGGAACGAGCGCGACGACTTGCAGGTGCAGGTCGGTGAGTTGCAAGCGAAACTCACTGAAGTCTATGCTTCGACTTCGTGGAGGATAACTGCGCCGGTCCGAGGAATTGTGCGTGCTGCAAGAGGCGATTTTGCGTCGATCGTGAAGCCGCTGCGACCTTATGCTCGAAAATGGGCCCGTGCGGCATATCTGGCTCTGCCTTTGACTCCTCGGCAAAAGGCGAAGGTGGCGGATCTCGTTTTCCGTGTTGCGGGTCCTCTTTTCGAGGGCGTGGTGTACTACGAGGCCTGGAAACGTCAGGGTCAGCCACTCCCAAGCGTATTGGGCCGTGGCCCAATTGTGCCGGCAGAAATCGACAGCACGATTGCTAGCCTGAAGTTCACGCAAGTGGAGGCACCGCGTGTCTCGGTGATCATTCCCACTTACGGAAATCTCCCGCATACCTTGGCTTGCGTTCGTTCGATCGCCGAGCACCTACCTGTCGCGTCAATTGAGATCATCGTCGCCGAGGATGCGTCCGGGGACGCGGACATCATGAGGATGCAAGAGATTCCGGGCATCCGTTTTGTATTGAATCCGCAAAATCTTGGCTTCGTTCGGTCCTGCAACTACGCGGCGTCGCATGCGCGAGGTGATTTTGTTTACTTCCTGAACAACGACACGGAAGTCACGCCAGGATGGATCGACACCATGGTGGATCTGTTCGAAACGCGGACGGATTGCGGCATGGTCGGCTCGAAGCTGGTGTATCCGGACGGCCGTCTTCAAGAGGCGGGTGGGATTTTCTGGAAGGACGGCTCCGCTTGGAATTTCGGGCGACTCGATGATCCGTCCAAGAGCGCCTATAACTACGTGAAGGAAGTGGATTATTGCTCTGGCGCGTCTCTTCTGATTCGACGTGATCTGTTCACCGAGTTGGGTGGCTTCGACGAGCACTACGTTCCGGCCTATTGCGAAGATGCGGATCTCGCGTTCAAGGTGCGTGCGACGGGTAAGAAGGTCTACTACCAGCCGGCATCCGTCATCATCCACTACGAGGGCATTTCTCACGGCACCGACACCGGAACCGGTATCAAGGCATACCAGGTTGTGAACCAGAAGAAGCTGCGTGAGCGCTGGCGCGAGGTGTTGGACGCGGAGCACTTCGAGAACGGTACCCATGTAACGGTGGCGCGGGATCGAAGCGCTCGCAAGAAATCGATTCTCATCGTGGATCACTATGTTCCGCAGCCGGACCGTGACGCTGGATCGCGATCGGTGATGTGCGTCATCCGCGTTTTGACGGAAATGGGCCTAAGTGTGAAGTTTTGGCCCGAGAATCTTTGGTACGACCCGGTCTACGTGAAGCCTTTGCAGGCCATGGGCGTCGAGGTCTTCTACGGTGCTGAGTTCGTGGGCGGGTTCGACGAGTGGGCGAAGGAGAATGCCGGTACGCTGGACTATGCATTCCTGAATCGGCCGCACATCAGTGAATCGTTAATCGCGCCGCTGCGCAAATACGCGCCTAAGGCGAAGCTGCTCTACTACGGCCACGACATCCATTTCGAGCGCTTGCAGCGCGAGTTTGCGATCACGGGCGATCAAAAGGTGCAGCGTCAGTCCGAGACAGAGCGTGTGCGCGAGATGAAGATCTGGAAAGCCGCCGACGTCGTTTATTATCCGTCCCCCACTGAGACAGAGACGGTGAAGCGGCTTGATCCGAGTGTGACGGCGCGGACCTTGCCCGGCTATTTCTTCGAACCACGGCCGAACGCCGGTGATGAGATCGCGCTAGCTGAGCGCAGCAATATTGTGTTTGTGGCGGGGTTCGGTCATCCGCCGAACGTTGATGCCGCCACTTGGCTTGTAACGGCGATTCTGCCGCTCATCAGAGCCGAACTGCCGAAGATTCACCTGACGCTGGTGGGTTCCAATCCGACGGACGAGGTCAAGGCACTTGCCGGCCCTAACGTGACGGTGACCGGGTACGTGAGCGATGAGCGTCTCACCGCGTTGTACGATCTTGCGCGTGTTGTGATCGTGCCGTTGCGTTTCGGTGCAGGGGTGAAGAACAAAGTGGTCGAGGCGCTGCATTTCGGTGTCCCGCTTGTCACCACACCGGTCGGAGCACAGGGCCTTCCTGGATTGGAGGACATCGTTCCCGTCACGGACGATCCATACAAGCTCGCGGAAGATGTGGTGGCTCTGGTGCGCGACGATGATCGCTGGCACACGGCCGCGAATGCGGGTCGAGGCTATGTCGCAGCACATTTTTCGCGAGCAGCCATGCGAAATGCTTTGGCACAGGACATTGATGTTGGCGTGCCTGTGGACGCGTACTGACGATGCTTAAAGTTTTTAGATCCACGGGGATGTGCGCTCGCGCTGTAGCGGTGGGCCGGCCGTTCCCGAAATTTCTAGCGGGCAGCCAGGTTTCGATCTCGTGCGCTCATCTGTTGAACGCTGCCCCATTGCGAGGTGAAGCATGAAAGTTATCGAATCCACCGGGGCTTCAACGAAGCTCGTTCCCGTGATTATTTGCGGTGGTTCGGGTACGAGACTGTGGCCAGTCTCGCGCGAGGCATTCCCGAAGCCGTTCATGCGACTTTCGGATGGGCAAAGTCTGCTGCAAAAAGCGTATCTGCGTGCCTGTGCGCTACCGGGCGTCGACGAGGTCATGATCGTCACGAATCGGGATACCTACTTTCTCGTCAAGGACGATTGCGCCGAAGTGAAGGTCGACGGCGTCGAGCTCGGGTTTGTGCTCGAGCCCGCGCCCCGCAACACTGCGGCGGCGATCGCAGCCGCTACGCTGGTAGCGCGCGAGCGCCATGGCGCCGACGCGGTTCTGCTGGTCATGCCGGCTGATCAGTTGGTTGAGAAACTGGATACCTTTGTGACCGCAGCGACCCTTGCTGCGCAAGCCGCATCTGAGAAAGGCATCGTGGTGTTCGGCATCCAGCCGACGCGCCCGGAAACAGGATATGGATACATCGAAGTCGACGAGCGCGTGTCTGCGCCGACGGCGCTCGTACCCGTGAAGCAGTTCGTTGAGAAGCCCGTACTCGATGTGGCGAAGCGCTTTCTGGACGGCGGTCGCCATCTTTGGAATGCGGGCATGTTCTGCTTTCGGCCGGAGACGATGCTTGACGAACTGAACAATTGGGTGCCGGGGATGACCGATTGCGTCGCGAGCGCGTTGGCCGAGGGCACGCGCAGTGTCTCCAGTGGCAGCTACGTTGCTGAGTTGGGACTTGAGTCGTTTAAGCGTGTCGAGAACGTATCGATTGACTACGCGGTCATGGAGCGTTCGAAGAATGTATCGGTGGTGGCGTGTGACCTTGGGTGGAGCGATATCGGCTCGTGGAAGGCCGTCAGTGAACTGACGCCGCCGGATGCCCAGGGTAATCGGGTTGAAGGCACTGCGGCTCTGTACGAGGTGAATGACTGCTATATCCGCGGGCAAGGGCGGGTGATCGGTGCGATTGGCGTACGCGATCTGGTGATTGTCGATACGCCCGATGCCTTGCTTGTTGCGAGTCGTGACCGGGCGGAAGATGTGAAGCAGATCGTCGCGCAACTGAAACGTGACGGACACGAGAGTTGCGTGCTTCATCGCACGGTGCATCGTCCGTGGGGTACCTATACCGTGCTCGAAGAGGGTGAGCGCTTCAAGATGAAGCGGATCTTCGTGAAGCCGGGGGCGTCGCTGTCGCTGCAGATGCACCATCATCGCAGCGAGCATTGGATTGTCGTCCAGGGTTGCGCGGATGTTGTCTGTGACGATCAGGTGATGCAGTTGCAGCCGAACGAGTCTACGTATATTCCTGCTGGACGGAAGCATCGTCTGACCAATCCGGGCGTCGTTGATCTGATCTTGATCGAAGTCCAATGCGGCGAGTATCTTGGCGAAGACGATATCGTGCGTTTTGAGGATGTTTATGGGCGGTTGGGTGCGGCGGCGGAAGCAGACAAAGTCCTATCTAGCTAGTTCTGTGCCCGAGACTGCCGCTGATCTTGCGTCGTCAGTAACGACCGACGAACGGGGTTTGAGGAAGGCCGAAGAGGAGGGGGCCTGAATAGGCTCTTGATCATTTGAATGGGGTACGGGCGAAATGCGCGGACGCGATGAGCGTTGCCTTGCCCAATTCCCGCGCATGGGCGTTAGCATTTAGGTTGCGTGAACGGTACCTCCCCGACTCCTTAGTATTGTGTAGCCGTAATGCGACAGCGCTAGCATAATAGTGGCGTTGATCTATATGGTCTGGCCAGACGGAATATGTTCACCCGCGAGACTGTTGTCGTGAGTTGGTTTGGTGTGGAGAGTGGGTCCCCGCTTTGGTTTCAGTTCAATGCCCACCCTCATTTATTGAAACTGGTTCGAGATTGCTTGCTGGCGCGATACTCACGGTGCGGTCCGCGGTCGAAGCGATTTTATAGGCGATTTGTAATGGCTATGATTTTAGGGGAAGATACGATAAATGTTTGCTAATAGATCCCGCTGGAATTCACGGCCCTTGTCGTCTGTACCCCGTGTTGCACATGCCAATGTGCGGGAATGTATCGAGAGTCACGAAAATAACTATACTTTAATTCGGATATTTTTGGCAATTAGTGTCATATATTTTCATTCCTTCGCGCTGAGCAATGCACGTCATCTGCAGGATCACGTGTCAGATTTTCTTTTGCCGATTACAAGTGTGGGTGGTCTCGCTGTTGAGGCATTTTTCTTTCTAAGTGGACTCTTCGTCGCTCAGAGTCTTCATCGGGAAAATAAGATTCTAAGTTTCGCCGCCAAGCGATTTTTTAGAATATGGCCGGGATTGTTCGTGTGTCTGCTTGTCACGGCTATCATATTTTGTGCGATGACAAATTTTCCAAGTATCGGAAAAATTCCAGTGTTTAGTGGTTTTTACGATTATGTCGTAAGAAATTCACTGCTAAATACTTCATATTATATACCGGGAACTATTAGTGGTTTGCCATTCATTTCGCTAAATGGTTCAATACACACATTACCATTAGAAGCCAAGATGTATGTGGTGCTCGCCTTGTTGGGCTTGATAGGGGCAATGTCACGAAACTCGACTATCATGGCGGCAGCCTTGGTTACGATGGGAGTGACGATTTTCCCACTCGCTAAAGTGCCGGGACTTTCGTGGTTATTTCCGGCAACTTATAGTCATGTCGCATACACAATGTTTTTCGCTGGTGTGTTTGTTTTCGGCGCTTCGAAGTGGATAGTCCCGCGAGCATGGCAAGGTGTGGTGTTATTGTCGTTGGCGGCAGTGACGGTCGGTGAGTTTCATGTGATTTTGTTCTACATGGCAGTTATATGGGCAATACTTTTTATCGGGGATTTGAAGTGGATTCGTAAAATATGGCGTCCCCGTAAAGATATAAGTTATGGAATTTATATATATGGATGGCCTTGTGGGCAAATGATTCTTCTTGCAACGAGGCGCGAATTTAATCCCTATTTTCTTTCTATAATTACCATTTGTCTTGCGTCATTGTTTGCTCTGGCGAGTTGGCGTTTTGTAGAAAAACCAGCAATAAAGATGGGACATCGTTTGGCGTCGAAAGATTATCGTCAATGGTGGCGATTTACTCGTGTTTCTACTGAAAGCGAAGATTCTTACCCGAACAACATGTTCAGTGTCCTATGCGCCATCTTTTTGATTTGCGTGGCAATGCAATATCTTACGAACCGCTACGCGTTTGTACCCGTATTGAGTATGCGTTCAAAGATAACAGGTTTTGGTCCGACGGACGGACGGGCGGGTGCCCCGGTCAATCAGCAGCCTGACGGATCGTCTGCAATCTGGCTATTGATTGACTCACCTCCGGAAGATGGTGCTACCGTCGTTTTTTCGGGCCGAAAGTTGTCGACCGGAATGGGAGAAAAGGCTGTGACGGCCACGGTTGATCGCGATCTTTTAAGGTACCCTGGCGAAAAAACGATTTATATAGAGCGGCGACTCATTGATCGGATCGAACGCTCAAATTCCGTGGTCATGCATATAACGCCGTGATGGCTGCTACGCATTGACGAGCGACTTCAGCAACGGTCTTTGTATAGCGCGCGGAGGACGATATTGATGATGAAAGGGAGCACGCAGTCTGTCTTATCACGGTGAATTGATCAGCGCGATCGCAGAGACCGGTTGTGAATCAGGTTCAAGCGGCCTGTATTGATGCTGTGTGGCCTGAGATCGGTCCATCCTCGCGGCCATTGAGACGGTCTTTGCAAGGGACTGCGGGTGCGCGCATTGCGGCTCGCCCACGCGCGCCTTTTCGCTAATGTTGCTTCACCCGCATGCCGAACTCAACGATTCAGCCCCCCTGCGCCCTACAGCACCCGGCCTGGCAAGATAGTCGGTTTGTCTTCGCCTACCAGTACCAATCGCCGCCGAGGCGCTTCGATGCATCGCATTTGCCATCAACTTTGAAGGGACGGACGTCGTCATCTTGCGATATCGATCCTGAGCAGGTTTGGCCTAGGCGGGCTGAACCTGGGTTGACTGCTACAATCCACGCTTTTATCTCATGGGGCGCGGGAATGCGGCCAACTTTGAAGTCAACCTCGGACGCGATCATGTTACCAGGTAGCCGAGTGCTGAATTCGACGACTAAGTCGCTACTGCTCTTTGCGTTTTTGTGCGTCATGAGTTGGCTGCGCTTTGCCCACTGGGAGCCCAGGCTTTTTGCCGGGGACGATTTGTTCAATTACATGTTTTATCATGGGGACAGATTTAACGGCAAATGGGCTACTCTGTTTTTCGCGGATTCTGGTCAAAAATTTCGCTTTATTTTTAGTGGCTTATTTCGCTCCGAGGCATATATTTTCGGCAACGATATCAACGGCTACTTGGTCGTTAATATTATTGCACATGCTATCAACGGTACTCTTCTGTGCTTGATTGCCTACTCATTGTGCAGGTCGTGGATAGTTTCCGTGATACTCAGCGTAATCGCGGTAACCTCGCGATTCGGGTTGTATGAGGTTACACAGGCTACGGGCCAAGTCGAAAGCGTCGCTCTGATCTTCGGTTTGCTGTCGGTTCTATGCGTCATGAAGGCGGCTAGCGACGAGACATCATCCGATTGGCCGGCAAATTGGAAATGGGCGGCGCTCTCATTCGCCTTCTTGGCCTTCAACACACATGAGCGCTATCTCGTACTGCTGCCGTGGCTGTCGATCTTCTTTGTATTTCACCGCCGAGCTGGAACGGCAAAGCAACGCTGGGCATTCATTGCTGTTTGTGGGCTGCTGCTTGTCAGCAATGCCTTGGTCAAGCACTTTGTCTACCACTCAAATTTTTTCCAAGGCACTGGTGGAACGCCGCTGTCGATCAATCTACGTTCCATCTGCACCCTTCTTTCTGAGGCGACGCTCTCAATATCAGGAATCAATCACGGACCGCAATATCTGATCGGAGCCGAGTGGGCCGATTTCTCGGCCTTGGTCCGTATAGCATCGATCGTTCTCTTTGCGGCTACCATTAGCCTCGTTATTGCCGCTTTCCTGCCAAGACGATCCACGGACAAGACAACGCAAAGCATTCATTGGCCGATGATGCTTCTGACATTGATCGGCCTCCTTTTGCTTCCGGCGGTGCTGACGATTCGCATGGAGCAGCGCTGGGAGCTTGGACCTTTCTTCCTGGTTCTGCTAATTTGCGCCATTGGAATTGGTCGAGTCATTGTTACGAAGCATGGACGCGCCATTGTTGTCGTCGTCCTGGTATGCATGTGTATAGGCGAATCGATTGTCGAGTTAAGGGTGTCCAAGTCCTTCTCCGTTATTTCGTATGTATATGCCGGCAACTACGCAGAGGCCGTCAAACTCGCTGCAATCGACTCGAAGCTTTCGGCTCCTGGTGCCCCGCTTATCTTTGTTACGTTCGAAGGAAATTGTGTAGGCACTCTTTTAGCCGGCGGTTTCTTCGTTGTCTACGAAGGCAAGTATCGGAGCCTGCAGTGCGTATCTTCGTTAGAGGATCTGTCTGATCGCGACGTTTCACCTGACGCACGGATCTACGCTTCAACTCACGATAAATTGGTTACTGACGTAACCGATCAATGGCGAGCCGGAAAAGGTCGAAAGTAGACGGCGGCGTACTCTAGTGCCGGAACGACTTTCTGAGTCGACGCCGTTTGCTTCTTATAGTATCTCGACTAGCCCGTGTCTGAAGTCGAAACCGTCCCGCGATTTGTGCACGTCGTCTCATCCTGGGGGGCCGAGAAGTCGGCCGCGATTCTCTCGTTCGTAAGCGCGCAGCAAACCCGCCTTGACGGATTGCGCTAGTTGACTATCACAGGCGGACGCCAGCGATGCGGCAGCAATGCCGAGATGTCGCTGGCCTTGTGGGTCGGCAGCCGCGTGAGG
>Ga0116227_10005242_pt1 | contig 27532 bp, 27 predicted proteins | sample S1TSphgellanicum_FD_89693 | JGI IMG/M metagenome (GOLD analysis project Ga0116227, IMG submission 89693) | Host-associated microbial communities from peat moss isolated from Minnesota, USA - S1T2_Fb - Sphagnum magellanicum MG | ecosystem: Host-associated > Plants > Peat moss > Unclassified...
CGAAGTAGAAATCGTGCGCGACGACGGTCAGGATCGATGGTGACGTCATCGAGACCGGCTGCGTCTCCACGCTGGGCGGCGGGGCATCCTCGCTCGTGCAGCCGAGGACGAGGGCGACGACGAGGATCGGGGTGAGTGCGGTCCGGGTGCCGATACGCATGGGATTAGCTTGCACGCCGTCGCAGCGCCACGCCAGCGGGCTCGCCAGCGGGCTCGCCAGCGAGCTGAACAGACCATGTCGCGGTACTGCCGCGATCAGAACGACGAGCCGAGGGCGACGAAGGTCGTCCAGGCGTGCCGGTGGTCGGCCCCGTCGGCGTCGCCGACTGCCCGCGCGATACCGACGCCGAGGGCACCGCCGAACATCCGCACGAGGATGTTGACCGATGTCCGCATCCCGTCGGTCGGACCGGACACCGGCACGGTGTGGCCGTCGACGAGGATCGGCCGGTCACTCCCCGGATCGACGCGGGTCCCGAGTTCGGCGACCGCAAGTCGGCCAGCCGCCGTGCCGATTTCCGCCCATCCGTTCTGCACGCCGACCGCGAGCGCCGGCGTCGGCCCAGGGAGCAGCAGCCCGCCCGGCAGACGCAGCGGCCGCGAGAGCAGCGCGATCGGCAGCTGATACTGGATCTCGGCCTGCAGGACGCCAGCACGGTCGCCGGCGAATTCCTTGTAGTCGTACGCCAGCAGTCCTTCGCCGAACCCGAGTTCGAAGAGCTGCTGCGGGGGGATGACCGTGCCGGTGACGATCCCGCCATCGAGCCGCCCGAGGAGCGTGAACGGCCCCGCCGGTTCGCGCACGATGACGCTCGCCTCGGCGCGATTCCACGACAGGTCGCCGCCGGCCCACGTGTCGTGGAGCCGCATGCCAACGCCGGGCGTCGCAAATCCCTCGTCGACAGCCGGGTGCAGCACCAGCGTCCCGGTGACCCGCGCGTAGCCGCCCGGCAGCACGCCGCGGTTCGGCCGGAAGACGGAGTCGCCGACGAAGGCCCACGGGAAAATCACCGGTCGCAGCAGCCGGCGCGCCTCTCCCTTGTCCTCGCCGACGCCGGCATCGAACTGCAGCAGCGCGTCGCGGTCAGCGCCGAGCGTCTTCTCGCCAAAGGCGTAGGCGCGGCGCCGATCGACGTAGTCGAAGTTGTCCTGACTGACCAGGGCCTCGACCGTCGGGCCAGCCGCCCCGGCGGTGCGGAAGTCGTTCGTGTTGGCGAGCGCGCGCTCGGCGCGGATCCCCAGCCGGGCCGACGCGTCCGCGGGTGTCCAGTCGACGTCGAGCGCGCCGCGCATGGTCCGCTCGGTCCATGCGTAGCCGGCGTTGCCGCGGACGACGACGCCCGGCGCCAGGTCGCGCAATCGCAGCGCCGCGCCGAACCCGGTATAGAGCCCCTCGACGCGATCGACGTGCAGAAAGTCGGCGAACCGGTCGACGCGCGGATCGAGACGCGGCGGCCCCGTGCGGCGCCAGAAATCCGGCGCCAGATCGTCGTAGCTGTCGGACCGGACCGACATCGTCGCCTCGCCCAGTGGCCGCGTCCAGTCGCGGTAGTGGGTGACGCTGTCGGACGGGGCGTAGCTGAGCGCATGGGGCAGCGCGCGCAGCGTGTCGGCGCGCCGGAGCGAATCGCGGGCGAGCGAGTCGCCAGCCAGCGAATCGCGGCCGACCGAATCGCGGGGGACGGAATCGGCGCTGGCGACGACCGCGCCGGTCGAGTCTTCGAGTGCGAATTGCGAGAAGTGCGACTGGACGCGCAGGATCGTGCGGCCGTCGCCGCCGAATGGCGACGCGATCTGGCCCTCGATCCGCTGGTCGACCGGCAGCCAGTACGCGCCGCCGACCTCGGCGTTGGTCAGGTCGACGACGAAGAGCGTCTGGAGGACCGCGCCCTGCAGCCGCTCGACAAGGCTGCGGTGACCGCCGACCTGGGCGAATTCGCCGCGCATGCGGACGAGCTGACTGCGCTGGGCGTCAAGATACAGATCGCCGCGGAAGATCACCGTGCGCGCGTGGAGATCGGCGCGGGGGACGACGCGGACGCGCACGACGGGGATCCGCCGGCCGCTCGGCGTGCGCAGCGTGAGCACCGTGTCGCCACCGCTGAAGCGGTAGATCGCGTCGCGGTCGCGGCCCAGCGGGTGGATGATGTGGATCGCCGAGTCACGGGTCGCGCGCTGGCGGCCGGCCGCGGTGGTGTCGGCGCCGAAGAAGAGCGAGAGGCGATTGCCGTACAGGACCGGGACGAGCCACGACTGGTCGACGAAGCCGAGGAGCGAGGGGCTGAGCGCGGCGAGGCGCGCCCGGTAGCCGATGATGTGCTGCTCGAGGGCACCGGTCCGTCGCCAGCGGACGTCCGACGCCACCTCCTCGATCTCGACCGCCCCCTCCGTGCCGTTCTGCTGCCGGGTGACGACGGCGAGTTCACTCTCGACGCGGGCCTGGTAGCCGCCGAGGCGTCGCGGCACGTCGCGGTTGCGCGCGGCCGCGGCGGCGATCACGGCGCGGAGCGCCGGCGTGCTGTACGTCGAGTCGGGGGGAGTGGTGTCCGCGCCGGCATCGCGCGCCGGCGGCGGCACGGTACGGCGCACGACCGTGTGCGACGGCGACGGCGGCGTCGCGCGGCCCGGGTCCTCGCGGGGCCAGATGGCCGTGGCGACGCAGAGGGCGACAAGGGCGCGTGGCGACACGGACACAATGTAGTGGCGCGCGTGGACGGCTCGCGCGATTGCCCGCCGGGCGCGCGTCGGGCAATTTCCGCGGCGGTGACTCGCGTCATGGACCGACCTCCGACTCGGGCGCGCGCCGGGCGCGGGGCGTCGTACTGGGCGCTGGCACGGGCGCCCCGCTACAGCCTTCTGTTCGCACTCCCGCTCCTCGTCGGCTACCAGGTGCTGGCGGCCGTGCTGTCGCGCGGACCGACCGGCGGCATTCGCAATGGGGCCGACGTCCTGCTCGAGGATGCGCTCGTCCTCGTCTTCGGACGGTACGAGCCGGTGGCGTTTGCGGTCGCCGTCATCGGTCCAAGCCTCTGGCTCGTGACGCGCGACCTGCGGCGCGGCGGCGGGCTCGCGGCGTGGGTCTTCGGCGGCATGCTCGCCGAATCGTGCGTCCTTGGCGCCCTCTTCGGCACGGTGGTCGGCGTGATCAGTGCGAACCTGCTGCACCTGGTCCATGTGCGGATGGCGATCGGCGGGTCCCCGCTGGCGGCGGCGCCGCTGGCGACGCGCCTGATGCTCGCGCTCGGCGCCGGGATCTACGAGGAGCTGCTCTTTCGGGTCCTGCTCGTCTCGGGGATCGCGGCGCTGGGGCGCCGCGCGTTTGGCTGGCGTCCCGGGGCGGCGGGGACAGTGGCGGTCCTCGTCTCGGCGACGGTCTTCTCTGCCTTCCACTACATCGGCCCCTACGGCGATCCGCTGCGACTCGACTCGTTCGTCTTCCGCCTGCTGGGCGGGATCGCCTTCAGTGCGCTCTACATTCTCCGCGGCTTCGGCATCACCGCCTGGACCCACGCGCTCTACGACATCCTCGTGCTCGTCGCCTGAGCGACCGCCGCGCGACGGGCGCCGACGCCGGGCGGGCTACCAGATCTCGGCGCGGATCGCCGGCGGGCGGACCATCGCGTCGCCGGGCGAGCATCCCCAGGCCGCCGCGAACGCCGGCATGTTGGCCAGCGGGCCGTTGACGCGCCACTTGCCGGGCGCGTGCGGGTCGGTGAGGGCGAGCGTGCGGGCGCGCGCCGGGCGGACATTCTGCCGCCAGATCTGCGCCCAGCTGAGAAAGAACCGCTGCTCCGGCGTGAACCCGCCGATCGGCGCGCGCGACTGCTTCCGGTAGGCGCGCTCCATCGCCGCGTACGCGATCGTCAGGCCGCCCAGGTCGGCAATGTCCTCGCCAAGCGTCAGCCGGCCATTGACGTGGAGGGAATCGACGGCGACGTAGCCGTCGAACTGCGTCGCGACGCGCGCCGCGCGCGCGGTGTACTGCGCCGCGTCGACCGGCGTCCACCAGTCGCGCAGATTTCCGCGCGCATCGAACTTGCGCCCCTGGTCGTCGAACCCGTGCGTCATCTCGTGGCCGATGACCGCGCCCATCCCGCCATAATTCGTCGCATCGTCGGCCGCCGGATCGAAGAAGGGCGGCTGCAGGATCCCGGCGGGGAAGACGATTTCGTTCATCGTGCCATTGTAGTACGCGTTGACGGTCGGCGGCGTCATCGTCCACTCCGTGCGATCGACCGGCTTCCCCAGCCTGCGCAGGCGCCGCGTCGCCTCGAACTCGCGGGCGGCCAGATCGTTCCGCACATACACGGCGTGGGTCACGGTGAGCGACGCGTAGTCGCGCCAGCGGTCCGGATAGCCGATCTTGTTGGCGAACGCGCCGAGCTTGATGATCGCCTGGCGGCGGGTCGCCCGCGTCATCCACGCCAGCGTCTTCAGGTCGTCGTGCAGCACGGCCTCGAGATTGCGCACGAGCGCCAGCGCGCGTCGGCGGGCATCGGGCGGAAAGGTGCGCGCGACGTACGCGGCGCCGAGTGCGTCGCCCAGCGCGGCGTCGGTGGCGCGCAGGCAGCGTTGCCAGCGGGGGAGCATCGCCGACGCGCCGGTGAACATCCGCTGCATCCGGAAGTCCTCGGCAACGAATGCCGAGTCGAGCGCCGGGGACATCGCCGCGAGCAGGTGGTAGCGGAAGTACACCCGCCAGACGTCGGGCGGCACGGCGAGGATCAGCGAGTCGAGGACGGCGAAGAAGTGCGGCTGCTGCACGATCAGCGTCGACACGGGCTGGGCACCGACGTCGGCCATCCACGCCGTCCAGTCGAGATGCGGCGTCACCGAATCGGCGGCGGCGACGGTCAGCTTGTGATAGGTGTTGTAGGGATCGCGGCGCTCGACCCGGGTCATCGAGGCCGCTGCCAGCGCCGTCTCGAGGGCGAGGATCCGGTCGGCGGCCGCGCGCGCGTCCGCGGCGGGCGTGCCGGCGAGGGCCAGCAGCCGGGCCACGTGCGCCGCGTACTCCGTCCGGGTCGCCGCGGACGCCGAATCCGTCTTCGTGTAGTAGTCCCGATCCGGGAGACCGAGGCCGCCCTGCCCGACGTACAGTGCCTCGGCGGTGCTGCGCTTCAGGTCCGGCTGCACCGAGAGGCCGAAGGGCACGGCGACGCCAAGGCGCTGCAGATGCGCGGCCTCGTCGAGGACACTGGTCATCGTCCGCACGGTGCCGATCCGGTCGAGCTCCGGCGCGAGCGGCGCGAGGCCGGCGGCATCGACCGCGGTCGAGTCCATGCACGTCGCGAAGTAGAGCCCCGCCTTGCGGGTGCCGGGCGATGCCGCCGTCGCGGTGTCGCGCACCGCATCGTCGAGCACCGCTCGCAGCGTCAGGCGATTGTGCTCGGCCAGCTCGTCGAAGCTCCCCCAGCTGGCAAACGCCGCCGGCACCGGGTGCGTGGCGCGCCAGCCACCAGTCGCGAACTGATAGAAGTCGGCACACGCCGCACAGGTGGTGTCGAGATTCGCCGGATCGATGCCGTGCACGGGCACCGTGTCGGCAGCGATGTGCCGTGGCGCCGCGCCGCCCGCGCGCCAGACGGGCACTCGCCAGACGGGCACTCGCCAGACGGGCGCGAGCCACAGGGGCGCCACGAGTGCCACCCGGCTGACCACGCGTCCCATGCTCCGCATCATGCCGTCCCCTGTCACGGAAGAGTCTCGCTCCGAATATCATCGCACGCCCCGCGCCGCCGCGACAGCCGGGCACGGGCATTGCCATAGAGCGAACCATGCCAGATACCAGCCCCAGCACCAGAAACCGGCGGCCCGGCGTCGCCGCCCTCGCCGCGGTCGTCGTCGCCGTCTCACTCGCCAGCGCCTGTCAGCGGCAGGATACGCCGCCGGACGGCAACGGACCCGCCAAGGCGCCGCCGGCGGCGACCGGCTTCGCGGGCGCCCCGTCGAATCCCGAGACCCACGCCACACTCTCGGCGGCGAATGTCCCGTCGTACGACACCGCCGGCGAAGCGGCGATGAGCGTGGCAGCGATCACGCCGGCGCTGATCGCGCAGGGTCGCACGATCTACTCGGGGCACGGCGCGGGCAGTGCGTCGTGCTTCAGCTGCCACGGCGCGAACGCCGAAGGGACGTCCGCCGGGCCGCACCTCCGCCGCGCCGACTGGATCGATGCCGACGGCAGCTACGGCTCGATCGTGCGGCTGATCATCAATGGCGTCCCACACCCGCGGGCGTTCCCGAACACGATGCCGGCGTATGGCGGCGGCGTGATGACGTTCGAGGAAGTGAAGGCCGTCGGCGCCTACGTCTACTCGCTGAACCACGCCGTGCACTCGGCCCCCGGCGCGGCGTAAGCGCCGGCGCGCGGCCTACGGCCCGTAGTGCGACGCGCCGGTGGTGTCGGCGCCGATGCGCAGCGCGTGGAAGTGGAGCAGTCGCGGGTCATCGGGATGGCGCCGGAGCGCGTCCGCCAGCAGGTGCTGGGCGCGCGCGCCGTGGCCGTCCTCGACGAGCAGCGTCGCCAGCTTGACGGTGGCGTCGATGTCGTCGGGGTTGTGATCGATCGCCCGCGAGTACCACCGACCGGCCGAATCGCGCTGGCCTGCGGCCAGGTAGCGATCGCCGGTCGCCACCTTCTGCGACGATTCGGCGAATCGGGTCGCGCTGTCGGAGACCGCGGCGCTCGTCACCGCCACGGTCTGCGCGCTGGCGCGACCGGCGCCGAGGACGAGCGCGCCGGCGCCAAGCACCATCGTCATGAGTCTGACCGATCCAGTCATCTGCGTATCACTCCTCAACACGATCGGGACAAGAGCCGCGCACCACGGCCGTCGGCGCGTCGGCTACGCCGACGGCGCCAGCCGTTCCACATCCTCACTGGCCGCGGCCCAGCGGTCGAGCGCGGCCTTCAGTGCGGCTCGGGCCCGGGTCAGCTCGGCGTTGATCCGGGCACCCCGTGCCGCACCCTCCTTCCCTTCGTATAACGCGGGATCCTGCAGTTCCGCCTCCAGCCGCGCCACCTCGCGTTCGGCGTCGGCCACCATCCCCTCGGCCGCGTCGGCCGCACGCCGCGCGGAACGGAGCGCCGACGCATCGCGCGACCCGGCTCCGTTCCCCGACGCACCGCCCTTCCCGGCGCCGCCCGATTTCGCCGACTTGTCGGACCGAGCCGACGACCCGGTCCGCGTCGACTGCTCGGCGCGCTCGGACTCGCGCGCCGCCTGGGCCCGGCGACGGACCGTCTCGTCGGCGGCGGCGGCGGCCGTCGCGCGCGCTCGCTCCTCGGCGACTTCCTCCCACTCGGCGAACGAGCCGTCGAAGACGGCGATCCGCTGGTCGTCGAGTCGCCAGACCCGCGTCGCGAGCGCGCGCAGCATCGCGCGGTCGTGGCTCACCATCAGGACGGTTCCGGGATACTGCTCGACCGCGTCCTCGAGCGCCTCGATCGATTCGACGTCGAGGTGATTCGTCGGCTCGTCGAGGATCAACAGGTTGGCGTGCTCGAGCATCATGATCGCCAGCGCCACGCGGGCGCGCTCGCCGCCCGACAGCGACTCGGCGCGCCGCTGGGCCTCATCCCCCGAAAACCCGAACCGCGCGAGATGCGACTGGATCTGCCCTCGCGTCCAGAGCGGTCGGAGATCGTTGATCACCTGATACAGCGTGCGATCGAGCGGCACCTGCGCCAGGTCCTGGCGATAGTGCGCCACCCGGATCGACCCGCCGACGCGCAACTCGCCGCCGTCGACCGGGTGCTCGCCGACGAGCGCGCGGAGGAAGGTCGACTTGCCGGCGCCATTCGGCCCAATGATGCCGACGCGATCGCCGCGCATCACGCGCGTCGTCACGTGATCGACGAGGACACGGTCCTCGATCGTGATGCGGACGTTTTCCGCCGAGACGACCTGGTCACCACCGCGCTCGGCGACGTCGAGGCGAAGGGCCATCGTGTCTTCCTCGCCCGGCGGCGCGCTCAGTCGCGGCAGCCGGTCGAGTCGCTTGCGACGACCTTTCGCCTGTTTCGAGTTCTGGCCGGCGATGTTGCGGCGGATGTAGTCCTGCTCGTTGGCGATCACCTTGCGCTGCTTGTCCAGCGACCGCTGCGCCGAGAGGCGCCGTTCGGCGCGCTGCATCACGAACGCCTCGTAACTCCCCGTGTATGGCGTCGCCGTGCCGCCCTCGACGTGGAGCACGTGATCGACGACGGCGGCGAGGAACGCCCGATCGTGGCTGACGAGGATCACCGTCTCGTCGGTGCCGATCAGGTACTCCTCGAGCCACGCCGTCGTCTCGAGATCGAGATGGTTCGTCGGCTCGTCGAGCAGCAGGACGTCGGCCGGCGCGACGAGCTGGCGCGCGAGCCCGAGCCGCCCCCGTTCGCCACCGCTCAGCGCCGCCAGCGATCGCGTCCGCGCCTCGACCGGATCGAACCCGAGGCCCTGCAGCACGGCGTCGACGCGCGACTCCATCGTGTAGCCCCCTTCGTGCTCGAAGCGCTCGAGGTCGTGCCCGTAGCGCGAGAGCGCCTCCTCGTCGGCCCCGGTGCCGAGCGCCGCCGCCTGTTCGGCGAGCGAGAGCTCGAGGGCGAGCAGGTGGGCAAACGGACCGGCGGCCGCTTCCCAGACCGTCGTCGCGCCACCGAAATCGCGATGCTGCTCGAGCAGCGAGATGCGGAGGCCGCCGACGCGCGTCACCTGCCCGCGGGTCGGCTGCATGACGCCCGTGATCAGCCGAAAGAGCGTCGTCTTCCCGGCGCCGTTGCGGCCGACGACCCCCCACTTGTCGCCGGCACCGACCGTGAAGGTGACGTCGCTCAGGAGTGTCGTCGCCCCGAACTCGACGCCGACCCCGCTCATCGCCAGCTGCGTCATGGCCTCGCCGCGCCCGTCATGGCGCCGCGACCCACTCGCGCCAGGTCGGCTCGGCCAGGCCGACGGTGAGTCGATGCTGCCAGCGCACCAGCGGCACCTGCAGCAGCATCGGATCCTCGGCCAGCGTGTCGACCCAGCGCGCGTCGGAATAGCGGGCCGCACCCAGCCCGCGCTCGGCGAACCGCTTGCCGCCGCGATCGAGCAGCGCCGCGACCCCGAACTTCTGCACGAACCGCTGCAGCTCGCCCGGCGACGCCGCGCGCTCGCGCAGGTCGACGAAGTGCGTTGTCACGCGACGCTCGGCGAAGAACCGGAGGGCGGCGCGCGTGGCGGGGTCCTTTTTCGTGCCGAAGATCTGGACTTCCATGAGAAGGCAGGCGCGGGGGACGGCGAGACCGAAATCTACGCCGATTCCCCGCGCCGACCGCGACCGACGCGCCCGATCGTCAGGGCGTCGTCGTGCCCGGCGTCTGCTCCGGACCGCTCGCCTGGCCCGACCGAGCGACCGCCTCGATGTCGGACGCGGCGCGCTCGAGGATCTCGCGGATCCGCTGCAACTGCGCCGGATCGTGGAGTCGGGTCGCCGTCGCGTACGTCGCGCGGGCGACGTTCTTGAACGCGTGGTGGATATCGACCATCGGCGCGCCGAAGAAGCTCCCGGCGAACTCGCTGATCCGATCGAAGATCTCGTCCACGGAGCTCTTGTTCTGGTCGAGATAGACCCGGCCGTCGGCGGTGATTTCGTACACCTTCTTCCCGCCCTCCTCGAGCGTCGTGCGCGCGTAGCCCATCTCCTCGAGGAGCGTGAGCGTCGGGTAGACGGCACCCGGACTCGGCGAGTACGCACCGCCAAAGCGCTCCTCGAGCGCCTTGATGATCTCGTAGCCATGCCGCGGCTTCTCGGCGAGCATGCTCAGGATCACGTACTTGAGATCCCCCTGCTCGAACATCCGGCCGGTACGACCGCCGCGACCACGCCCACCACCTCCGCCACCGGTGCCCCAGAACCCACCCATCCACCGCGGGTCGAAACCCCACGGCCCACCGCCGCGGGCGCCGCGGCACTCCCTGCTGTGTCTTCCAAACATGTCAGAATCCTCGTTCTGTACTGTGTCACGATATAACGTGCGTTATATCTTCGATATATCTTAGCGGAACCAAAGATATAACGCAAGCCCCTCCATCCCGGACGCGGGACGGCATACCTTGCGACCGCGCCACGCACTTGACCTTCGCATTCGAGAGCCGAGATGGGGACGTCCGCGACAACGAGGTGGATCGCCGTCGGCACCGCGGTTGCCGGCTTTGGGGGGCTGCTGGCATTTGGCCCCTCCAGATCAGGGTCGATCCCGCCGTCGGCGGCGACGGCGGCGGCCCGACTCGCCGCGTCGCCGAGGCATCGCGAGGACGTCGTGATCGCCACCCCGGGTGGCGTCGCCGACAGTGTGCACGCCTGGGTCTTTTATCCAGAGGTGAGCCACAGGGCGCCGGTGATCGTCGTCGTGCACGAGATCTTCGGGATGAGCACGTGGGTCCGGGCGGTCGGCGATCAGCTGGCGGCCGACGGCTTCATCGCGGTCGTTCCGGACATGCTGACTGGGAAGGCGCTGCCCGGCGCACCGGACAGCGTCGCCCTCGACGCGGCGATCCAGGCGATTCGCGGGCTCAACCCCGCCGCCGTCCAGCGCACACTCGACGCCGTCGCGGCCTACGGGGTGCACCTGCCGTCGGCGAGCGGGGGGTACGGTATCGTCGGATTCTGCTGGGGCGGCGGCACGGCGTTCTCCCACGCGGTGCACACGCCGAGTGCGTCCCTGCCACTCAAGGCGGCGGTGGTCTACTATGGGAGCGCCCCCGACTCGCTCGTGAATGACCGCGTGCCGGTACTGGGCCTCTATGGCGGCAACGACGCGCGCATCAGCGCGACGGTCCCCGGCACCGATTCCACGATGCGTGCGTTGCACAAGCGCTACGAATTCCATATCTACCCCGGCGCCGGGCATGGATTTCTCCGTGCCCAGGATGGCGAGCAGGGCGCAAACGCCGCGGCGACGCAGGACGCGTGGCCGCGCACGATCACCTGGTTCCGGACCTACCTCGGTGCGTGATATGCATGGACTCTTCGAAGGCTGCTTCATCGCCGGGCTTCTGCTCGGCGTCTTTGCGATGCTGAACGGCGTGGAACGGCCGCCGCGGCAGTCAGGGCGCCGGCGCTTCTCGCTCAACCTGCCGACGGTCGCGGGATTTGCGACGGTCTTCGGGCTCGCGGGGTGGCTGCTCGTCCGGTTCACCGTGCTCTCGCCAGCGGCCGACGCCGGCCTCGCCGCCCTGATCGGCGCGGTGAGCGCCATCGGCGGGATCATCCTGATCGCCGGCTGGATGATTCCCGCCGCGCGGGCCGAGATCGTCGACGCCCGCTACGAGCTCCAGGGCTGCGTCGCCCGCGTCATCGCCGTGCACGATGACGGCCGTCGCGGCGTGATCGAGTACAGCGATGCGACCGGGCGGCAGACCGCCGACGCCCACGGTCTCGATGACGCCGTGCTGGAGGCCGGGACTGACGTGGCGATCGAGCGGATCGAGGATGGCGTGGCGTACGTCGAGCCGTGGGCGCTCGTCGAGGCCCGGTTGTAGCCGCCGCCGCGCCGCCGCGTCGCGCCTGCTTGCTCTCGGCAGGGGTCACGGGATAAGCTGGAGCGGCGACGGCGAGGGGCGGCGATGTCGGACGGATTCATCTTCGTGGCGTTTTTCGGCGGCCTCTTCGTCCTGCGCATCCTCGCGGCGACGGTCGTCTTCTTTTTCATCCTCCCGCAGGGCGATCGCTGCCCGAACTGCGACGCGCCGACGCTGCGCGTCGAGGCGCGGGGCTGGAACCGCATCGTTCCGTTCCTCCGCACGAGCTGGTGTATGGACTGCGGCTGGGACGGGCTGCTGCGCCATGGCCCCGTCACGGCCGAGCCCCCGGTCCCGACGCCGCTGTCGAAACAGCGCTGATCGAAAGCGCTGATCGAAACCGTGATGATCGACGATCCGCGCCGACTGTTTGCCGCTGGCCCTCACCTTGCTCTGCAGTCATCGGCAACGGGGAGGCGTGATGTCGGGCACAGTCATTGGAACGGAACGCGAGTATCTGGATCAGGCCGGCGTGCAGTGGCGCGTCATCGAAGTGGACGCGCGTGGCGTCCCGGCGGCGCGGCGGGAGCGCTGCCTCCTCTTTTGCTCGATCAGCGCGATCCGGCGGGTCTGGCAATATCCCGATGAGTGGTTCGGCGTCGAGGAGGACGAACTCGCGACGATGAGCTGGAGGACGTAATGTCGCCCGAGACCGCGCACCTCCACGGGACGCGCGTCGCGATCCTGGTGGATGACGGATTCGAGCAGATCGAGCTGACCGGTCCGCGCGAGGCGCTCGACGGCGCCGGGGCGCTCACCCGGGTGGTCTCACCGGAATCGGGCTCGGTGCGCTCGTGGGACAGCGACGAGTGGGGGACCTCGGTCCCGGTGGACGTCCTGCTCTCGGAGGCCGACCCGGCCGACTTCGATGCGTTGCTGCTGCCCGGTGGCGTGATGAATCCGGACCGGCTGCGGATGAACCTCCTGGCCTTCGAATTCGTCAAGTCCTTCTTCAAGGACCACAAGCCCGTCGCCGCGATCTGCCACGGACCGTGGATGCTGATCGAGGCGGACGTGGTGCGGGGGCGCATGCTGACGTCCTGGCCATCGCTCCGCACCGACCTGCGCAACGCCGGCGCGACGTGGACCGACCGCGAGGTCGTGAGCGATCGCAGTCTCGTGACGAGTCGCATGCCCGACGACATCCCGGCATTCAACGCGAGGATGATCGAACTCTTCGAGTTGGCCGATCAGCCGCTGACGCGCACCGTCAGCCACCCGGGCCAGTTGCCGCTCAACTCGAAGAAGTCGTCGAAGTAGACGAGGCCCAGTGTCTCGAGCTCGGCGATCACCTCGCCAAGCGCCTCCTCGCCGACCAGCGGCCCGACGGCGATGAGCCCCGCCTCGACCCGAAACTCCTCGGGCGTGAGGTTGAACCGCGAGTCGAACGACACGCGCTCCAGTCCGAGCCGTTCAAACGCCTCCCGCCGGATCAGCAGCGTCGGGTTCCCGGCCGGGGTCGACAGTGGCATCTTGCAATATATGCATGAAGCGGACGTCGACGTCGTCGTGATCGGGGCGGGGCATGCGGGGACCGAGGCGGCGGTCGCGGCGGCCCGGGCGGGGGCGCGCGTCGTGCTGATCACGAGCGCGCTCGACACGATCGGGCAGATGTCATGCAACCCGGCGATCGGCGGCGTCGCCAAGGGCACGGTCGTGCGCGAAGTCGACGCCCTCGGCGGCATCATGGGGCGCGCCACCGATCGCGCGACGCTCCAGTTCCGAATGCTCAACCGGAGCAAGGGGCCCGCCGTCTGGGCGCCGCGCGCACAGTGCGACCGGGGCCTCTATCGCCGTGCCGTCCGCACGCTCGTCGAGCAGCAGCCCCGCCTCCATACCGTCCAGGGCACAGTCGCGCGCCTCCTGCTCGACGGGGAGCGCATCGCCGGCGTCGAGACCGCCGACGGCCGACGCTTCGGTGCGCGTGCCGTCGTCGTCACCGCGGGCACATTCCTCCGCGGCCGGATCCATATCGGCACGACGACGAGGACACCCGGCGGCCGCGCCGGTGAGCCGGCCGTCACGCAGCTCGCCGAGGCGCTCGAGGGCGCCGGACTGACCGTCGGCCGATTCAAGACGGGCACGCCGCCGCGCATCGATGGCCGGTCGGTCGACTTCGGCGCCCTCGCGAGGCAGGAGAGCGAGATCGAGGCATTCGACTACTCGTGGTCACACTTCTGGCCCACGCCGCGCCGGACGGACGGCGCGACCCGGCACCCGGCGCAGCTACCCTGCTGGATCACGTTCGCCGGCGCCGACACGAAGCGGGTGATCGCCGACAATATCGGCCGGTCGGCGATGTACGGAGGCGCGATCGCGTCGCGCGGACCCCGCTACTGCCCGTCGATCGAGGACAAGATCGTCCGCTTCCCGGCCGCCGAGCGCCATCAGCTCTTCCTCGAGCCGGAAGGACACGATACCGCCGAACTGTACGTCAACGGCCTGTCGACGTCGCTCCCCGCCGACGTCCAGCTCGAGGCGCTACGCACGATCCCGGGACTCGCCGACGTCCGGATGACCCGCGCCGGCTACGCGATCGAGTACGACTACTACGCGCCGACGCAGCTCGACGCGACGCTCGCCGTCAAGCACCTCACGGGCCTCTATCTCGCCGGGCAGATCAACGGCACGACGGGGTACGAGGAGGCGGCCGGTCAGGGGGTGATCGCCGGCCTCAACGCCGCCCGCGCCGCGACCGACCGCGACCCGATCGTCCTCGGACGCGAGACCTCGTACATCGGCGTCCTCATCGACGACCTCGTCACGCGCGGCGTCGATGAACCCTACCGGCTCTTCACGTCGCGGTCGGAGTTCCGGCTGACGGTGCGCCAGGACAACGCGCTCCGCCGCCTCGCCCGCCACGGCCTCGCCCTCGGTCTCTACGACGACGCCGAGCGCGCGATCATCGAGCGCCGCCTCTCGGCCGAAGATGAGGCGCGGACGATCGCGGACCGGACCACCGTGCGGCCATCCGAGGTTGAGGCCCTGCTGCGGTCCGTCGGCAGCGCGCCGCTGACGCAGTCCGTGCGGCTGATCGAGATCGCCCGCCGGCAGGAGGTCGCCCTCGAGGCACTGTTCGCCGCCACCCACGTCGGTGCGACGCTGCCGCGCGATGCCGTCGTGACCGCCGACCTCGAGATCAAGTACGCGGGCTACTTCGCGCGCGAACGCGAGTCGGCGGCGCGACTCGGCCGGCTCGGCGCGTTCGCGCTCGATCTCACCCTCCCCTACGACGCGATGCAGTCGCTGTCGACGGAGGCACGCCAGAAACTCGCCGCGATCCGCCCCCGCACCCTCGCGCAGGCCGCCGGCATCCCCGGCGTGAACCCCAACGACCTGCAGAACCTCGTGATCGAGATCGAGCGCCGCCGCCTCACCGTCCCGGCCTGAGACGGGTGGCGCGCGAGTCCGATCGATGGGGACCGGCCGCGGCGACCGTCGTCGCCGTGCTCGGCTTCCTCCCGATCGCGCTCTGGATCGATGGCGGCCCCCGCTACTCGGACTACACGGGTCAGCTGGTGGAATGGGTCAGCGGATCGGCGATCGCGATCGGCGCCGGCGTCGTCCTCACGATTCTCTCCCGACGACTGACGTGGCTCTGGCCGGCGAACCGGGTCGGGCGACTCGCCGCGGCGGTCGCCGCCCGACCCACGACGACCGTCGCGGTGCTCACCGGCCTCGCGTTCGTCGCCTACGCCCTGATCGCGCGCGTCGTCTTCGGCGGCCGGCCGATCCTGATCGACGAGATCGCGCTCCTCTTCCATGCGCAGATCCTCGCCGCCGGTCACCTCTCGCTCCCGGCACCGGCGCATCCCGAGTTTTTCTCGTCGATGCAGATCGTCGACGCACTCGGGCGAGTCTACTCCGAATACCCGGTCGGCGGACCCGCCTGGCTCGCCCCGTGGGTGCGCGTCGGCGCGGCGTGGCTGGCCGGACCGGTCGCCGGCGCCGCGTCGATCGTCGCCTTTGCGTCATACCTCCGCGTCGCCGAGCCCGACCCGCGCGTCGCGCTCGGCGCGGTGGCGCTGTTCGCGGCGGCACCGTTCGTCGCCTTCATGTCGGGGACGCACATGAGCTGCGTCCCGGCGCTCACCTGCGCACTCGTGAGCTCGACCGCGCTGGTGCACGTGATGGCGGCGCCGGTCCCGCGGCCCGCGCTCGCCTGGCTCGGTGGCCTCGCGCTCGGCGCCGCGGCGACGATCCGTCCGGTGGAGGGCCTCGCGTTCGCCCTGCCGGCCGCGATCTGGTATTGCGGGCGGGCCATCGGCGATCGACGGCGCTGGGTGGATGCGCTCGCGTCGGCGATCGGCGTCGCGATCCCGATCGGGATCCTGCTTTGGGTGAACGCCCGGACGACGGGTGCGCCACTCCGATTCGGCTACGAGGTCTTCTGGGGGTCGGGGCACGACCTGGGATTCCACCGGACCCCGATCGGCACGATGCACACGCCGGCGCGCGGACTACAGTACATCAGTACGTACACACTCGAGCTGCAGCGCTACCTCTTCGAGACACCGATCCCGTCCCTCCTGCCGGCGATCGTCGCGCTCGGGCTCACGCGCCGCATGGGGGCCGCCGATCGCTACCTGGTCGTCGTCGCCGCGACGCTCGCCGGCCTCTACTCGATGTACTGGTTCAACGGCTTCTACCTCGGCCCGCGCCTCTTGTTCGCGCTGACGCCGCTCGTCGCGCTCTGGACCGCCCGCGCCCTGCCACGTCTGTATGCCCGCACGACGACGACGCCCGCCGGGACGCGCGTCCGCCGCACCGCGGTCTACGCGTTCGCCGTCAGCGCGCTCGTCGCGGTCGTCGTCTCGATCCCGGCGCGCGCCGTGCAGTACGCCTCGCAGTTCGGCACCGAGCGCTGGATCCGGCCAGGCATCGCGCCGCGCGCCGGCGTGCACGACGCGATCGTCTTCGTCCGCGAAAGCTGGGACGCGCAGCTCGTCGCACGCATGTGGGCGCTCGGTGTGCGCCCCGGCGACGCCGAGCAGCTCTACCAGGCGATCGATGCCTGCCGCCTCGACGATGCGATCAGCGCGCTCGAGTCCTCCCGAGACCGCGGCGAGGCGGCGACGAACGCGACGCAGCGACTCCGCACGCTCGTCGGCGACTCGGCGCGCCTGACGACCGTTCGCCTCAGCGTCGGCTCGGCGGCGCGCGAAACGCCGGGCGTCGTCTACCCGGCGCGGTGCAGGCAGCGACTCGCCGAGTCCGCGGGCGGCGTGCTGCCGCTCGCGCCGTTTCTGCTGTTGCACGACGACGCGACGATCTACGCGCGCGACCTGCACGCCCGCGACTCCCTGCTGACCGACGCGTATACCGGCCGGCCGATCTATCTCGCCCGCCCGGCCTCGGATGCGCCAACGGCGCTGCCGGTGCTCGTTCCCGTCTCGCGCGATTCGCTGACGCGCGATTGGGCGGGCACGCGATGAATGCGGCGGGGAGCGGGGCGATGCACGCATCCACCGGTGGGGCTGACGTCCCGGCGCAGATGCGCGCCGTGATCGTCCCCGGGCACGGCGGGCCGGAGGTGATGGCGCTGGGGACGCTGCCGACACCAGTGCCCGGACCGGAAACACTGCTCGTGCGAGTGGCCGCGGCCGGCGTGAACCGACCCGACGTCTTCCAGCGGCAGGGCGCCTATCCGCCACCGCCTGGCGCGCCGGCGACGCTCGGCCTCGAGATCGCCGGCACGGTCGCCGCCGTCGGACCGGACGCCGGTGCGTGGCGGGTCGGCGATCCCGTTTGCGCACTGGTCGCCGGCGGCGGCTACGCCGAGTACTGTCTCGCGCCGGCGCCGCAGTGCCTCCCGGTGCCGACCGGGTGCACGATGGTCGAGGCAGCGGCGATCCCGGAGACGTTCTTCACGGTCTGGACCAACGTCTTCGAGCGCGGCCGACTCGTGCGGGGCGAGACGCTGCTCGTCCATGGTGGATCGAGCGGGATCGGCACGACGGCGATCCAGCTGGGACACGCGTTCGGCGCGCGAGTGATGACGACCGCCGGCAGCGAGGCCAAGTGCGATGCATGCCGCGCGCTCGGGGCGGCGCTCGCCATCGACTACCGCGTGACCGACTGGAGCGCGGCGGTCGCGAGCGCGACCGGGGGTCGGGGGGTCGACGTGATTCTCGACATGGTCGGCGGCCCGTACGTGGCGAAGAACCTCGACGCGCTGGCGATCGATGGCCGACTGGTGCAGATCTCGTTTCTCGATGGGAGCAGAGTCGAGCTCGACCTGCGGTCGATCATGGGCAAGCGGTTGACGCTGACCGGCTCGACGCTGCGCCCGCGGACGGTCGCCGAGAAGGGGATGATCGCGCGCGCCCTCGAGGCGCGCGTCTGGCCGTTGCTCGCGACCGGCGCGGTGCGGCCGGTGATCGACAGCACGTTCCCGCTCGCCGACGTCGTGCGCGCCCACCAGCGGATGGAGTCGAGCGCGCACATCGGGAAGATCGTGCTCACGATCTGATCGGCGGTGTCCGGACGGCCGACGAGCCCCGACCGGCCTATATTCCCTCGATGACTGCGACTCCCTCGTCGGCGCGACTGGCGTCGGTCGATGCATTGACGAACGGACTCGTCGACTACGCCGGGCTTTTCCCGCCGGCCGGCCTGGAGATGGAAGCCGCGCTGCGGCACTACGGGTCGTGCCTGATCGATCCGCAGCGCGCGCTGCTCGGCCGGTTCGTCGTGCCGGCGGCGCGATTGGAGGAGCTGGAGGGCGTGGCGCTCGCGACCGTCTCCCGCGTCGGTCCGGGGACGCCGTGGCGGATCAGCGCGCTCCTGGGCCCGGACGCGGCGGCCGACGCGGCGCGGATCGCCGACTTCAATCGCCGGCAGGGACCGGGTCGCGGGACCGGCTGGGCGATCGTCGACACCGTCGAGGCGCCGGCGTCGACATCGGCCGACCTGGCGCGGATCCTCGCGGCGCGCCCGGACGACGTGACCCTCTACGTCGAATTGCCGACGGCGACCGACCCGTCGCCGATGATCGCCGACCTCGCGCTCGTCGGCGCACGCGCCAAGGTGCGCACCGGTGGCCTGACGGCCGAGTCGATCCCCTCGTCGGCGGCACTCGTGCGCTTCTTTCGCGCCTGCGCTCGCGCCGCGGTCCCGTTCAAGGCGACCGCCGGGCTGCACCATCCGATCCGCGCGGCGTACCCGCTCACGTACGAGCCAGGCGCTGCGACGGCCGTGATGCACGGGTTCGTCAACCTCTTCGTGGCGGCGACCTTCGTGCGGATCGGTGTCCCCGCCGCGGACGCCGTGGCGATGCTCGACGAGACGTCGACGACGGCGTTTGCCTTCGACGCCGACGGCGTGACGTGGCGCTCGCGGCGGGCGACGACCCCGGCGATCCGGGCGGCGCGGGCGAATTACGCGACGTCCTTTGGCTCGTGCTCGTTCCGCGAGCCGGCTGACGAGCTGCGCGGCCTGGGCTGGTAGGTGGACGCGACGCTCAGCGCGGCGCGCCGGTCGTGGGTGGCGTCGGCCCAGGCGCCCGACGCCGATTTCCCTATCCAGAATCTGCCATTCGGCGTCTTTGCCGACCCCGCGTCGGCCGCCGGGCGCGTCGGTGTGGCGATCGGCGACCGGATCCTCGACGTCGTCGCAGCGCTCGACGCGGGTCTGATTACCGGGCACGCGGCCGACGCGGCCGAGGCCTGCCGCGGCGGATCGCTGAACGGGCTGATGACGCTCGGACGCCCGGCGGCGTCCGCGCTCCGCCACGCGATCGGTGAGCTGCTGACCGACGACGGCGCGGCACCGAGCGGGACCCGCCAGCGGGTCGGGCGGCTGCTGGTGCCGATTGCCGATGTGCGGATGCACCTGCCAGCGACGGTCGGCGACTACACCGATTTCTATGCGTCGGTCTTCCACGCCACGAACGTCGGTCGGCTGTTCCGCCCGGACGCGCCGCTGCTGCCGAACTACAAGTACGTCCCGATCGGCTACCACGGCCGCGCGTCGTCGCTCGTGCCGAGCGGGACGCCGGTCGCGCGCCCATCGGGACAGACGAAAGGGCCCGATGCGGCCACGCCGAGCTTCGGGCCGACCCGGATGCTGGACTACGAGGCGGAACTCGGGTTCTTCATCGCGTCGGGGTCCGATGGGGCATCCGCGGGTGATGACCGGGTGTCGATTACCGACGCCGAGTCGAGAATTTTTGGCGTCTGTCTCGTCAACGACTGGTCAGCGCGCGACATCCAGAGCTGGGAGTATCAGCCGCTGGGGCCGTTTCTGTCGAAGAGTTTCGCGACGTCGGTCTCGCCGTGGGTCGTGACGATGGACGCGCTGGCCCCGTTCCGCGTGCCGGCGTACGAGCGGCCCGCCGGCGATCCCGCGCCCCTCCCCTATCTCGCGGCGAGCGGCGCGGGCGGGATCGACCTGACGATCGAGGTCTCGCTGCAGTCGGCGGCGATGCGCGAACGTGGGACGCCCGCCGTGCGGCTCAGTCGCGGCAACGTGCGCGATCTCTACTGGACACTCGCGCAGATGGTGACCCACCACACGAGCAACGGATGTCCGCTCCGTCCCGGCGACCTGCTCGCCAGCGGCACCGTCTCCGGTCCGACGCCCGACTCGCTCGGCTGCCTGCTGGAGATGACGCGGCGTGGGGCCGACCGAATCACGCTGCCGGGTGGCGAGACGCGGGCGTTTCTCGAGCCAGGGGACGAGGTGATCATCCGCGGATACTGCGCGCGGCCCGGGGCAACGCGCATCGGCCTCGGCCACTGCAGCGGGATCGTCGGATGAGCAACCGCGGATGACCGACATTCGGATGACCGACGTCGGCACGGTGATGCCGGCGAGCGATCCGACCGCAGATCGGCCGGGGCTCGTCACGGAGCGGCCAGGCGTCGGCGACATGGACGCCGGCGCGTTCGCGGCGGCGGGGCATCAGCTCGTCGACTGGATCACGCAGTATCTGGCCGCCGGCGAGGCATACCCCGTGATGTCGCGCGTCGCGCCTGGTGCGATCCGCGCGGCGCTGCCGGCCAGCGCGCCAGCGACGGGCCAGCCGTGGTCTCGCCTCTGGGAGGACTTCGAGCGTGTCCTGCTGCCGGGGATCACGCACTGGAATCATCCGGGGTTCTTCGCGTACTTCGCGATCAGCGGCTCCGGCCCCGGGATCCTGGCGGAGCTGCTCACGGCCGCACTCAACGTCAACGGGATGCTCTGGCAGACGAGTCCCGCCGTCACGGAGCTCGAGCAGGTCGTCCTCGACTGGCTCCGCCAGATGCTCGGTCTCGAGGCGGGGTGGTTTGGCATCATCACCGACACGGCGTCGATCTCTTCGATGCTCGCCCTCGCCGCCGCACGCGAGTGGCGGCCGGAGCTCCGCATCCGCGAGCGCGGACTTGCCGGCCGAGCCGACCTGCCTCCGATGCGGGTCTACGTCTCGGACCAGACGCACTCATCGGTCGCGAAGGGGGCGATCACGCTGGGACTCGGCCTCGACAACGTCATCGTGCTGCCGGTCGACGGCGACTGGCGCCTGCGACCCGACGCCCTCGCCGATGCGATCGCCAGCGACCGCGCCGCCGGATACCTGCCACTCGCTGCGGTGGCGACCGTCGGGACGACCGGCACGACGAGCGTCGATCCGGTCCCGGCGATCGCCGACATCTGCCAGCGTGAGCACGTCTGGCTCCACGTCGACGGCGCCTACGGTGGTGTCGCGGCCGTCGTCCCCGAGCTGCGCCCACTGCTGGCCGGCGTGGATCGCGCCGACTCGCTCGTCGTGAACCCGCACAAGTGGCTCTTCACGCCGATCGACTGCTCGACGCTCTACACTCGACATCCCGGGGTGCTGCGGCGTGCCTTCACGCTCGTCCCCGAGTTCCTCGTGACCGCGGTCGACGACTCGGTCGTGAACTACATGGATTACGGCGTACAGCTCGGCCGCCGGTTTCGCGCGCTCAAGCTCTGGGCGGTGCTGCGGACGTTCGGCGTCGAGGGGGTGACGGCTCGGATCCGCGCGCATTGCGCGCTGGCCCGCGAGTTCGCCGAATGGGTCGATGCCGACCCGGCGTGGACCCGCATGGCACCGGTGCCGCTCTCACTCGTCACGTTCCGCTTCGCGCCGCCCGGCGTCGACGACGCCGTGGCCGATGCGCTCAATCTCGACCTCCTCGCCCGCGTCAACGCCAGCGGCCGCGCCTATCTCTCCCACAACAAGCTGGGCGCGCGGATCGTGTTGCGCCTCACGATCGGCAACCTCCGCACCGAACGGCGCCACGTCGCCGAGGCGTGGGCGCTGCTGCAGGCGGCCGCGCGCGACGCCCGCGAGAGCGCAGGCGCGTAGGACGTTTCCCCGCCGCTAGAAGGGCGTCGCGGCGTCGCGGGCTGTCGGGTCGGGGTGCGCGGGGGGCGGCTTCTGCGCAGGGAGCGCGGCCGGCCCGGCGGTCGACGCGGGGGATGCCGCGTCGGCTTGCGCCGCAGCGGCGGCGCGCGCTGCTCGCGCCGCGCGCTCGGCGCGTGTCGGCTGATCGATCACCGGCACGAGAACGAGCACGAAGAGGCCGAGGAGGACCGCCAGGGCGGCGACCACGCACGCCCCGAGAATCGCGATCTCCTGCTTCCGCGTGAATCCACGTGTGCGCGGTGCGTTCGGCGCCGAGCTCGTCATCGCGCAGAACATGTACCGGCCGGCAGGCAACATCAAGTATCACATGAACTGCGGTTGGCTCGGCGAACGAGACTCAATATGGCTATACTGGCGCTATCAGGACTCTATACTGATTTATATATTCGACATGTAGTAATACCTGGAGCGTCCTGGCTGACGGCTTCCGCGTTTCCGCGCCGGGCGCTGGTGAGGGGTGTCGTTGTGTCGCCGTGATGTTTCACGTGAAACAGTTGCCATGCGGGTTATCTTGCGGCTCCCCGGGCGCACACCTTTTGAGCGTAGGGCCGAGCTGTGGGACGAGTCATCGCGATTGCGAATCAGAAGGGTGGGGTGGGCAAGACGACGACGGCGGTCAACCTCGCGGCGAGTCTCGCGGTCGCCGAGCAGCGCACGTTGCTGGTCGATGGGGACCCGCAGGCAAATGCCACGAGTGGGATTGGGTTGGAGCGCCAGAGTCTTGGAACGACGGTGTACGACGTCGTGATCGGGCGGGCGACGGCAGCGGCGACCGTGGTGAAGGCGCCGGGATTTCGGACGCTCGATGTGCTGCCGGCGACGCCGGATTTGGCTGGCGCCGAGGTCGAGCTGGTCGATCGGGAGGATCGGGGCCATGTGATGCGCGACGCGCTTGCCCCGATTCGGACCGGATACGACTTCGTCCTGATCGACTGTCCGCCGTCGCTCGGGTTGATCACGATCAACATGTTGGCGGCGGCCGATGCCGTGCTGATCCCCCTGCAGTGCGAGTACTACGCGCTCGAGGGGTTGTCGCAGCTCATGAACACGATCGGGGCGGTGCAGCGGGGGATGAATCCCCATCTGGTGATCGACGCGGTCCTGCTCACAATGTTCGACGGGCGGCTCAATCTCTCGCGTCAGGTCTCGGCCGACGCGCGCGAGTACTTCGGCGACCGAGTCCTTCCGACCGTGATTCCCCGGAACATCCGCCTCGCAGAGGCGCCGAGTCACGGCAAGCCGATCATCCTGTACGACGTCGCCTCTGTCGGGTCGCAGGCGTACATGTCGGTCGCCCGCGAGCTGCTGGATCGGTATCACGTTCCGAGTGCGGCGCTTGCCCTGGGCCACAGCCCGCTGGTTCACGGGCGGGCGCAGATGTCGAGCGCTGGTCGGGGAGCCGGGCCCGCCCTGTCGCCGGCGCACAATGTTTCACGTGAAACACCGCGTCAATGACCACAGGCGACAAGCAGAACCCGAAGCGACTGGGCCGCGGGCTGGAGGCGCTCCTTGGGCCAGCCGCCAGCGGGGCGACCGGCGCGGGGTCCGCTACATCAGCGGGGTCGAGTGGCTCAGCGGCCTCGCCGCTACGGCCGATTCCGATCAGCGGGATCCGGCCGAACCCGTTCCAGCCGCGCAAGGAGTTCCGCCCGGAGGAACTCGCTGAGTTGCAGGCGAGCCTGGCGGCCAGTGGACTGCTCCAGCCGATCACGGTGCGGACGGCGGCGTCGGGTTACGAGTTGATCGCTGGCGAGCGACGGTTGCGGGCGGCGACGGCATTGGGCTGGACGGAGATCTCGGCGATCGTCGTGACGTTTGACGACGAGACGGCGCTCACGCTCGCGCTGGTGGAGAATCTGCAGCGGGCCGACCTCAATCCAATGGAAGAGGCCGAAGGGTACCAGCGGCTGATGACGGAGTTTGCGCTGACGCAGCAGGCGGTCGCGACGGCGGTCGGGAAGGATCGGTCGACAGTCGCTAACATATTGCGGCTATTACTGTTACCTGACGCATTGCGCCAGATGGTGCGCGATGGGGCGCTCTCGGTGGGCCATGCGCGGGCGTTGCTTGGAGCGAAGTCGGAGCCGGCGATGGAGGCCCTGGCCCGCGAGGTCGTCGCGCGGGGCTTGAGTGTGCGCGAGGTCGAGCGGCGCGTCCGGGAGCGCGGGGACGACAGGCCGGCGGGGCGAGCGCCAAAGGCGACGCGCCGCGGCGCCACGGCGTCCACTGGGGCGGTGCGGAGCATCGAAGATGCGCTGCGGGCGTATCTCCAGACCGACGTACGCGTCGATTTGAGCGGACCGGATGCTGGGACGATCGCGATCCGCTTCTACTCGACCGACGACCTGGAGCGCGTGCTCGAGCTCGTCATGCGGAATTCTTCGATTCGACTAGGCGAGGCCGGCTGATGCAGGACGCCCCCCGTGGCTACGGCAACATCTACACGCCGCACGCTGGCTCCATGATCATCGAAGTGCAGCGCGAGAGCGGGCTCCAGAGTCGTACCATCGTGCTGAGTAGCCGGCAGGTGCGCTTGCTCCGGGTGTTCACGTCGCGCACCGGGCGGATCGCCGTCACCGTGATCTTCCTGATTTTCACGATCATCGCCGTCGAGGCCGCGCGGGTCCCCGTCCTGACGCGACAGCTGGCGACGTTCGAGCATACGGCGACGCGTCTCGACACGCTCGAGCGTTCACTGGCGGCGCTGCAGGCCAGATATGATCAGGTGCAACGAATGTTGGGCGCGGCACCGGCTCGGCCGGGCGAAGAGCTGACGCCCGTCGCGGATTCGATTCGCAGGCCGAAGCGAGGCCGGAGCGCCGCGAGCGAGCCGGCCGAAACCGCGGAGCCCGCCGCGGCCCCGACCGCTGTGCCGATCGCACCGGATTCGGCGGCAGCGCCGGCGCCCAAGTCGGCCGCACCCATGGACTGACCCCTCGACCGACCGGGCCGTGTGCCCCGCCTTGCCCGTCGCTCGTCCAACGGGACGACGCACGTCTGCTCCCACTCTCGCTTTCCTCTCCCATCATGGCCATGTTCAGCAAAGACGCTAAGGACGGGTCCGAGCGACCCGAGAACAAGAGCGGCGCCGAGGCGGCGCTGTCGATCATCGCGTTCGGCATGAAGGTCCATGGCGACATCGAGACCAGCGGCGTCCTGAAGATCGAGGGCGCGATCGAGGGGACGATTCGCGGCGCGCGCCAGGTGCTGATCGGCCGGCAGGGCGAGATCAAGGGCGATGTCCACGCCCGCGAGGTGGTCGTCGGCGGCAAGATCGACGGGACCGTCACGGCGGCCGAACGCGTCGAAGTGCAGGGAACGTCCGCGATCAACGGCGATATTTACACGAAGTCGATCGTCGTGCTCGAGGGCGGTCGGATCAACGGCACGGTGCGCATGGATGACCGGACGACGCAGCAGCGACCGGTCACCGAGGTCAAGACAATGCCCGTCGCGGTGGTGCGCTGACACACGGCACACCACGCGGCCGGGCGGACGGCACCGCCCTCTCACCCGCGTCACATGGTGTGCCCTGATGGTGCAGTCGATGGTGAGGTTACGCGCGACGATCGTCGGAGCGATCCTGGTGGCCGGCCTCGGCGCGCTCGCCGCCTGCGGCGAAGCGCCCGGCGCCCACTCGCACACGGTCGCCAGTGATCGACGCGGCGGCGACGCGACAGCCCCGTTCCGGGTCGCCCTGCTCACGCCCGGGCCCGTCTCCGACCAGGCGTGGAACGGCGGGGCCTACCAGGGCCTGCTCCGCATCCGCGACTCGCTCGGCGCCGACATCAGCAACGTCCAGACGAAGACGCCGGCCGAGTTCGAGGAGCAGTTCCGGCAGTACGGCACCCAGGGGTACACCCTCGTCTTCGGTCACGGATTCGAGTTCCAGGACGCCGCAGTCCGCGTCGCCCCCGACTTCCCGAAGACGATCTTCGTGGTCACCTCCGGCGACACCGCCGCCACCAACGTTGCGGGAATCACGTTTGCCTTCCAGGACGGCGCCTATCTCGCCGGCATCATCGCCGGCGGCATCACCAAGTCCGACACGATCGGCGTGATCGGCGGCACCGAGCTGCCGCCAGTGAAGAGCAGCTTCGACGCGTTTGCCGCCGGCGCACGGACGATGAACCCGTCGGTCGTCGTCCTCACGTCGTACATCGGCAACTGGGACGACATCAGCGCCGGGCGCGAGCAGGCCCTCGCCCAGATCGCCCGAGGCGCCGATGTCATCTTCCAGAACGCCGACGCGGCCGGACTCGGCGTCTTCCAGGCCGTGAAGGACTCGAAGAACGTCTACATCTTCGGCGCCAACTCCGACCAGAACTCGATCGCCCCGGCGGTGACGCTCGGCAGCGTGATCATCGACCTGCCCCATGCGCTGCTCACGATCGCGCGCGAGGTCAAGAACGGACTGTTCATCGCCCGCCCGATCACCTACGGCGCCAAGGACGGCGTCGTGCGCCTCGTGCTCAACCCGGGCCTCGAGAACCGGATCCCGATCCGCGCGATGAACGCCGTCGACTCGGTGACCAAGCTGTTGATGGCCGGCACATTTTCGCCGCCCGGCGGGTCGCACTGACCGCAGCCGAGATCGCCGCGCAGCTCGACGTCCTGCTCGACACCCGAGCGACGCCGGACTATCCCAACGCGGTGAACGGACTGCAGGTCGCCAACAGCGGGCGACCGGTCGCCCGCGTCGCGGCTGCCGTCGACGCGTCAGCCCGGACAATCGACGCCGCGGTCGCGCTCGGCGCCGACCTGCTCCTCGTCCACCACGGCCTCTTCTGGAGCGGCCTGCAACCGCTGGGCGGGGCGGCCTACGCACGCACGCGCGCCCTCCTCGATCACGACATCGCCGTTTACGCCTCGCACCTGCCACTCGATCGCCACCCGACGCTCGGCAACAACGTGCTCCTCGCGAGAGCGCTCGGCCTCACGCCCTCCGGTCCGTTCGCCCATGTCCAGTCGGTGCCGATCGGCGTCCGCGGCGAGACCGACCAGCCGACCGAGACGCTGCTCGCCGCCGCGTCGGCGTACGCGGCGCGCTGGGGCGGGCGGGCGATCGCCAGCGCCGTCGAGACCGGCCGCGTCACTCGTCGCTGGGGCATCTGCAGCGGCGCCGGCGCCGATGCCGCCACGCTCGCCGAAGCCGAGTCGCTCGGACTCGACACGCTGATCGTCGGCGAGGGCCCGCACTGGACGGCGGTGCAGGCGCCGGAGCGGGGGCTCGTCATCATTTATGCCGGCCACTACGCGACGGAGACGCTCGGCGTCCGCGCGCTCGCCGAGTACGTCGCGGCGACCGCGGACATTCCCTGGTCGTTCATCGACGCCCCGACCGGCCTGTGAGCGCCGACGCCCTCCGGCTCGACGGGATCGTCAAGCGGTTTGGCGGGGTCACCGCACTCAATCGTGCATCGCTGCACGTCGCCGCCGGGAGCGTGCACGCGGTGCTCGGCGAGAACGGCGCCGGGAAGACGACGCTGATGCGGATCGCGTTCGGCATGCTGCGGCCCGACGCGGGGACCGTCGTCGTCGACGGCACGGCGCGCACCTTTCGCTCGCCCGCCGACGCGATCGCCGCCGGCGTCGGGATGGTGCACCAGCA
>Ga0116227_10005243_pt1 | contig 27530 bp, 23 predicted proteins | sample S1TSphgellanicum_FD_89693 | JGI IMG/M metagenome (GOLD analysis project Ga0116227, IMG submission 89693) | Host-associated microbial communities from peat moss isolated from Minnesota, USA - S1T2_Fb - Sphagnum magellanicum MG | ecosystem: Host-associated > Plants > Peat moss > Unclassified...
ATTGCAATTACCAATATATCTATTAAGTTTGTGTGCTAAAATGGCAACTGACATCCATTGCCATTATTATTATGGCAAATGCAAGCCTTGAAATTGCCAATATCTAATAAAAGTGTGCTTAATGGCTGCTCACTCTGGCATCCACTGAACTATAATAAAAAATTATGGCAATGCAAAAAGCATTGAAAATTTCCAATATTCTAATTAAAATTTCAAAAGAAAAAAAGAAAAAAAAGGCCTAAACCAACTTTTTCAGTTGTTGAAAAAGAGATAGGATGAATGCACCTAAGTCCAAAAACCTCAAAATAAAATATAAAAACAAAAATAAAAATTTACAACACTAATATATATATTTTTTCGTTGTACCATGTCTATATTCCATTCTTTCTTCGCCTCATCGAAGTAAAGAGACCATGACGAAATAAATGGATGATCAGAAGGATGGACGACGAAATAGATGGATGAAATGATGCTTCACGACGTCCTTTACTATATGCAATTGTTATTGTTAGTTTAGGTGGGTATAAATTTGAAAGGACAAAACTAAAAGGAACTTATGTTATCTAGGGTAAACATGTCCCTCCCCAAACATCACCCGATGACCGTGCACCCCTTTTGTGTAGATCAACATTGATGAATGAATGCATTCATTTTCAAAAGCATTTTCAAATGACCCTATGATCAAATGCCCGATCTTGAAAAAATGTGTTTGGCCTTTTTACATTTTACACATGGATACTTGGTTTTAGTGCGTGGTTTTGCGTTTGGGAAAGTACACTTTAAAAACAATTGTGTGCAGTTTGGAGCGTGGGTAAATACATTTTTTTTAAAAAAATGTCACATTGTTGTGTGTAGTAGTGTGTGGTGATAAAAGAGGACTAGCACATTGGAATGTGGCAATAATGTTCTTTCTAGGGGTGGTTCACCTCATTTTCACAAAACCAAACTCAAAGAAGGAAAAAGATTATTTGGTTTAAGGTGAGACCAACATATTCTCATGTACAAAATAAAATAATACTAGAGAAAAAAAAATTGAAATAACTAACTAAGATCAAGAAAGAAAAGAGTGACATGAAGTTGATTAAAGATAAACATGATTAGAGGTTGATCAAGGATAGAAGAGTAGGCACTAGGAGAGGAGAGGGAAAACTAGGCACGGAGAGGATTGAATGGAAAGGACCAGGACCTGAAAGGCATGAAAGGATCGAAAAAGAGAGAGAAGATCAGATGCTTAAAGAGAAAAAACTCATGATTAAGTGCATAAAGATGAAAAAGAAGATAAATTGCTAAAAGATGAAACAAAGGACCAAGTGCACACAGAAAGGATCGAGAAAACTAATGTTGAAAGATAGGAGATAGACGACTAGGAACATGTAGGAGACAAAAGATCAAACACGTGAAAAGAAAATCAAAAGCACGATGTGAGGTAGAAAACATGCAAAGATGATCGAGAACACCAGGAACGTGTGAAGAGGATCGAAAGCACCAAGTGCACATGGAAAATGCACAAAGAGGATTGAAAGCATTAGGTGCACGCAAAAAGTACACAATAAGGATTGACAGTATTTAATGTGCATAAAATGCACGCAACAAGGATCGAGAGCAACTAGCGTGCATAGAAAGCACACAAAAAAGATCGAAAGCACAAGGCAATAAGATGATTGAGAGGACCAAGCGTGAGTGAAAGGATATGGATCAAACGTTGAAACAAATGAGAGGAAAAGGTGCAAAGAGAAAAGAGCTCACAACATGAAACTAGGTGCCTACTTTTTAAAGAGAACAACCAAAGGTTTAGGAGCTCCCATAATGCAATCACTTACAATACGTGCAAGAACAAATCACCTTAAACACAATACCATCATTAGGAGTTCACAACACTGAGGGGAATCAACATCTACTTACCTACACACAAGAGCTCCCAACACTAGAAAATGGATTAACATTTACCAACTTCAACTAGGAGTTCACAACATGAAACTGAATCAAGCTTTTTTGATTCTTTCGAAAAGACACAAAGAGGAGAAGGACGATTGAACAAAAGAAGGAGGAATGAATAGATTGAGCAAGAGAAGGAGCATCGAAAGTTTAGAAAGTGTGACTAGACGTCCCATAGGGAAGATGGACCAGCTATCAAATGCATGTGAAGGTGATGAAAAATTGTGCTCACAAACATTTGGACTGGGTGTGGCGGTTTTGGTGAACGAGATATTGAAACCCTATTATCGTTGATTTGTTAGCCCTAGATTTCCTAAAATTTGAATCTTAGGTTGGAAAATGAACGTCTATTTTGAGGATGTTGATCATCTTGATTTTCATCTAGTTCGATTATGGGAGTAGGTAGTGTTCAGTAGTGGGGTAATGACTAGTTGGTTTTAATGAGTAAACAAACTGTCATGGGTTGCCATGTGTATGACCCATTTTTTTAAAACATTTTTTACCCCCTAAATTTTGAAGGAGTGTATCTTACTTATCTTTCATCCATTTTGAATGATTCAAACAAAAATGAATGTGCTTTCTACTCATGAAGATTTTATTTTCAGACCTTATGTGAAAAGGAGGTATTTTGAGTGAGAGGGAGGTGATTGAAACACTAAGTGTTCAATCATTACCCTATGGAGGATTTGTGTTTTGTGCATTTGTTGTTTTATCCACTCCAACAAATAGTGAGTTGGTGAAAAAAACGAGAAGTTGAAAATTCAAATGTTCAAGAAAGGGTAATGAGTTTTTATTTTTATTTTTAAAAAAGCAATGGCAATGGGTTGATAAAAAGCAAAGGAAGTTTTTGGGCTTAATTATGTAAAAGGAAGAGGATATGGGAAGAAGATGTGTGTGTGTGTGTGTTTTTTTTTTGGAAGAGACCTATTCTAAGCTTGGTGCTCTTTTAGGATTCCTTCCACTTTCTTTGTACAATTTGCTTCATGCAAATGGTGAGAGGTTTAGGACCTAGGCTTAGGGTTTGTATTTGGATGAATGCTTTTTCTTCCCTTTCACTTTTGGCCCTTATCTTGGCTTTGGACATTGGTCCTCTCTTTGTGTTCCTCCATTACCTTTATGAAGAACTAGATTTTATATTTGAGCTCCTAAAAGTGTTTTTTTAAAAGGGATTTTTAAAAATGTAGCCCTAAGTGATGATCTTCCATAGGGAAGATTTAGCCAAATTTGGTCATGATAAACTAGATATTAAGTACAAATCTTTAATATACTTCTATATCTATAGCTTACACACTGAAAACCAATATGTAAAAATCTAGCAAATTTTGGCTTGCTCTTTCTTTGTTAAACTTACTCTTTTTGGCAATTGGAAACACTCTAGAATCGCTTCATTTCTGAATTTTGAATTTGAATTTGAATTTTTTGAGTGAAATTTCACTAGGAAGAAAAAGGGTGGTTCTATTTTTATCTGTGAAATATGAATCATCATATATATATAGATATAATTTTTTTAATTTTTTAATTTTTACTTTTTTATTTTTTTCTGGAGAAGAAGTGACTAGAACCAAGGGTTAACTAGAGGTTAATTTCTAATCCTGGTTGTGAAAATAGGACCCATTTCGAGTACCATTACTAGAAACGGGTTTCATTTTCAGAACTAGAAAATGGAATCAGAATTGAATTTTTTTAAAAAAATAATTAAGGACTGGACCCAAAATTGGTTGGATTGCCCGATTCAATTTAAGTGCGGAATTGAAACTAGAATTGGAATTATTCTAATTTTTTTTTCACTGGTTCAAACTTCAAACCCCCAATTGTTGTGCAATTATTTGAATTTATCAAAAGAACCGTCGTCGGTCGATCGATTCCAGTTTGAAAATCATTTTGCAATCAGAGAGAGAACCACGGGGTTCCCTTCCTTATACGTTGCAAACGAATCGGAATCGAAAGAGCCTTGGATCAAGGTTATTCAAAAAACCCCCGCCTCAAAGAACCGGCGGTTCTCATGAGAATGAAAGAGAATTTGCAATAATAAACTCACGGTTCCGTGACCCCGGTTACATGATTTTGTTTTTCTTGAGAATTTGAGGACCGTGGGTAGTAGTAGTAGTTATATATATACCGAAAGAAGGCCTTCGATTTTTTGGAACCATGGTTATGAGTCCTAATAACCGCCCTGATAACCCTACAAATTCAAAAAGATTAAGTCCACGGTTAAAGCCCGAAGAGGGCGGGATGGACCGGGGAAGGGTAAATCAAGAGACCGAGGGAAGGTTCTTACATGGGTTGGGGGCGGGTATTAGAATCGGCTATACTACGGATCTCTTCCGGTTATCAACTTGATATATACCCACTTAGCTGATGGGGATGGAAAATAAATAAACATCCGGTTTTGGTAGAGAACATACAACCCTCGGTTCTCAATTTGTTTGGGAAAATTTCAAAAACCCGCCCTTCCTAATTTGCCGGTTCTTGCATAAAGACCCCGTAGGGTTTTTAATTGTTAAAATTTTCTAGTGAAATACCCATCTCGAAGATCCATTAGATATGATGAGAATTTTTTAAAAATTAAAATAAATAAATAAATAAATAAATAAATGTGGGTGATCATTTCAAAAAACTTAATTCCCACTCTTTATATTTTTAAAAACAAAATGCTCACAAGAGTGTGCATTACGTTTATTTATTTATTTATTTATTGTGGGAAACTTGCAATTTCAATAAACGGTAAGATTCGAGGCAAAAAAAGGTGCACCCATAATGAAGATATATATATACGAACACCCGTTGTGCATAACCCCCCCTCGCCCCTCCCCCCCACCAAGCCCTCTCGCCCAATTTCCCTTTTCTTTCTTTTCCCATGGCTTTCTATCTCCATCTCCATAGATTTCAATACCAAAATTCATATATTTTGAATTTATCCATATTGCATAAAATGACCCAATTTTATTTTGCCAATCATAAAAGAAAACCACCCAAAAAAAAAAAAAAAAACCCATGCTTAAGAAGAACTCTTCACTCTTCATGCACTAAAAGACCTAGTGTATTCTTCATGTTCACTCATAAATAATATGAAATATCATGTCATATACCATCAATCAATCAATCATGTTCGATTATGAACGCAAGGTATAAGAATCATAATGGTTTTCCAAGCATATAAGGAACCATGAATTGCAATATAAGGAATCGTATTATAAGCCTAGCATTCCATAATCATGTTGAATCACACAAATTAACAAAGGAGGTGTGTCGCATCATTGTGGCCTTGCCCATTTTACATTAAAACCGTATCTTAAGGCAAAAAAAAGAAGAAAAATTATGGAAACTCAATTATATTTCACCATGCAAAAACATGTTAATCTTCCCAAAAAAAAAAAACCTCCAAAAGAAAACCAAAGAAGAACCAAAGTGTTTTGTTAATTATGTAAAAAAAACAAGAACATTTGTCATGAACACTCACTCAACAATGATTGTATAATAGACTAGTGTTCAAACAAAAGAAGATAAGTAATGTTAAAAAAGAATAATGTTAGTATTGGATTTTTGCATTTGATCATGAACACTTTTGAAGAATCATGTGATTGATTAGTGTCTAAATCTTTGGCTTATTTTCCACCTAATCTCTTGCATTACCTAATTGTTGTTGTTGTTGTTTTTTTTAGTTTAATCTCATCATGAACACCAAAAGAATCATGCAAATTAGTGTTGAATTAAGAAGAATGGTGATTAGTTGATTAGTAGTACTAATAATAAAGTCTCGTGATTAGTGCTAATCGATTCACAATGCTCATTTTCCTCCTCATCTTTCTTTGCGTTCTGTTGTTGATTGTTGTTGTTGTTTGATTAGGGTTTGGTGTTTGTTGTTGTTGTTGTTGGGTTGTGGTCCTCATCTTTCTTTGCGTTTGTTGTTGATTGTTGTTGTTGTTTGATTAGGGTTTGGTGTTTGTTGTTGTTGTTGTTGTTGGGTTGTGGGTTTTACTCAATCATGAATACCCAAAGAATCACTTAATTATTGTTGAATTACGAAGAAAATGATTAGTACTAATCAAGGCTGGTGATTAGCACTAATCACAATGCTCATTTCCTCCTCATCTTCTTGGCGTTTGTTGTTGTTTGATTAGGGTTTGGTGTTTCCTGTTGTTGGCGGTTGTGGGTTTACTCGATCTGGAACAAATCACATTAAGTAGAGGTGGATTAAGAAGAATGTGATTAGTACTAATCAAGGCTGGTGATTAGTACTAATCACAATGCTCATTTCTTCATCTTCTTGCGTTTGTTGTTGGGGTTGGTTAGGGTTTGGTGTCTCCTGCTGTTGTTTTTGCGCTTCTGTTGTTGCGATTCTCTGCGCTTCTCCTCCTTCATCTGCACCTTGTTTTGCTGGACGGCTGCTTCCAGGAGCTCGGAACCACCTTCAAGCCCAAGCAATCTGACCAAGCCATGCGGCGGAACGAAGACAGGAACCATCGCAGACGGATCGCTCATGTTGCTCATGTGCTTGCAAAGCTTCTTGGCAATCCGGAGTTCATCAGGGTTAGGGGAGTTGAGAAGCTCCTTCAACTCTGCACAAGTGGAAGCTTTCACATGGATTCCCTTCACACGGCCGCTGCGAGAAACCAGAAGAGCGCCGTCGCAGTAGTCTGGAAGTTGTTGCTCGTAGCTTACCACTCCTTGCATCCATTCGGAATGACAGATGTTGCCGTTGATGATGGTGGGAAGATCGGACATCATCATCGCTGCGGCTGCTGCTGCCGATGATGATGATGATGACCACATGAGTTTGTTTCCTGCTGTTTTCTCGGCTGCCGCCTGTTTGAGCAATTTCTGGAAGATTTGTGGGGTTTCGATCATTTGTTTGTGCGCTTCCTTGGGATAGAAGAAACAGTAGACGGAGTCGCCTTCTCGAGCATCTGTGGCGAGATCCAAGTAGGAAGTGACAGGAGTTGTCTCCTTCTTGGAGAAAGGACGGATGGGTTCCAACACGCATACATCGATGTCCTCGTCTAGGGTTTTCACTTTGGCTTCGAATGCCAATTTGCCGCTGTGGTAGTTGGGGTACACCACGTGAATGCTGTAACGCCATGGTTGCTCAATCGCCTTGAAGATGCAGTGGAGAGCTCCCACTGAATCCCCTCTTGAGTTCATGAGTCCGACTGTTCCTGCACATCTTGTTAGGTCTGCTGTGGGTGCTGTGACTTGTTGGGGATTGGAAGTGTCACATACAAACACACGCCCCACATGTGCCATCACTTTGTCCAATGCAGCTTTCAACCATCTTGACCATTGAACATCCTCCACAAACTCTTCTTCCGGAATCGGTTCAACTGCACAGGTTGTCATGCACTCAAATCAATCAATTTAGGTCAGGAGTTCATCATCTGCTGGTGACCACATCTGCTGACATTTTTGTTTTCAGCAATCAGAAAGTAAGCGAAGTCTGAAGTGAAGAGGAATCATCACTTCAGGATGAAGCACAACTTCAGACCAGCAGCAACAAAGCAGCAAAGCTGCGATGGGTCTAATGCGAAGAGGATTCATCACGTCAGAAATCATCACAGCTTAAGATCAGCAGCAGAGAACCTGCAATGGGTCTAATGCAAAGAGGATTCATCACATCAGGAATTATCACAATATCAGATCAGCAGCAGCGAACTTGCAATGGGTCTCATGGAAAGAGGATTCATCACATCAGGAATCGTCACAATTTCAGATCAGCAGCAGCAAACCTGCAATGGGTGAAGCTCGCATGGTGATTCGTGTGCCATTCATCTCAGCATTCATGTCATCAGGTAAAAGGAAGTTACCTCCTTGCATAACAGCTTCTACAAAAAATTGAGCTGCTGCTGCAAATCTAAAACTACTCCAAAGCTGTCCGGGCCAACAAATACGAATTCCACAATTTCTGTAAGTCTTTCAAATCCCACAAATGCTGCCGCAAGTCTTCAACTTCTTTTCAGTTCATGGAACTAGGCCATGGTCATGAGCTTGCTTGCAAATTTGTGTACTGGACAAAAATTTCCTGCTTATCAGCTTTGTAACCTAGAACTAGCTCAATTGCTGTTGTGAACAAGCATGCTTGCTGCATGAGCTGTACTCAAAAAGCATCTGCAACTTGCTCTCAAAACCTTCTCTCATGCATTTGCCAATTTGACTGCAAAACTCAAGTTTTTGCTGCTTAAGATCTTTGCACCCAAAGAGCATGAGATTGAAATTATGCCTTTCAGATCTTTTTAGTGTCTGATGAAAATCTTCAAAGCTTAGACTGATTTTTGCAAGCTTCTGCTAAAAAAATTTGCACCCAAAGATCATGAGATTGGAATTTTGCCTTTTCAGATCTTCACAGCTTCTGATTAAAATCTTGAAAGCATAAGACTGATTTGATCAGTATCTCGTATTATGTACAGGATTAGATCAATACAGGCAGTGAGGAAGAAGACAAAGTCATCAGATTTTCAAAAACAATTCTTGAGAGGTGATAAAAACTGTTCATACTTCGTACCTCTTCATGTTGCAACACCAAACACCCAATGGACACATCCTTTGCAATAACACTAAACAGACAAAATCTTGAGTGAAAAATTTGTCATTACCAAAGTCTTTATTTTTCTTATTCATTTAATTTTGGGTTTGTACATATAAAAATATGCTGGTTCACAATCAAGGAAATCAACCAAAGATAACACCAATAAATCATTTGATAATACATTTTATCTGCAGTTACCTTATTTCTTCACAATACCATGCAGATAGCAAACCTGGATTAGTCACAAATCCATGAAAGTTCTTATTCCGTCAACTATATGCAGACCAGAGTGTACAATGAGCTTCCTGACATGTGAACAATTCTGGAACCAAGATATATTATTTCCTGGCTTAACCATCACCTTGCCTTACAGCTTACCAACTCAAAGCTCCAAGATGAACAAGGCACAAAATCAGACCAGCAGGCAAGGGGAACCAATACACGGCTACAGAAAAGAGCGAGTCCAGAGGCTGTGTCAAGGCTGCTAGACTGCCCAATACTGGCCAATCGGATCACTCACTCCAGGCAATATTCTGAAGATCCTCAACCAGTACAAAGATTTCCCCCACTGCAAGAAAAGAATCCATGCCTTCTCTGCAATTAATCCCATTACCTGGTTTGCCTCAACATCCGAGGACATCCAGGGGTAGAAACTAGCAACCAGTTCCTTTTATATAACTTGCTGAGCCCTCAACTCAAAGTCCTCTCTGAACTTAAACATGGCAAATCCTGAACTCTGTGATCTTGCAGATGCCAAAGCACCGAGCCCACAAACTTTCAAAGCCTTAGCTGTAATCCATGAATGAAAACCTGTAATTACACTGTGGCATAAATAAGGAGCTCAAACACGCAAAATTTGGAGCTTGCTCGAGAATGCAATGGCAACCCAGTCAGGCTGAGTTGAAGACCATTGGAGTTGGTTGATTTCTGCACCTGCAGTATAAGCTAGAATTGGGTCTAAATTGGCTTCCATGGGTTGACTAATTGAAGACAAGTCCCAAATTAGAGCCTGCAGTTCAAATTCCCCACAAACAACAAAAGGCCTTTCATGTTAGCACGATGACCACAAGAAACCACAGTTCAAGAGAATACTCATCCATTGTGTGTTGTGTAGCTGAGTCCACAACTTGACTTGTGCATATAAATTAAGATTGTGGGGAAAACATCACAAAATATACTTTCAAGGTAACTGTCATATACATGTTGCCCAACCCAAACAAACACAAGAATGAGTGCAGTCATAACCTTGTGAGTATCACTCTCAAGATATCAGACCTTCACCCTGATCATGAATGGCAGCGACTGGCTGACATCAGTCTGCACTGACTTCATTAGCTCCCAACAGTTGGTGTGCACCTGTTTGCAATAATCTGCTAAAAACTAAGGGAACATAATTCTACAAGACCTATGTCCTAAGTTTCTGCCACATTCCCAGAAACAATGAGAGGGCTTGGTCATGATGTTGACTAGCACTCCAGAGGCAGAGCCAACCGAAAAAATCATCAGTATCCTCATTCAAGCTTGTGAGGCTACGCTTCATTTCACTTTTGCTTGCCCTTAGTTCAAATAAATGTCTGAGATTCCAGAGAAATCTCCACAACACTTTGAAGGTAACACAACAATGAGCACATTCAGTCACTCACAAAGTGTTCAACCATTACCTTGACTACAAATAGCAGTTACTAGCTGCTGTGACTACCCACATGGACTTTATACACTCATAACAGTGGGTGCAGATAACCATTTAATAATCCGCCCAAATTTGGGCAAGCCATTATTCAAAATCTGTGACCTAAATTTCTTTCACATTTCTGGAAGCAATGCGAAGACTTTGTCATGATATTGGCTAGCACTCCAGCGATATAGTTCAAAATACACAAAAAGAGAGAAGGTACCTGGGAGTCATCACCAGCCGTGCAAATATGGCAAGGGCTGTGAGGGGCCCAAGCCACAGAATTCACACAAGCTTGGTGCCGCTGAAGCTCTGCAACTGGAACTGTTGGAACCCGAATATCCAGAACCACTACTTTTGAACTGTCCATCAGAATAGTGGCCATGTAACGGGGGTCTTGCTTGTTCCAACCCAATCGCAAGAGAGGTGTATCTGGTTTTGTGCTTTCATAAATGATTGTTGAGTGTTCTTTATCCCTCAAGTCAAAAACTCGGACAGAACCATCAGCTGAAACAGAAGCAAAAACCCCTGCACCACCCCATGCAATGTCATAAACTTCTTTGTCATGAGCAATAAGTTGGGTGTCCACCATTTCCTTCTCAATGTCCCAAATTGTGCATGTTGTGTCAATGCTGGATGTTCCAAGCCGCTTTGGCTCCACTTCATTCCAATCAAATGACGTCAGCGGGGCACAATATTCACTATGCTTGTTGTTGTTAAGAAGGCTCTTGAGCTCCACCTGGTCATCATGTACCTGTAAACAACCCATGTCATTAAGCATCCTTAACTTCGAGCCATGTTTCAGACCATTTCAAAGCTGCTCTTCTTAAGCCACCTTTGGTAACATGTTTGATGGCCTTGCAATCCTCATGGAACCTAGAGCAGAGTAAATGAGACAAGCTTCAGGCCAAACCAGCATACATCACAAATCTCTCTCTTCCATACCCAATGTAATAGGATGTTCTTTTTTTTCTAGCAAACTCACTTGTGCTAAGAGCACACACTATCCCTGATGCCATGCACAGTAAGAGGCATGATGTGAGATGATAATTGGCCTGGAAATCTTTTTCTATAACTATACAATACCTTTGCCAACTGATACAAGACCAAGACTCCAAACAATCAATTAGAGCAATGGTGGCTTGACTATCTAAGGAGATCAAAGAAAGTCATATTTTTACAGGTGAATTGGAAGAATAGCAGGATAAGACTGGAGCTTAACCTGCCATACACGCAAAAAATCACCAGTTGTTGCCAGCAAATCTGGTTTCTGGCACTCTTTGTCAGGTATGAACATGATCTTTGTGGTGGGGTATGGGTGCTCAAAGGAAAGCTTGGGATCTGCTTTAAATTCACAAGTCTCATCATCAAGCTGCACAATTTCCACTTTATTGCGGTAATCTTCAATAAAGGAACCAATTGCAAGGCGCATGTTTTTATCTTTGCGGACACTCCAGTTCATACCATAGATGAGCCACGGTGCTTCATAGGTGTAGATCTCAGATCTCCGCTGTGGCTCCTGCCCAAACGCATCTATGCCTTGATCATGTGCCATCTTTTCTTTTTCAGGGAAACAAAAATTCCTTAGTGAAGGTCTTTGAAAAACTCCAACAGATCACATGTACAGTCTGTGCCTTTTGTATCACACTGATCAGCACACCCTGTACAACACCAGCAAAATGATAAGAATAGAAACCCTAAATGGACTTATGGGATACATGAACCTTTTGCGTGCAACAAAATTCAAATGTGAAAAATTAACTATTGCATCTCAATAAGATGAAACTTGCATGGTGTCACATGCCACAGCTTCTTTAAAATACCGTCAATACTGTAACCAGAAGCTTCAGCAACCAAGATGTGTTGAATCTTCAGTGTGAGAAATCTCTTTACCTTTATCAAATGATGTTTCATGCACAAATTCCACTACATAGAAAAACCAATCCTCAGGCCTAATAGCAGGCAAAATTGTTGACCTAACAATGTGCTACTGCACAATAAGATGAAACTTGCATGGAGTCACATGCCACAGCTTCTTCAAATACCACCAATACTGAAACAAGAAGCTGCAGCAACCAAGATGTGGCAAAGAGAAATCTTTTTAGCTTTCTCAAATGGTGCCACATGTGGAAATTCCACTACATTCACCGTAATAGAAAAACCTTCCTCAAGCCTAATAGCAGGCAAAATGGTTGACCTAACAATGGGCTTATAAGCCCTTCCAAAATCACAAATCTCACAAAACGATACCACAGCTTCAGCAGGTGCAGAAATCATCATAAAGGGAGACAAAACCCTGTAAATCTTGGCCCAAATGCCAGAACCTCATACAGAAAAGCGCTACACAAGACAAAAATCCAGGAGTGAATACGGCAAACACCGACAATAACAAGGATTCTGTGTTCATCGACCAGCAAAAGCTTTCTAGGGATCTCTCCAAAGCCATTCCGAAGAAAATTCCTGCTTCTAATTGTGGAAGAACATCATCAACCTGCCCGTCTACTATCAGGAAACCATTGAATTTATTACCCTAGAAAGTTCCGATAGATGTTGATTCATGGCTTTGCTCAAAACAAAACATAGCTTTCGATTCTATTATTATTATTACGTGAAGCGCCGAACCACGCACGCACACAGCTAACTCATCCCCGAAAGCTTTTTCCACCATGCTCAAACAAACTCACTTACAAAGAAGAGATGCCTATGGACGGAACTGACTCCATTCTATATTTCAATACTAATAACAACATACCTTGATTTGCGGTTTTAAAAAAAAAAAAGCGTAGAGAACGGCTGGAGAGGACTCGCACGCAAGAGAGCTGGAGATCGAGACTAGTGACCATCAACAGATCCTCACATGTGTCGTTGTCGTTGTCGTTGTTGGACTAGGGTTTGTTGGCTCAATAGAATTCGCACCGATACAAACAATCCCTCTCTCCGCCTTCCTTTTTTCCTTGCGTCCTTAACAGCAAGAAACACTATAGCTTCTTCTTTATTCTTTGTTTCAGAAACGCTGGACGAATTCGATGCGAAGGAGATTTCTCTTCCCGTCCTCTTGCACTCATCGTCGTCCGCGGCAGCAGCGACAGAAGAGAAGAGCAATGCAAAACGTGCGTCTTCCTCTTCTCTCGTTCTCTCTCTTCGCAAGTGACTTGCAAGTCGCTTCCTTCTGAGAAACTTCCACAATTGGTAAGTTACTAGTGAAATAGAACACAATTGGAGAAAGAAAGGGGCAAAAAAAAAAAGAAAAAGAAGTCGCAATAAAAGACTCTAGAGAATTTCAAAGCATGTGCAAAGTGTGGGGCCCACAATGGTAGGTACCAGCCATGGTAAAAACCAGTGTTGTTCGGGTATCAACTTATTTTGATACCCGCCTTGCACTGGTTTTTAAATTATTAGGCTCAATACCTACTGATGTTGGGCGGGTGTATCACAATTGTATGCCGGGTATATAGACGGGTATGGACTATGTAACCGGCGAGAGCAGGCGAGAAAAAAACTTGCAAAACTAATAACTTGTGGGGTTGGGGGGAGTTGAACCTTAGTTCTTTAAAGAATCCTATCCAATGCTTAGGAGTAACAAGTAGCCCTAAGCCTAATATCTGTTCCCTAACCCTAATATCTAAACTCTAACCCTAACTTGGATATATGCATATGCATGTTCATATCCATACCCTTAACTACTATATGACACTTATGCATACATAAAAATATACATATTTAGAATCCCATCATCATGATATATACAAACGAATATGCAACATTCGGATATGCACTTGTATATGTATCCGACCATCATGCATGTTGGTATCCCATGATTCACTTTTGTATATATGGGGGCAACATTGGTTTTTACTAGTGTAATTGGGCAAATAAATATTAGATTTTTCAATATTCATCCGTTCGGGTTATTCACAAATTTGCTATCCAAACCAATTTCAATTATTTATTAATTTTAATATTTTTTTCACCCCTAATATCTTGTTGTAATGATATTTTTTTTAAAAATCTTAATCTAATGCTAGATTTCAATATGGGTGGGTGGATGGATATCTACCAACATTAATAATAAGGTTTTGGCATTCGAGATGATCTCACACACTCGTTAGTACCATTGATTTTCCAAACCCTAAACTAGACTAGATCTCTACTGGATGTACAAGAACAAACAACTATACTTTGAGAACATTGAATTTTTACTTTTTTCATCCATCCCAATCCCAATCCCAATCCCAATGATAAGAGTAGATAGAGTCCATTAGTCAGCATATGATTATTTAATTTTAAGTGGCAAAGTAAAGTTTTATGGGCTGCCCGTGTGTAGTATGAAAAGTTTTTTTTCTTCTCATTTTGGATTACTCAAACTTTAAAAGGTGCATATTTTTTTCCTTTTTCTTTTTCTCTTTCTTTCTTTGTTTCTAGGTACTCACCAATTGTTATTGACCCAAGCACATTTAGGAGAAGCGGGAGGGAACTTAGGCCTACCACTAGGCACAATCTCTCTCCCCCTCTTAGAGAGAGTAGGTGTAAGATCCCTACTCTTCTCTAGGAGGTATATTCATGGATATAAGGTGCCCTCCAAATATGCTAGGGCATTTTTTCCTTCCTTAGTTTTAGACACCAAAACCCCTTACATGCATGGGAACTTAGGGTAGGACCCGAGGATGTTATGTGTAAGGTAATGCCTTGGCAATAGGGCATCACATGGCATGAAGAACTTTAGGTGGGACATTTTTGTTATTTATTAGAGATATCTTAAAGTGGCCCTTGTCTTTGGGGGTCCTTCTTTCATCCCCCTCCCCCCCCCACAAGCCATTTTTCAACCTCTAAACATTGTTATCCACAAATTAATGAGATTTTATTAAATATGAGTATAAAATGCTGAAACTCAAGATTAGCTTGTGGCCAGATTTGGCTAAATCTTTTTATATGTCATCGCCACTTTGGCTAATAAGAAAAATCAACCCAAAAACCCATCAGTGTATAATTAACATTAGCCTTTCTTGAATTCCCGAAATTTTGCCCAAAAGAGAAATTAAAAATCAAAAAATTGAAAATGACATGATTTTGGAGGTTTTCAATTGCCAGAAGTGAAGTGAGAGGAAAAAAGCAAATCGCCAAATTTATATACATGGTTTTCATTTTGTAGCCAAAAAATATAAAAGGATGATCACCATGGTGGGCTACATTACAAAATTGACAAAAGAAAAAAACAAAATAAATAAAATTATATATATATATCAGTGTTTTTTTTTGTGGGTGGGGGTGGGTATATTTTTGCAACTTGGCCAGTGTTTTATTTTGGCAAATTTTCACAACCTAGCAAAGAAAAAGAAAAAAGAAAAAGAAAACGAAGGTGCAAAAGGTACAAAGGGCTTGTTTTTGGGAGGGAAAAAATGGGCCCAATTCGCCATATTATGAGGGAAAAAATTTTCAATTCGCCATATTTAAAGAGAAATAGGTAGCTTCCAACAAGTGGCCAATAATTTATAACAGGAATCCTAAAGTTTTCTACTTCCAAGTTCCTTCTGTGACCTATAGCCAAATTTGGCTAAATCCTAGTGAGAAAAGAGTATTTGGTGTGAAGCAGAATATTCCAAAAAGAGTTCTGAAACGTGCCAAGAATAAACTCTGGTCAGGTACGCTTTATAATATATATTGATATTAATATTAATATTAATATTATATTTATATATATATAGGTAAGTACCTAGTAGGCATGCACCTAGTATCTAGTATTGCCTATTCTAAGATGGATGGATTTTGGATGGATTTTTCCTTTTTTTTAATTTTAAAAAAAGCTGCAAGAAGCGTACGTGTCATGATCTGCTTTAAAGCGTTGATGTACTTTCGTCCATTGGATGCCACTGTGAGCTTCTCCATTCATCCCGTCCGTTCGTCTTCATGCACCCCGAGTGTCGCGCTCTGCCCGACGCGACGACGACGACGACGAAACCGGACCCTGCACTAGTGTTGCTGCCGCTGCCGCTTCCTGCAAGAACCGCCGCCTGCCTTGTCGTCGGAAGACCCTTTTTACCGTACTTGGCGACAGACAACGGAGAGAGAGAAAGTGAGAGAGAGAGAGAGGCCTACCACGTGTTGGTGTCGAGCTTTTCGTGGAAGCGAATGTAGTCGGGATTCGGGGACTGAGGTGAAGTAGTGTGTGTTTTTCCGTGGTGTCTGCTGCTTTCTGAATGCATCCACGCTCCTCTTCTCACACAAGGAGAGAACAGATAGGTGACGACGATTCTTCTTCCTTCAATCATCGTCATCGTCGCACACGCTCTCGCACAAGGGGAGAACAGATTGACAAGGAGAGAACAGATAGGTGAGGATTTCTCTTCCTTCTTCTTATCTATCTTTCATCGCCAGCCGCACATATACACCGTACATCCGTCTTCTTCACACGCTTATTCATTGTTTGTTTGTTTTGGTGTAATCTTCAGTTCTCAAGGGATGGCGAAGTACTCGGGAATAACCAGCAAACAGTTGTTACCGATTGTCCATGTGTTGGCTATCCTTGTTCTTGTGATCTTGATAGTATGGAACTACTATTTCCGTGGCGGATTCGGCCTCAGTGGCAACGGCGTTTTCAATGTAAGCGCTCTCTCTCTCTCTCTCTCTCTCTCTCTCTCTCTACCGTGTTTTTCTCTGTAGCATTTTCTTTTCTTTTTCTTTTTCTGGTTTGTGTTTTTGAGGTTGGGTTTCTGTGCTGATTTTGCTGCTGCTGCCGTGTTTCTGATATGAGCACTGTCTTGCAAGTGACTGGCTTGGGGAGGGTTGATGTTGCTCCAAAATCTGGCTGCAGATGTTGTGGTTAGTTAGAAGGAATCGATGTCAATTAGATGTCTGGCTATGACCATAATAGAGGCTTTCTTAACTGCTCTCAGGTCAGGTGCAAGTTTCTGTTTCATGGAAGTGAGGTTTTGTGCATGATTGAAAGAGGCAATGGGATTTTTTTTTGTGTCTTGCTTTGATTTGACAAAGCAGTGAACTTCGATCAATTACAAAGCAGATGCTGCCTGCATGATGTCACATGTTTGTAAGATGGATTTTGACATTCAGGAACATTGTGACTGTTGCTTTATGCAGCTCAACTCCCTGTTGGTTTCTCTTGCTATGGCTGTCAAATGATCATGAATCATGTCTTGCCAGCCTCTTGTTTCCTTCTACTGGTTTAGATGGGAGAAAAATAGCAGTAGATTTGATTGAGCTGAGTCACAAATGGTTGATTCTCTCTGTCTTTTTGTTAAAGTCCTTCCAAGGGCTTCTCTGGAAGTTGCAAGGAAATCTGGTCCACTGTGATTTTGAGGCAGTGAATCTCAAGACTGCAAACTGAGACACTGCTGGTATGTATGTCATCAAGAGCATGCATCTCTCAATCGAGATGGCAGAAAGACGAGATCCATAACAGAACATGCTTACATACCATCATAGTGCAAAAATACCCCCACAGTGTTCCTGTTTGGAAGAACTTTCATTCCTGTATTCACAACAGTGTCAGTATCTTTTAAATCAAGTTAGGGCAGTCCTATCATGTAGATTATGATACAAAACTGGAATATAGAATCTAGTACTGATGGTGGTGATTGGTTGTCATTGATTGCCAGTTACATCCAGTGTTCCAGTTTGCAGCCTTCGGCTATCTCACTGGTCAAGGTCAGTGAACCAGTCTCTGTACCAAGGCCCCTTGCAAATGTTTCATTCTTGAAAGATCCCACTTGTTTTCTGTCTTATGGTGTTGATCAACATGTTGCTCATCTTGGAACTGTCATCTTCTTCTACAAATTGCTAGTTATTGGCAGGTATGGATTGTCTGGAGGTTCAAAAGTTTAACTTTGAAGCCAATGCCTTTTCTCTGGTATGCAGCAATTCTTGTGTTCAAGACAGTTGATGGAGATAAGACATATCAGAAGGCTGTACACCTGACACTCAATGGAGTAGCGGTTCTGGTGGGTCTGGTTGGTGTTGCAGCAGCTTATAAGTTCCACCTGGACAATAAATTTGATAACTTTTACAGCTTACATTCCTGGTTTGGAATCACCACCATCATTTTTTATTTAGTCCAGGTAAATTCTCTAGCAATCATGTTGAATGATTCTTTCAATCGCCAATTTTGAAAGTAGTGAGTTCTTTGTTAACATGGGAGCAAATATTTGAGCATTTGCTTCAGATGCAGTGTTTCTACAGTTTGAGTTTACATGAAAATCTGCAGTGTGGCCACTCAATGTAAAGCATAAGATGTATATCTGGAGAGATTTATCATGTCTTGCATATGAACAGCATTCAGACTACCATACCATAGGTATCTGATTACATCCCCAACCAAGAAGAAGATTGATCAGAGCGTCACTTGGAATAGCAATCTGTTACAGCTAAGTAATCATTAGTACAGATGGAGTGTTAGGAATTTTTTCTCTTGAAAGTCAACTCAACAATTGTGGTTGATTTTGTGTTCTGTTGTACAAATGCAGTGGATTGTGGGATTTGTTTCATTCTGGACCCAGAGCATTCCAAGCGCACAGCGTGCAGAAGTTCTTCCCTGGCATGTCTTCTTTGGTTTCACAACATTTGTGCTGGCTCTTGTCACAATACAACTCGGTTTGCTTGAGAAATTGACTTTCCTTCAGAAAGGCAGTCCTCCATTGGGGTTGTGGTCCAGAGAGGCTCTTCTTGTCAACAGCCTTGGCATCATTGTCTTTATTTATGGAGCAATTGTGGTGTTGTCAGCACTTATCCCTCACCCAACTGCACAGGAAGGATACAGATCTCTTGAATGAGGTTGAACCTGCAAACAAAAGCAGGTCTTGAAGGTCATGCATGCTTGTACATCTGCTGTACATGTGATGGGAGACAAAAAAACAGCTTTCATCAAATTTGTCTTTTGAGACACGGATGCTAAGACTGGTACACCATTCTAACTTCGCTTGCTGGAAGCTTTGTGAATATGATATCTGATTACTTTTCAATTGGACTAATAAGGTTTCACAGCTTTTTTATGCTGACGTTACCCAACTACAATGCACGTTAATGGTTATTAGTTTGAGCTGAGAGATAATCAGACTCTTTAAAAAACGAGTTTCAAAAGACTCTCCAACTAGTGTGGACTACATAGTTCCTTTGTTGGCAATATGTTTTGGTGCTATTGTGGAGCACAGCCATGTGAAATTTGTTGTTTGGGATACTCTGCACATATAATGCATATATTATAGTCTTTGAATGTAAATTGAACATACTGGGAGACATATCGTATTTTGTTAAAAGGCCTTTTTAATCCTGTCACTTACTCTGATCATTTACTCTGCCAACAACCCATCAATGTTGTTTTATCACTGTAGCATGAAGTGATCGGTTTGACCAATTGTTTCATTTTTCAGTTTGATTTTGATTTTGATTTTGATTTTTTCCTGTGGATGCTGCAAATGTTGTTCGAAACTTTAAATGTATAACTTGAATAATTGTGAAATCACCGTAGTATCCAACACCCCCCAAGCAAAAGCTTGGTTTTTGGTTTTGATGTCTCTCCCAAGTATAATTTGATTTGGATCAAAATGGATCTCACATCATAGTCAACAACACGCAAGTCGTTTGAAAAGGAACCAATAGGTAGCAACTAAACAATATAAAAGTCTCACATTTTTTGAGTACCTATACTGAAAGCACAAAACTTGAATTGAACTTGTTGCTGAAATCACAAAAGCAAGATATTGTTGGGGACACTGCAGATCCACTGAGTCCAAGCAACTGGAGCTAATAGATAGCTAACAGAAGATAGTAAATTAGAAACACAAGGAAAGATAGAATTGGGTAGACCAGGGATCCACTAAGTCCAGCAAATCAGAGCTAAATGAAAACAGTAAATTAGAATTGCAAAATCTCTCCATGGATCTATTCAGTCCAGCAAATCACAAGGGGGAAAGAGCATAGTAAATTTACTCACAATTGAATGCTATTAATCTTGTGCATGCCAATGCGAAAGATGATTCAGAACCTGATACCACGTACCACCCTCGTGTTTCTCTCAATGCAAAATGAGCAAACAAGTTATATGTGTGAAACATCCTTGATCAACAACCTGTTGTTCAACAACCTATGCATTCCTTCAATGCAAAGAAGAAGACTAGAAATGGATGTCTGTTTGAACATCCCTGATGAAAGCTTAACTGTTGACAAAGAATTCAGTAGATTACACAGTTTTTGAGGGAAAAGCTGGAACTGGTTTTAGCAAACAGGTGCATATACAAAAAAGTGAACGAGTCAGAAATGAGTAAGATCAAGTGTAAGCAACGGCAGTGCCATAATGCTTGCAAAGACTGCAACAACCACAGCAGTCAGCCACAGAGGAAACTTTTGGAATGACCTATGTCGTCGCCCCTTCATTTCTGCCTGGGTCCTATCGGTAGTTACAAGCTGCTGCATCTTTTCAGGGAGTGCAGACATATCCAGAATAGGCATCTGCTTTTGCTCAGCTGCTGCCTGCTCAGATTCCCTCTCTCTTGCTAATTGCTTCTCAACATACTCCGGAAACATCTTGCGAAATATAGCACTGCATGCCAACCCTCACACATATTCAGTACTTCCACCTGAGACAGAAAGCCCTTTGAGGGAATCTTCTACTCCACCCTGCAACAATTCCTACTGTTGCACTGATCTTCAAACTTTCAGATACAGAGATGATAATAAGGAAACATAGATCCAAGGGGTGGTCAGAGTAACAGAAAGAAAACTGTCTTCTCCACAAATCTGACATATTGCCAACAGAGTTAATGCTTGCCAACACAAGAAGAAAAAGGACAAGCTTACCTTTTACAGTTGTAAGCAAGAGAGGCCTGAGCCAAACGTTTCTTCTCAGCAGAGCTAGTTGATACACTGCCAGTCGTATTTGCATTATCACTCTGCAATCAAAAAGAAGAAACACAAGAACTAGATCAAATCCCTGAACAAGATGGTATTTCCAACTCCCAGTTTTAATTTGAGTATTTCAACTAGTCGAACTGACCAAGACACACCAAATTCCTCTCAAAAGGTCAGGAGCCCTGCCATACTCTCTTCACTATTTGCAACTCAACCAAAATGACAGAATTATCTCCAGTATTCTGACTTCCAGAAAGCTGGGTGCCTAAAAATCATCAAATACAGCTGCAAACTGTGGACCACAACAGAGCTTTCACTTTCGAAAAAGGTAAATGACCAAGGTTCGATTTTATAAGATTTGTACCATGAAAGATAGAAGGCCATTCAGAATGCTGCATTCACAAGACATACAGTAGACATATGGTCAGTACTTGCTCATGACTCTCAAACATATATTTTGTAGAAACCTATCAAGATGCACAGGAGGACACCATATCACCTTGAAACAGACCACATTGGATTCCATGTTTCTGGATGAACTGTCACCCATCACCCCCACACAAACCTGTTAGAGTTGCACTCCCTGTACAACCTTGTTGACGTTGACCCTGTGAAGATATGAAGTGCACGTATGATTTAAAAGTAGAATATGGTTGGTTCTTTGTGAGCTCAGCTTTGTAGCCAAGTTAGTGAAATCTACTTGGCTAGACCATACAGGATCCCATGCACTCGAACTACAATGCCAACTCATACTTGCAAGCAATTCAGCCACATCAGAACAAGTCCAGTGTATACTGTAAGCTGGTGTATATTTGAGCAAAACCTAACTGGGCATTGAGGCCTTAAACACCCATGGATCATCTAACATGAAGGCAGAAATCCGCATACTTTCAATCCAAGTAATTCATTTCACAGTAGAACATAGACTGCACTTTTACAATTTGACACAGGTCTAGAATCTTAGTCAAACCACCTCTATTTGCTGGAGAGACCAATTACACATTCTGTTAAGTTATGAGCGACGTCCCACAGGCGCATTACCATTGATCCAATGCATAAGACGGCAACCTGGTAGACTTTCTCAAGATTTTGATAGTGATAAACATGGAGCAGCTACAAACATTACAAAACAGTGAGATACGTACAATCGCTCATTGACATGCAGATCTTTTTATTTGTTGCAAAACGGCCATTCGGAGTAATCATGCTGCCCCCAACCCATGGTGAAATTGCACCCAGTCAAGAAACAACTTCATTCCTGTCTAACCAATGTCAATTCACAAGGGGTTGTCTGAAAGCAATACGAGTAGGGGAAAAAAAGATATGATAAAAACCTAATGCCAGGGGGCTTGAATGGGTACTCTTCTGGGAATTTGATTTTGCCATGATACACACCTCCTGCAATTGAAAGCAACCATCAAAAACAGGCTAGGTGAAAGATGAGCCCCATGAATAATGAGCCATTATCACAACCAGATCCCCAAGCTTTTCCTGTTGAAAGCAACAATCAGAAGATGGTGCCTCTAAGGCAGCAAAAGTTCAAATACAGTGTGCAACAAACCTTCAAATGGGGTACCCTCACTTCCCTCCAAAACATAATCTGCACAAATAATCAGACTTGAGTTTAGAAGCACACTAAAACAAGCAATCAAAAAGTCATGAGTAACAACAAGGCTCATGCAAGTGCACCAGATACAGATGAAATTGAGATATCTCAGTGTCTGAAATTTCTGCTCTAGACACAGAAAGCTAACAGAAAAGCTGAAAACCAATCTGGTACCCATAGCCTCAGGAGGTCCAGATAATCCATTGGTTTTTTGATAGGAGCTCTACTCTCAACGCTACAAAACCAGATTACTGTAAGACTATCAGGTGTACATGGACCCACAAACTGAAAGGTTCTGACAACACTGGACAAAGATAACAAAGGACTCTGTTGCTCAAAATACTTAGTGCTGGAAGCTCAAAGTCCCTGATAAGGAAGACTTGAAGGTTTTCTTATCTGCATAGAAATGAAAATACTTACGCCATTCCCGAATATCCGAATGGGATGGTCGAGCTAGAATATGTGGGACAGGTTCCTGTGAAAAATAATACAATGAGTGAGAAGACAAGACAAACAAGTCAAAGGTTTCTGTGACAGAGATAATAGCTTATGAACTACCTATCAATCTAAAGGTTTCAAGGAAGGAGCAAATCACACACAAGAGATTAGGTGCGTGATTTCAGGATGAAAACATTGTCTGCTGCTGCCATCATCAACCAGGAGTGAGAAGAAGACCCCTTGAGGAATTCTGAGGATTCACCCATGAATGAAGAGATAGATATTCACACCAGTGTGACCTGATGCAGGTAAGTGCCTGCAAACTTACTAACTCTTTCAAACCTTAAGCTTCTGGTCTTTGCAAATTCTACATCTGCAACAAACCCTAATCTAGGGAGCCTGAAGCTCAGGTCTCTGGGATCTGTGTTTGCAAAATCAATCTTCAATGATGTGTTTCCTCGCCCATATGGGTTCCTGAATTCGAGTATCCCTGGGAGCGGGAGGCACACAAAATCTCTGAATTCAGGTGTCGGGATTAGGGTTAACGCCATTGCATAACCAACATCGCCGCCACTGCTGATGGGTCTTTTTCTTCGACGTCGTTAAAAAAGCATCCTGGTGATATCCAGAATGCTGCAATCTACTTTCTGGGACCTTAAACTTCCGTATGACACGAACTAGGATCCCGAATACAAAAGTGGGGAAGTTTAAAACACACACAACACACACACAAGCAACTGTACCTTACACATCGCCCTGAATTCCTTCTGGAGTCGCTGCACGCACGCTCGCTCCGCCATCACTGCCAATGACGATCCGTCTTCACCACCTCCTCCTCCTCCTCCTCCTCCTGCTGTCTAACTCTTTCTCAAATCTCGTTCAACTCATACAGCTTACATGCACAAGAAGATTCTTACCAAAGAAAAAAATACCAGAAAAACAAGAAAAAAAATACAGGAAAACACGCGCACTCGCACACCGTTGGAGCCGGAGCACACGGGACACAAGGAAGGGCTTAGGAAATGGTGGCGGGTGTGGGGGCGAACGCAGAAGAAGGCGGCGAGGGAGAGAGGACTCCGTCGCAGCTGGAGAGAACAGCGATGGCGAGACAACAGGGCACACAAAGGGACCGACCAGTTTTAGGGTCGTGGTTTAGGGACGGTCTTTGTCAAGGTACCTAGGGTTGAAGAAGGGTCGGTTTTTAGACCCTTTTCCGTACACTTCACGGGCCTTAGGTTAAGGTATGCGCTCCTGAAGCCAATAATAGGCTTAGTGAAGGTTTGTCCTGAAGTTCCCTGAGCCTAATCTTTTTGGGGATGAGTGAAGGGGGTCCCTAAAATCCCAAAAACATTCTCAAGATAGGCCCACTACCTACTCTTCTTGTGCACAAGGAAGATTGTTGTTGATTCATTTGATTGCCTCGTTGGGACTTGGAGACCTTAGTAAAGGCCCTTAAAAGGCTTTCTAGGGTGTAGAATGCCCCTTCAATTCATTTGATTGCCCTGTTGGGACTCGGGACCTTAGTAAAGGGCCTTAAAAGGCTTTCTAGGGTGTAGAATGCCCCTTCAAGGGCATGTTACCCAACACATTTTTTCCCCTCCATTGTTTTGAGGGTTTTGTTTAGATAAATGGGATGGTTAGTTCTTGGAAATGTTTTGTACAAAATGTGACATGTGTTTAGCTTTTCTTTCTCTTGATTCCTCATTTTGGTGTGACTTGTGAGAAGTGACTCATCAATGTTTTTGGAAAGTTGAAAAGGGCAAGAGATTACTTGAAGGAGCTTCTCGAAGCAAGACCAAAAAGGATTAGCTAAAGAAGAAATTTGCTTGATTCAAGCATGTTTTTGGTGAAGGTAAGGTTTTGCTTAAACTTCATTCAACTTCCTGTTCTTTTTCATTTCCATGTTACAATCTTGTTCTTCGAGAATTGCATTCATTAACTTACTTTATTGTGCCCATAGTTCCCATGGGCTACATTTGGTTCAATGGAGCACAAATGACAATGAGGAAATAGATGGAGTGGTCATTGTTTTTTGATTGACATTTGTTGCCTTTCGTTTATGCCTTGCTATAATCAATATAAGACATTTGTCGATAAAATTTTATAAATGCTACAATGGGTCATCATTTCATCATGATCTCAAAAAACAATTTAATTAATTGCATTTTGTTTACTCTATTAAATGCTACAATGGGTCATCGTTTCATCATGATCTCAAAAAACAATATAATTAATTACATTTTGTTTCCTTTATTTCATAGGATCATCATTTCATAGGTGGTTATATTGAGTGTCAAATGCACTTTTCTATAACAAGTATGAGCTTTTGAATGTTGAAATGGATCATTTTTCTTTTTTAAAATATATGTTGTTAATTAATTTTGTATTTATTTTACATTTAAGATCAGTTCTTGTGGTTTTGTCCTTCAATGTCAATGGATTTTTCAAGTTATGAAAACTATGATAAACAAGCATGTTGCAACTTGTAAAATTCATTGATAATTTTGAATTGAAAATATAATACAAATAAAGAAGATAATGTGTAGTTGAATTTTGTGCATTAGACTCAATTTCAATGTTGTGACATTTCTTTTAAATATCCTAATTGTGATTTAGATCAAATAATAATGTTTCTTCTACTAAAAAACTATTGGTTTGTTTGATGTAAACATATCAAATTCTATTAACACAAAGCATTAAAGCAAGGTTGAAAAAGTAAAAGTGGAGAAAAATATTAAAAAGTGTCATAATTTAGTTATTGAATAATAGGTGTTCAATAACAAAGACTAATAGCAAGACCATAATTAACCTCTAACAACCAATATTAGAACAAAATTGGGAATTGTAGATCTATCCATAGGAAATGGATGTCAAAATGTAATCAACCCCAACCCCAATGCTACCATTCAACTTAGGGTGGAAGAGCTTGTTTCTTATGTGGATGTGATGATCATGTTTGTGAGTATCCAAATGTTGTGTGTGACTTTGTAAGTTGTGTTTACATGGAGCAAATGTTAGTGCAAGGCTAATTTTGCCATCCATGTGACCTTCAAATGGAACAAGTTGTTCATGAAATTTATTTAATTTTCAATATATAAAAACATGTTAGACTAGCAAGAAAACAATCCATTTTTGGTGATTTTGTTGGGTTTGCCCAATAATCAACTACCTAGTAGTTGAATTAACCACCAGAGGCCCATTTTATAGTATAGAAGCGACATAAGTTTATAGACATATGTATATAACAAGAGAAAGGGAGTGCGTGTGTGTAAAGGGTGGGGACATGATTGTGAATTGAGAACAAATAAATTGCTTCAAGAAAATGGTGATTGTGTTAGGTGATTTTTAATCTTCAACTCTATCTTCTTTTTTAATTACATTTTGAAGCATGATTTTGGATCGAGATCATGAAGCTTGATTAAGGCTATAAAAATACATTTAAATTTTTTTAGTGTATTTTTAAGATGGTTTTGGAATAAAATGTTGCATAGGACCTTATAACCCATGTTTGATCTCGATTAGCCTAAATTTAGAGTTATTTTGGTTTTTTTACAAAAAAATTCTTTTCTTTAACAAAAAAACTAAAATTGAAAGTGAAGTGACAAAACAAAATTACAATGTTATTTAACATTTGCAAAAAATGTTCAATGTGATGCATGTAGAATATACAATCATCACAAGGTGAACAATGGAACAAAACTCCAAAATTATTAGCACCTTTAATAAGGTTCAAAGTGATCCACACATAAAATTCAAAAAATCACAATAATATAACAAGCTTACAATGCTTACATAAAACATATGACAATAATGCAACAAAGCAAATGTTGCATAATGCAAAAAAAAAAAACAAAGCAATTCATGGAATAATGGCATAGACAACAACATTCCTATCACTTTCAACAATGTTCAAAGTGATGCACACATAAGATCCAAAACATCACAATAGTCAAACAAGCTTGTAAATGCCAATAAAACACAAATTACAAAAATGCAACAAGAGAAACATCATATAAAACCAAAAAACAAAGCAATGGATCAATGTTATAGATGCCAACATTACTAGCACCTTCAATAACATTCAAAATGATGCACACATAAAATCCAAAACATTACAACATTGGAGCAATCTTGTAGATGTTAACATGACACGTATTAAAATAATGTAACAAAACAAATGTTGCAATAAACCAAAAAAAATGCAATGGAGCAACAATATAGATGCCATAGCCAATATTTAAAAAGAAAACAACTCAAAATTAAGATGGTGGTGCAAAAGCAATCAACTTGAAAAACATGAAAAAAAATTGAATGTGAAATGATCGAACAAAACTATGTATAACACCACCAACATTTATAATAACTAGTGTGAACCTGGTGCATAATGCACCCGTCGAGCTTCCCCCCGCCCGGTCCTTCCCCGCCCATGCCTCCCCCCTGGTCCGGGCAGTGCATGGAAAAAAACCCAAAAAAAAAAGGTCCGGGCAATGCCTGGAAAAAAACCC
>Ga0116227_10005245_pt1 | contig 27520 bp, 23 predicted proteins | sample S1TSphgellanicum_FD_89693 | JGI IMG/M metagenome (GOLD analysis project Ga0116227, IMG submission 89693) | Host-associated microbial communities from peat moss isolated from Minnesota, USA - S1T2_Fb - Sphagnum magellanicum MG | ecosystem: Host-associated > Plants > Peat moss > Unclassified...
TCGAGTGCGACGGTGAGCCGGCCGCCGCTCGTCTTGCCGATATCGCGGAATTGCGCCGCGATCCAGTCGCGGGCCGCATACACGCCGCGACGCTTGTCGTGCAGCGTTTCGGAGAATGCGTTCCGCGTTCCAAAGCCGACGAGCCGGTTGTCGGTCTCGCGGAGCCGGCGGGCCGAGACGCTCGCGACCAGCGCGGCGATGCCGGGATCGATGGCGACCGGGGAAACAGCGTCATCCGTGGCGACCGGCGCGGCGCCGGTCGCGCCCGCCCCGTTGCCGGCTGGAGCTGCGTTGCCGGTTGCTGCAGTGCCGCCTGCGCCCGCCCGGCCCATCGTGACGACGGCCGCTACCGTCGCCAAGAGTGCGAAGCCATAAGCGCGGCGCATGAAGGTGCGCCGCGCTTAGGCGTGGGTCGGGAGCTTCGCGGCTGCTGTCGCGGCGGGCACGAACGTGACCCAGTCGGGATGGCGTTCGTCGTCGCCGAGTGTGGCCGCGAGATAGGCGGCCCGGAGCGCCAGCGTGACCGGACGCGCCGAAGGCAGCACGTACTCGTCGATGCACGCAAGCGGCGTGACTTCGGCCGCGGTCCCGGTGAAGAAGACCTCATCGGCATCGTAGAGGTCGTCGACGGCGAGCGGGCCGATTTCGACCGCGATACCGCGTTCGCGCGCGAGTTCGATGACGCTCGCGCGCGTGATGCCGTGGAGGACGTCGGCCGAGCGGTCGTTGGTTCGCAGCGCGCCGTCCTTGACGATGAAGATGTTCTCGCCGGTTCCTTCGGCGACTTCGCCGCGATCGTTGAGCAGGATCGCCTCGTCGAAGCCGCGCGAAACGGCATCCGTCATCGCGAGAACCGAGTTGGCGTAATGCCCGGAGGCTTTCACCGTTGAAGGCAGCGCCTTCGATGAGAATTTGCGCCAGGGCGAAATCGTGACGCGAATGCCGTTCTCTTGGCCCGCGCCGAAGTAGTTCCCAAGGGCACGGTTGGCGATCAACACGTGCGTCTTACAGTGAAATTTCGGCGCCAGCGAGATCGTCTTTTCGCCAAAGAACGCGAGCGGACGAATGTAGGCCGAGGTCAGCTCGTTTCGCGCCAGCGTCTTCACGACGGCATCGCACATGGTCGGGACGTCCCAGTTCAAGGAAAGGCTATAGACCTCGGCCGACCGGGCGAACCGCTCCATGTGCTCGCGTAGCCGAAAGATCGCGGGCCCGCGCGGCGTCGCGTAGGCGCGGATGCCTTCGAAAACGCCGGTCCCGTAATGAAGGCCGTGCGCGAACGGATCGACCGTGACGAGTTCCTTCGGCGAGATTTCCCCGTCGAACCAATAGTACGGCGCGATATCCATGTGCTGGAGCGGAACGGACGGCATCGTGACCCTCGGATTGAAAACGACCCCGCCGCACGGGGCGAGGTCGTCGTTTACATTGTCGCGAGCCTACCACGGCCTCCCTGGAAGCGTCAAGGGCGAGGCCGCCCGAAGCCGGTCGGAGGCGGGCCGCTAGCCGCGACGATACCGCGCCGCTCAGACCTAAGCCGCGATCAGGTCGCCCTCAACGAGCCCGGCCTCGGTCGCGGCCGACTCCACGCTTCGAATCAGCCTGTTGTATGACAGATACAGGGAAGCGAGCGCCACGAGCGTCACGGCGCAGAGCGCGGCCTGCAACCTGCTACGTCGCATTGACTTACGCTCGATCGTCCACCGCGACGCCGTCGGCCACCGCCGCACGCGCGAGCGCGAGCGCTTGCTTTGCGGTGATCTCCGGAGGCGCCGTGAGGAGCGGATTCTTCGGGTTGGTCCAATTCCGCAGCGCCGCCTTGACGCCGTTGAGCGCCATCCGGCCGTGGTGCGCGGGCGAGACCTTCGCCATCTCCTTGAAGAGATAGCTGTCGAAGGTAAGCTCCTGAACTTCTTTCGTATCGCACATGTCGACGAAGAATTCGCGGTTCTTGTTGCCGCGATAGGACCACTTCTCGAGAACTTCGAGGAAATCGAACATCGCGCCGTAGCGCTTCTGCCAACTCTTCTCGTAGCGCGTCAGCGCGAAGCGCGTGTCGCCGAAATGGCCGTGCAGCGTCTGCGCTGCCAGCCGGCCGGCTGCCATTGAGAAGTAGATGCCCTCGCCTGACGTATGCGCGACCATCCCGCCCGCGTCGCCGACCAGCAGCGTCTTACCGTAGACGAGCTTCTTATAGCGGGCCATCGGCAACGGATGACCTTCGAGCAGGATGCGCTTCGAACCGCGCAGCTTTTCGCCCGCGCGCCGCTTCACGCCCTCGAGGAACGCGTAGGAGCGATTCGCGTGCTCGGGGCGGCAGCCCGTCCCGACGGCCACGTGATCGCTCTTCGGGAAAATCCAGCCGTAGAAATCGGGCGAGACGTCGTCGCCGAGGTAGAGTTCGGCGGTCGTTTCGTAGTACGCCATCGCATCGTCGGGAAGATAGAGCCGTTCTTGGATCGCCGACGCGTGCTTGATGGCCGGTCGCCCGCACGATTTCGCAACCGCGGAGCCGGCGCCGTCCGCGCCGACGAGCGCGTCGGCCACGAGCGTCTCCTCGCGGCCGCCGCGATGGCGCACGCGAACGTGGACCTTGCCCTTCGCATCCTCTTCGTGGCCGAGGAACGTCGCCTCGCGCAAATCGGCGCCGGCGGATTGCGCTTTCTCGCGCATCGCGCGGTCGAGCACTTCGCGCGTCACCATGCAGATGTAATCGTCCTGGCGCGCGACGGTGCCGCGCACGTCCATGCCGACCTCGCTGCCGCTCGGGCCGATCACCACGGCGCGCTTGGTCTTGCGTTCGATGATGCGGCTCGGTACGCCGAATTCGCTGATGGCCTTCGGCGGAATCGCCCCGCCGCACGGTTTCTTGCGCGCGAGGTCGCGCTCGAGCAGCGTGACGGTGTGGCCGCTCGCGGCGAGGTCGCCCGCAGCGACGCTTCCACCGATATTTGCACCGACGACGATGACGTCCATGAGTTTAGAAACCTCCGTAGCGGATGGCGAGGGCCGAGACGAGCATGCCCCACACGAACGGCGGGATCGCACTCGCGCAATACCACGGGGCGAGCCCCTTGGGATCCGTCGCGAGCTTTCGCTGCATCGGCAGTTGGATGACGAAGAGCGCGAGCATGACGCCGCCCGCAAGCCAGATGCGATGGTACAGCACATAAGCGATTGCGAGCGCTTGAAAGACGTCGATGAAGACGAAGGCCGCGCGTAGCGCTCCCGCGAGGCCCAGCATGACGGGCAGCGACCGCAGTCCCAGTCGCTTGTCGCCTTCATAACTCTTGAAATCGTTGAGCGTCATCAGGCCGTGCGAGCCGAGCGAATAGAGCGACGCGAGCACGACCGTACCGGTCGACACGTGCCCGAAGATCGCGGCGCCCGCAACCCAGGCGAAGCCCTCGTAAGCAAAAGCGCAGGCGGCATTCGCAAACCAGCCGTTACGCGCCTTGAGCCGCAGCGGCGGGGCGCTATACGCGAGTGCGAGCGCGAGACCGCCGAGCGAAAGGTAAAGCACCGTCGTTCCGAGCGCCGCGGCGAGCCCGAGCGCCGCAACCGCAAGCGCGACGGCGATCGCAAGAACGGTGCCGGGCGCAAGCAGATTCGCCGCCGTCGGCCGTTCGGGTTCGTTGATGCGGTCGACGTCGCGGTCGAACCAGTCGTTCGCAATTTGCGAGAAGGCGCAAAGCAGCGGCCCGGCGAGGAGCATGCCGAGCAGCACGCGCCCGATCGACGGAAACGTCCACTGTGCGTTCCCCGAAGCGACGCAGCCGACGAGCATGGCCCACATCGGGGCGAACCACGTGCCCGGCTTCGCGAAGGTGCGGAGCGACGCGTTGATGCGGGCCGCGCCGGTTTGACGATTCGCGAACGGCAGCATCATCGCGCCGAACTGGCCCACCGTCTCGACGGTGGCTCTCGCGCTATCGCCGAGCACCGTGCGCTTAGCCACCGACGTGTTCCCGTGCCCGCAACATGACGGCTTCGTCGATCGTTACGATGTCGCGTTCGCGCGCATACTTCTCGACGTTCGCACGAGCCTTTTTGCGCACGAAGAACGGCACGCGGCCGAGCAGCCGTTCCGCCGCCGGATCCCAGCGCGGTCCCGCCTCGGCCACGCTCCCGGCCGGCTGCGCTTCCCCAACGGGTTCGGGCGCCGCTTCGGCAAAGCGGCCCTGGCCGCGCGGCCCGAAGGTTTCGATCAAGTGGTGTTCGAGGCCGAGCACCTGGGTTTGGTTGACGAGATCGCCGATATGGTTCGCGCCGTCGTATCCGATGAACGGCGCGTAGCCGAGCGGAAAGTTCAAGATGTGCGAGGGCGGCGAAACGACCGCGCACGGCACGCCGAATTCACTTGCCGAATGCCGCTCCATCTGCGAGCCGAACATGATGTCGGGCCGCGTGCGGTCGATCGCGCGCTTGACCTCGCGGTAATCGTCGGTGACCAACACCTCGTCCGTGAGATCCGCCACGCGTTCGCGCAGCCAATTGCCGTACGCCAGCGCATACGTCCCGACGAATTCGATCTGCATGTCCAACTCGTCGCGCAGGACCCGCGCGAGCCCGGCCGCGGCGCTCGGCAGGCCGAAGACGCCGACGCGTTTGGAAGAGAGCGCGTGTGCGTCGACCGTCCGCGAGTACCAGAGCAGCTTCGCGTCCTGCGCGGCCGCGGCGATGCGCTCCGCGGGAATCTCGCAGAGGCCGCACAGTTCGCGCAGAAAACGCGTCGTGCCGGCCTCGCCGTACGGTAGCGTCGAGACGTACGGCGTGCCGAAGCGTTCGCGCAAGTATTCGAGCGTCGGCTTCGCGAGTTCGTACGCGGTCGGCACGTTGACCCAGGCCCGTCCGATCGTCCGCAGGTCCTCGGGCGTCGCGCCGAGCGGAACCACCGCGTTGATCTCGATGCCGAGCGTCTCGAAGCTCTTACGCAGCGCCTCGACGTTCGCCCGATCGTGAAAACCGAGCAGCGACGGACCGATGATGTTCACCGAAGGCCGCTCGCTGCGCGGTACGGCGGTCGCAAAGTGGGCGACGATTTCGTGGGTCGTACGCGCGAAGGCGCTGATCTCGTCGTCGCGGACCGGGTGCGTTCCGGCCAGGAGAATCTCGGCGTTCACCTCACCGGGGCGCATCATCGCGATTTCGCCGTCCAGCGGTTCCTGAAGCACGGCGGCCGTCGCGCTACGCGTGACGACGATGAGTTCGGGCCGTTCGCGCGCGTCGATTTCGCGCAGCATCGCCGGCAGGTCGGCCGCGGCGCCCGCGAGCGTCGCCTCGGACATCGCGCAAAACGAAAGCGGCGGCAGGACGCCGAGCCGTTCGAACATCGCGAGCATGATCGTCGAATAGCCATCGCCCTTGGGCGCGCGCACGACGCAGTGCACTTTGCCGAACGACGCCGCCGCTTTCGAAACGCCGACGTGCGCCGGAGCCTGGTAGGACCAAAGCGCGAGCTTCATCGCTTCGAACCCGCGAGGTGGAAGAAATCCAAATCGATCGGCGCGCCCGCGGCGCCATCATTCGCACGCCGCGCCGCGAGCGCTTCGTGGCGGCGCAGCGTCGCGGCGAACATGCCGAAGAGCGTCGATGCGCCGCTGAAACCGTGGATCGGCTGGAACGTGAGCTCCGTCGACCACTTGACCGCGTAACCCATGCCTTCGAGCGGGTTTGCGATGTTGAGGTTTGCGACGACGAGATCGGGCCGCAATTCGGCGAGACGCGCGAAGAGCGCGAACCGGTCCGGGCGTTCGAGAATCTCGACGTCGGCGAGCGTTGCGAGTTCGAGCGCGTGATACTTCTTGTAGACGTTCGGCGTGCCGACGACCGGGACGCGCGCCCCCGCCGCGCGCAGCGTCCGCGCGAGCGGCAGTTCGACCATCGCGTCCGACGCAAAAACGATCGTCTTATCGCGCAGCGGCGCCGTCTGGGCGGCGAGCGCGGCCCAGGCTTCGCGTTCGCGCTCCGCATACGAGACCGTCTTCCCGAACGCTGCCGCGAGCGTCTCGTAGAACGCTCGCGTGCCGTCCGGGCCGAAGGGGAAGAGCGATTTGTGCAAAGCGGTTCCGCGCTCGCGAAGCGCGAACGCTGCGGCCGCATAGAGATACGGATGGACCGAGGCGAGCACCGTGTTCGGTCCGAGCGGCGGCACGTCGAGCGCGCTTTCGCCCGGCAGAAAAGCCGGCTCCGGCAGGCCCATCTGCGCGCATTCGAGGCGAATCTCGGCCTCTTCGAGCGGTGAGAGGCAGCCGAGGATCACGAGATTCTTCTCGGCCGTTTCCGGGGCGCGGGCCATCATCGCCTGGAGGACGTGGTCCTCTCCCTGCGTGTACGCGGCATCGAAGCCGTCGAGGCGGCACGGATAGACCCGCACGCCGAACTCCCGTTCGAGCGGCGGGGCGCAGCCGGCCACGTTCATCTTCAAAATTTCGGGCGTGCACGTCGAGGCGAGGAAGATCGCTTTCGGAGCGTGTTCGGCGACCACGGCCGCCACGATCGGGCGCAAACCGTCGAGCGGATCCGCTCCACCGAGATCGTCTTCGTCGAGCACGGCCGTGGCGAAACGCGGTTTCGCGAAAATCATGACCCCGAGGGCCGTCTGCAGGAAACCCTGGCACGAGCCGGTTCCCACGACAAGAAAAAAACTGTCCTGCATCTTGTGATGCAGCCAGCCGATGGGAGCGAGCGAACAAAAATCGTCTCGCTCAATGACCCCGCCATTTCCCTCGAACAACCGCTTCAATACTCCGGCTCGGGCTTTTTCCTATGATGACCCGGGGCGGCTGCACAGACCGGTGATGATGGTCACCGGGGAACGGCGTCGGAGCCGGTACGGCGCTAGGCGACGACCTGGGCTTCGTCCGAACGCAGGTAGCGGCCGATCAGAACGACCGTGCCCTTTCCGGGCTCGCTCGTGATCGCGAAGATATCACAACATCGGCGCATGATCGGCAGGCCTCGCCCGCGTTCGGCGTCGAGCGACGGCAAGTCGGGTTCGGGCCCAAGGTCGGCGACGAAACCGACGCCGGCGTCTTGGACGCTCGCGAGGATCCGCTCCATGCCGATCCGCACCTCGACCTCGATCGGCGCATCGCTGCGGGCATGTTCGACGGCGTTGGCCAGGGCTTCGCCGAGCGCGGTCAGGAAGTGGGTGAGATCGTCGTCGCCGACACCGTTGAGGCGCGCGAAATCGACCACTCCCTCACGTACGACGCGGGCAAGATGGGGAAGTGGCGGAATCTTGAAATCGAGAACCGCTTCGGTGCAGGTCATTGCGTTCGTAACCGTACTTCCCGGTGGGGGTGCCCTCAAAACATGACCTTAGGCTCTGTCGTGGACAGACCTGTTAGCGTTCATTCGGGCGTGGTGGTCTACGTCCTCGCTTGCCGGGACGGTTCCTTGTACACCGGCTGGACGAGCGATTTAACCGCTCGGCTGCAGGCCCATCGCGACGGCGCCGGTTCCCGCTACGTCCGCTCCCGGTTACCCGTGCGTCTGCGCGGTTTCTGGTCGGTTCCCGACCGCTCGACGGCGCTGCGGGAAGAAGCGCGCTTCAAGCGTCTCTCGCACGCGGGCAAGCTCGGTGCGCTCGCAGCGGGAGAGGTGTTCGAGCGTGTGCTACACAACGCCCCGGACGTTTTGGAGCCGCCCCGTCGCGCGGCGAAATCCGGAGGACGACGCATGCCCGCCACCAATACCGCGCCCACCGGCGCCGAACTCGACACGCTCGCCAAGGAAGCCGAAACGGCCCGGGCGCGGATTCACACGAAGAAAGGCGACATCGTCTTCACGTTTTATCCGCACGATGCCAAGCAGCATAGCGCCGCGTTCATCAAACTGGCGCGCGCCGGCTTCTACGACGGCCTCAAATTTCACCGCGTGGAGCCCGGCTTCGTCATTCAGGGCGGCTGCCCGCAGGGAACGGGCACGGGCGGCCCCGGGTACAACCTCGATGCGGAATTCAACGACAAACCGCACGTCAAGGGAACCGTTGCCATGGCGCGCTCGCAGAGCCCGAATTCCGGCGGCTCGCAATTCTACATCTGCCTCGGAGATGCGCGCTTTCTGGACAAGCAGTATACGGTCTTCGGGCAGACGGTCGAAGGCCAGGATGTGGTCGACGCGATCAAGGTCGGCGACGTGATGGAGACGGTGACGATCGAATGAGCCTCCGGCATGTCTGCGATGACGTGCCGCGGTTGTCCGCCGGCGTTCTGCGGTTAGATCGTTCCCGGCCTCGGCCTTAGCAGCGCCGGGCGGCACGTGCAGAAGCAGATCTTCTTCGGGTCGCAAGGCTGGTCGTACGCCGACTGGGCCGGCACGATGTACGATGCGGCCACCCGGCCCGATAATTATCTGCGCTCCTACGCGCGCGAGTTCCAAAGCGTCGAGATCGATTCGACGTTTTACGGAACGCCGACGGTCGAACGCGTGCGCAAGTGGGCCGCGACCGTTCCCGACGGCTTCACGTTTTCGTGCAAGCTCTGGCGGGAGATCACGCACGAGCGGCGCATGCTCGGCGCAAACGGCCTCATCGCCGAATTTTACGACGCCATGCGGGCCTTCGGACCGAAGCTCGGCTGCGTCCTCGTGCAGTTCGAAGCGTCGTACGGACGCGCCGAAGAACCGGCATTTCGCGAAGCGCTCGCAGCCTTTCCGCAAGACGTGCGCACCGCGTTCGAGTTTCGCGACCCGGCTTGGTACGCGCCGGAGATTCAAGCGCTGCTCGAGGCGCGCGGTCACGCGCTCGCGCTCACGGACGCCCCGTTCGTTGAGCGCGAGCTCATGCGCGCGGCGTTGCAACGCACGGCCGTTCCCTTCGCTTACGTGCGTCTCATCGGCGTTCACGACGCATTCGATACGTACGGGTCCGTGCGTCTGGACCGGTCGGTCGAGATCGCTTGGTGGGCAAAAGCGCTCGGCGAAGCGATGCCGCGCCTCGAGCGCGTCTTCGGCTACGTGAACAATCACTATCAGGGACACAGCCCCGCGACCGTGCGTTCGCTCTTCGCGGCGCTCGGCATCCCGCACGAGCGTCCGAAACTGGTGACGCAGCCGACCCTATTTTAGGCGGCAACCCGACGCCGCCGGCCTTTGCTGACGGTTGCCGGATCGCTTGGGAGTCGCCAATGCCGAACCCATCGCCCCTTGAGTTCGGCCGCTCGACGTGCGGCGACTTAGCGAACGCGGAGAGCCGCGAGTGGCTCGTCACGAACGGTGTCGGCGGGTTCGCCTGCGGCACGGTCGCCGGGATCTTGACCCGCCGATATCACGGGCTCCTCGTCGCCGCGCTCAAGCCTCCGGGTGGCCGGACGCTGATGGTCGCGGGATTCGAAGCGATCGCGAGTTATTCTGGCGCCGTGTACGAACTGGCCGCGAATCGCTGGCGCGACGGGACGGTGGCACCTCGGGGCTACGTGTACGTTGAACGTTTCATGCTCGACGGCTCGATGCCGGTCTGGGAGTATGCGCTTGGCGATGCGTTACTCGAAAAGCGCGTTTGGATGGACCATGGCTCGAACACAACCTTCGTGCGCTACACGCACGTGCGCGGCGCAAGCGGCATCGGACTGCGCGTGCGCGCGCTCGCAAACTATCGCGACTTCCATGCCACGACACGTTCCGGCGACTGGCGCATGAACGTCTCGCCGTCGGGCACGGGCGTGCGCGTCGAGGCATTCGCGGGCGCGCGACCCGTCTACATCGCGGCGGACCGCGGGGGCAGCGTGGCGCGACACGACTGGTATCGCGATTTTCGGCTCGCTTGCGAAACGGAACGCGGGCTCGACGACCTCGACGATCATTTATGCGTTGCCGAGTTCGACGTCGTGCTTGCCGCGGGCGACTCGGTAACGTTCGTCGCGAGCGATCGCGCTTGCGATCCGGGCGAAGGCAGCGCTTCGTTGCAGCGGCAGCGCGAGCGGGAAGCGGACCTCGTGAAGCGCTGGGAAAGCGTTTCCCCGGAAACGGGGCTTGCGCCGGCGTGGTTGCGGCGTTGCGTCCTGGCCGCCGATCAATTCATCGTCGCCCGGCCGCTGCACGGCGACCCCGAGGCGCTCTCCGTCATCGCGGGCTACCCGTGGTTCGGCGATTGGGGACGCGATACGATGATCGCGCTCACGGGGCTGACGCTACGCACCGGCCGTCCCGAAATCGCGCGCAAGATTCTGACGACGTTCGCCGCGTACGTCGATCGCGGCATGCTGCCGAACTATTTCCCGGACGGCGGCGAGCCGCCCGAGTACAACACGGTCGACGCGGCGCTCTGGTACGTCCAAGCCGTGTCGGCCTACGTCGAAGCGAGCGAAGACGTCGCAACCTTGCGCGAACTCTTTCCCGTCCTCGACGGCATCGTGCAGGCCTACCGCGACGGAACGCGCTTCGGGATCCACGTCGACCCGGCCGACGGCCTCGTGTACGCGGGCGAAGCCGGCGTCCAACTCACCTGGATGGATGCGAAGGTCGGCGATTGGGTCGTGACGCCTCGCATCGGCAAGCCAATTGAAATCGCCGCGCTCTGGTACAACGCCCTGCGGCAACTCGCGGTCCTCGCGCCCCGAGCCGGCGTTGACGGCGCGCAATACACGGCCTATGCCGAGGCGACCGCCGCGGGCTTCGAACGCTTTTGGAACGACGAGCGCGGGTATTGTTACGACGTCCTAGACGGGCCTCGGGGAAACGACCCGAGTTTGCGACCGAATCAGTTGTTCGCCCTTTCGCTGCCGCATTCGCCGTTCGGGCCGGAACGAAGTCGCGCGATCGTGCGCGTCTGTGCCGAGCAGTTGTTCGCCTCGACGGGGTTACGCAGCCTCGGCCCGCAAGAACCGGCCTATACCGGTTTCTACGGCGGCTCGTCATGCGCGCGCGACGGCGCGTACCATCAGGGGACGTCGTGGCTCTGGTTGTTGCCCGTCTTCGCGACGGCCTACGCGCGCGCGTTCAACGACGAGCAGGGCGCGCGACGCTATCTCGATTCGTACGGCGATGCACTTCAGCGTCAAGCGATCGGAACGCTCGGCGAAATCGCCGACGGCGACGCGCCCTTCGCGCCACGCGGCGCCTTCGCGCAAGCGTGGTCCGTGGCCGAAGCGATCCGCGCCTGGCACGACATGGCGCGCTTCGTGTGATCGAGCGGTCGTCGCGGCGCCGGCCTGCGCGGTACGCGCCCGCCGAACGTCGAACGGAGAAAAAATGCCGATACCTCGAAAATCGACCGGAACGCGCAAATCTGCCGTTAAAAAGGCAGCCGTCGAGAAAGCTGCGCCCAAGAAAACGAGCAGTAAGAACGTTAGCAACAAGAAGGTCGCAACAAGAGCCGGCGGTCGCAAGAAAGCCGCCGCGAAGAAAGCCGCGGCTAAGAAGGCGGATCGGCCTCGTGGAACGTGGGCGCGACCGACATCAGGCCGGTCGTCGATGGCGACGTGTCCGAATTGCGGGACGGAGTTTGACTTGCCTTGACGGTGCGGATGGCCCCGGCGCTTGGCGGCGCGATGGTCGCCTTCCTGATCCTCTTTGGGAATTCGGGTACGGCGCTCGCCGAAGCCGACTGCAACAAACTGCCGAACGCGACATACTGCAAGGCGCAGATCGATCAACTCAACGCTCAGAGCGCCTACGCGGACGCGCAGAGGCACGATTTACAAAGCGGCTGGCACGTCTGGGCGAACGATATCGGGTCGTTCGCCGGGGTGGCGGCCGGACTCGGTGCTCTCGCCGGCGTCATCTACGGATTCTTCCAACTTCGCGAGAACCTTCAGTTGCAACGTAAGAATCTCGAGTTGCAAGCGGAGACGGCCAACGCCGAACGCGCTCGGGTTCTCGACAATCAGTTCCTCGAAGTACTCAAGCGCATGTCGGATCCGACCCCGGCGATGCGTGTGGGCGCCGTGCCGCTGTTGTTGGATCTCGCCGATACGACGGATACCTCGGTCAGCGTCCCGCTCAGGTACGTCGCGAAACAACTGGCCGCGGTCCTGTCCGTTGAAGATAACCCCTCCGTCATCGTTGCAATCGAAAACGGCTTGTCCCGGATTCATCGCCAGGAGCCCAAAGAAGTCGCGGAAGCGATGGATCTTCAATACTTCCAAGAGCGCAACGCCGATCTCGCTTTGGCGCTCGCCGAATACGATGCGTACGGCGGCACCGCTAAGACGTCAGCGGATGGGGTCGCCGCGCTCAGCAGACTGGAAGTAACTTCGATTCGCCGTTCGGCGCTCTATTGCGATGCGGTCACGCTTGCCGGGCGAAAGGATTACTTCGGCCCCGATGTGCGGCTCGCGCAACTGGCCAAGGCGTTGCGGGCGGCAGGGCGGCGGCTATACGCCATGAGCCAGATACTGGGAGACGTTGCGGTGGCCGCTTACAAGCAGCAACTTACGCAGAAGGCCGCGCCACAACGGACGACCTTTCTTTCGCGAAGCATCGCCCGTATCGCCCGGAAGCTCGGCGCGAGAACGTTACATCAGTTCCTCGATCGCCTCGACCTGGTCGGGGTTGGAGCGCCAGAAGCCGTAGGAAAAAAAGAAAACGAGACCGACGGATAACGCGAGGCCGAACCAGATCCAGGTTTGGCGCGAGAGTCCGAAAACCGCTAGGAAGCCGGAAAAGAAAATGCCGAGCAGGGGGAAGAGCGGTACGAACGGGACGCGAAACGGGCGTTTGAGATCCGGGCGGTAGCGCCGTAGGAACAGCACGCCGAAGCAGACGACGATGAATGCGATCAACGTGCCGATGTTCACGAGGTTGAGCAACTCGTTGAGAGGCACGATCAACGCGAGCACGGAGATTGCGGCGCCCGTCAGCATCGTCGCCGTCACGGGCGTTTTGAAGCGCTTGTTGATGCGCGCGCAAATCGGCGGCAGCATGTTGTCGCGGGCCATCACGTAAAAGATTCGCGACTGGCCGAGCATCGAGCTCAGCGCAACGCTCGTGGTTCCCGCGATCACGCCGAGCGTGATGATCCAGGCCAGGATCGGCTGGTGCAGCGGGGCCAAGGCGAAGAGGAGCGGGTCCTTCGCGGGCACCTTCGACCAGGGCACCGCGCCCACGAGGACGATAGCCGTGGCGCAATAGATAATCGTTCCGATCGCAAGCGCGCCGATCACGCCGAGGGGGACGTCGCGCTGCGGTTCCTTGCATTCTTCCGCCGTAGTCGTCGCCGCATCGAAACCGATGTAGCTGAAGAACACGTAAGCGGCGATCGGAATGATCCCAAGGGGCTGGTCGGCCTCGACCGCTCCGCCGAAGGGTGAAAGCGCGCCCCAGCCGTGCGGATTGAGGTCGACGAGGTTCGACGCATGAAAGAGCGTGATGCCGGCGACGATGAAGACCGCGAGCGCGGAAATCTTCAAGATGACGAAGGCGTTGTTCGCCGAGGCGGATTCGCGGATACCGATCGAAAGCAGCGCCGAGAGAACGAGAACGAAGACGGCGGCGGTAACGTCGTATTGCGAGTGCGCGAAATCGATCTGATCGAGACGCCACCAACTGCCGTGCATGACCAGATTCGACGTCTGCGCCCAAGCCGGCAGCGCGATGCCGAACGTGTGGACTGCATCTTGCACCGCGGCCGAGAATTGCTGCGCGACCGGCGCCGCGCTGATGCCGTACTCGAAAAGCAGCGCGAAGCCGATGATCCAAGCCGTCAATTTGCCGAGCGTCGCGTACGCATAGGTGTACGCGCTACCGGCGATCGGGACCATCGCACCCAGTTCGGCGTAACAGAGCGCTGCGAAAAACGAGGTCAGGCCGGCGAGAAGATAAGAGACGATCACGGCCGGTCCCGCGCCTTTGACGCCGGTTCCGATCGTCGTGAAGATGCCGCCGCCGATCATGGAGCCCAGGCCGATCGCGATGAGGTCCTTGGCCGTCAGGGCACGCCGAAGTTCCCGTTTGGCGGCTTGACCGCGCAATTTATCGACGTCCGTCGTAGCGACTAGCCGGTGCAGGAACGACACGTCGGGCTCGTTCGCAGGTGCCTTTGCGGCTCCCCCCGTGCATCTGGCGAACGCTGCGCGCGGAACGGAACCGAACCATTGTATCCGGAAGCCGCGCGACATGACGCGCCGCCGGTTTTTTCGCTTCGCTTCCATCGCGCTCGTGCTTGCGTCGCTCGTTTCGACGGGCGCGCCGGCGCGGGCGGGCGCCGCCCTCTTCGCAGGCGAGACGTTCGTCCTGGACCCCGGGCACGGCACGCGCTATCCCGACGGCAGAGAACTCAACGTCGGCGCCGTCGGACCGCACGGCGTCCAGGAGCGCGTCGTCACGCTCGCCGTGGCGGAGGATCTGGCCGCGCTGCTGCGCTCCGCCGGCGCGCGGGTCGTTCTAACGCGCTCGTATCGCCAGCCTTTTCGAACGGGCACCGTCTTGCGGTTGGACAATCGCGCGCGGGCCGCACTCGCGAACAAAATCGGAGCGACGGCCTTCGTCTCGATTCATGCGGATGCTTCGACCGCGCCGCAGCAGCGCGGGATTAGCGTTTTTTGGTTACGGCCGAACTCGCTCGAGCTTGCGAACGCGATGCGCCGGGAACTCGACGGCCTGCAGATGGGCGAATCGGAATTTCGGGTGCGCGACCTCGCCGTCACGAGCGAAGCGCGCGTGCCCGCGGTGCTCGTCGAGATCGGCTTCGTTTCCAATACCGAGCAAGAGCATCTCCTCGCGGCGCCCGCGTTTCAGAATCGCGTGGCGCACGCGCTCTACGACGCGCTAGCCGCGACCTACGGCGCTAAAGCGCTAAAGCGCTAAACGAATGCGTGGTACACCGCCTTCGAGATCCGACGGATTGCGATGTTGCCGAGCGAGAAGTCGTTGAGATCTTTGGTCAGCACCGCGATGACGTACGGCGCCTCGCCGAACGGGTCGACGATTCCGATGTCGTTGCGGACGCCGTCGATTTCCCCCGTCTTATTGGCGAGCGGAACTCCTGGCGGTAGCCCGCGCGCGAGCTTATCGCGATCCTCTTGCTGCAACATGATGCGGATCATCGCGCGGCACGATGCGGGCGACGCGACCGTATAGATGGCTTCGTGCGCCCCGCGCTCGATCGCGTACAGCAGTTGGCCCATATCGCGCGCCGTCGTCAAGTTTTCGGAATGGTGCATGATCGCGTTGACGTCCATGAAGTGCCGATGCAACTGCGTCTTGGTAAGCCCCGCCCGGTGGATCGTCGATGCGATCCGGTCGAGCCCGAGGTACGAAATGAGAACGTTTGACGCCGTATTGTCGCTCTGCTCGATCATCGCGCGCGCGAGCCGGTCGATCGAAATCCGGTTGCCGGGATTGTACGCGTCGAGAATCTCGGAGCCGCCTACGAAGTCGGAGAGCTCGAGCGTGACGACGTCGTTCATCACGCTCGGACGGTGTTCGGCGAGTTGGAAAAGGCAGAGGAGAATAACGACTTTGATGATCGACGCCGTGGGAAACCGTTCGTCGGCGCCGATGGCGACTTCGGCGAAGTGTCCCATGCGCCGCGCGTAGACGGCGACGGTACCCGACGATGCGGCGGCCGCGCGGAGGATCTCATCGTCGAGCGCGCTCGCTTGCGCGACCCGTGCGAACTCGGGAATTGCACCCGCGGCGGCAAGCGTCGTAAGCGCGCTCTTACTCATGAAGTTTCGGCGGGTCACGTTTTCGAAGCGTACGGATGAGGGGTCGCCGATTCCTCGCACGGAAGCTTGCGACCGATGCCGTTACCAGTATTCAAGTCGCCGCTCGTTCCGAGCGATCTCTATCGCCTGCGTCTGGCGAGCGATCCGCGCGTCGCGCCCGACGGCGGCGTTTACTTCGTTTGTGCGACACAACACGAAGCCTCGGATCGGACCCTCACGTCGATCTGGCGCGTTGCCGCGGGCGCGTCCGCCGAACGTTTCACGTCAGGCGAGGCGGACCGGCTGCCGCGCGTTTCGCCCGACGGTACGATGCTTGCGTTTACCGGTGAGCGGGGTGAGGGCAAGCGCGTCTTCACGATACCCCTCGGTGGCGGCGAGGCGCGCGAGATCTCCGCAACCTACGAAGCGATTACGGCGCTTGCGTGGTCGCCCGACTCGACTCGCCTAGCGTACTGCGCGAAGACGGCGCTCGACGCGGCAACCGCGTCGATCGCTCTCGACGAACGTTCCGGTGCGCGCCACATTCGGGCGCTTCCGTTCAAGAGCGACGACGACGGCTTACTCGACGGCCGGCGCAGCCATCTGTTCGTCGTCGCGGCAGCGGGGGGCCGCGCGACCCAGGTGACGCACGGCGATTTCGACGTGAACGGCCCGGCGTGGTCGCCCGATGGAAAGCGGCTGGCCTTTACGGCGAAGATCGAGCGCCCGGAGGACTCGTTCTCCGAAGATCTCTTCACGATCGACGTCGACCCCGATGATGGAGCCGATCCCGCACCGGCGACCCCGCGCAAATTGACGCAATCGCGCGGCCCGGCGATGGCGCCTGCGTTCTCGAACGACGGCAAGGACATCGCTTTCCTCGGGCACGAGGAGGGCGACGATCTCGGCAGCCTCTCCCCGGTCGAACTCCTCGTCGTCGGCGCAAACGGCGGTGAAACCCGTTCGCTCTCCGCGGCGACCGACCGGCCTGCCGCCGATCTCATCAGTGGCGACACGCGGCCGACCGGCGGTCAATCTCCGCCGGTCTGGGCCGCGGACGACGGCGAGATTTTCGTCCAAATTTCCGATCGGGGCACGTGCGGCATCCTGGCGTTTGCGCGAGATGGGTCGTCGTCGCGACCGCTCGTCGCGGGCGAACGCGACGTCTTCGCGTTCACGCGCGGGCGCGACGGAACGCTTGCGTTCGCTTTTTCCACGCCGACGGTGCCGGCGGAGATCGCCCTGCTCGCGCCGACGGCCGGCGAACGGGTCTTGACGGAAAATAATCCTTGGCTTGCCGCACGTGCGCTGCGCGAGCCGCGGCGCGTACGGCCGATCGCAAGCGACGGTGCGGAACTCGATCTTTGGTTACTCGATCCGGCGAGCGAGAACTCCGCCTCCGTCGCCGGGCCGTACGTGCTCGAAGTGCACGGCGGCCCGCATATGGCGTACGGTTACACGTTCATGTTCGAATTTCAAATGCTCGCGAGCCACGGCATCGGCGTCGCGTACGGCAATCCGCGCGGGAGTCAAACGTACGGCCGCGCCTATACGACGGCGATCGTCGGCGACTGGGGCGGTATCGATGCCTCCGACGTTCTGACCCTGCTCGACGGCGCGCTCGCGAACGCTTCGATCGACCCGGCGCGCATCGGCCTTGCGGGCGGATCGTACGGCGGGTTTATGACCACGTGGCTGCTCGGGCACTGCGATCGATTCGCGGCGGGCGTTTCGATGCGCGCGGTCAACGACTTCGTGAGCGAAGTCGGTGCGAGCGATGCCGGCTGGTTCTTGGAAAAAGAACTCGACGCGCCCTGGATCGATGGTGGCCGCAAGCTTTTCGAACGCTCGCCGTTACGCGCGGCGCACGCGATCGCAGTGCCCCTCCTGGTCGAACACTCGGAGCGCGATTTCCGCTGTCCGATCGATCAAGGCGAGCAACTCTTCACGCTGTTGCGGCGCCTTGGGCGCACGAACGTTGAATTCGTTCGTTTCACCGGCGACGGCCACGGACTCTCGCGCTCCGGGAAGCCGCGCAATCGCGTGCTCCGCTTACGCGCGATCGCTCACTGGCTGATCCGGCACCTTCGTCCGGCGGGCATCGACGCCGAGCCCGACTACGCCGGCGCCCTGTTCGCGCCGCTCGGAACCGAGGAAGTCAATGACTGAACTAACGATCCGGCCACCAGAGCGCGGGCGAGCTTTTCGCCCGCTGAACTGAAAAGGCGGTGAAAGCGTCGCGTCCGGCGCCCGTCGCTTCGATGAGGACGGCTTCGCCGGGGTAGAGCGTCGTCGTACGGTACGCGCGGGTTGCGGCGGTCGCGTCGACCCGCACGAGCGAACCGGTTCGAAGGCGCAGCGCGATGTGCGTGCCCTGCAGCGCGGCGATCGTGCCGAAGAATTCATGACTTCCGGCCGCGAGAGGCAGCAGCGGCACGGTCGACACGTTGCGCAAAGCCGTCCCCGCGGCGTGCGCGCCGAGGAGCCCGAAGATCGCGAGCTGCGCGTCGCTTGCAACGAACACCTTGCCGTTTGCAACGACCGGCACGACGCTGGCGTCGCCGCCGATTGCGCCCCAGGATCCGGCGGTGGCCTCGAAGAGCGTCGCGCCGTTTGCCGGGTCGATCGCGTAGAGCCGAAGGGTGAGATCGGTCGCGCTAAGCGGTCGCGAGACCGCCCAGATCACGGCGCTTCCCGCCGCGTCACCGTTCGATGAGATGCTCGTCTGGAAACCGGGATCTTGGCCGGTCTCGAGCATTGCGGACCGGCTTTGCAGCGTGAGCGCCGGTTTCGGCGAAGTCTGCAACTGCCACACGCCGACTTGCATGCCGCCGCTCGTCACGACCCGGGGCTGGTTGTCGGATCCGATGAAGAAGCTTTCGCCGCACCAGCAGCCGCCCAGCGTGACCCTCTGGAGCACGTGGTCCGTGTTGGGAGAATACCCGCCCATCGCGTCGCGATCGACCAGGTAGAGCCCGCCGACTTTCCCGGCGACGACGGCGAGATGCTCGGCCGCGGGAACGCTCGTTGAGTTCGGAATCACGAGCACGCCGCCGGCTCCCACGTCCTCGTCCCGGTCGTCAAGTTGCGGCGCATTGTAGGGCGTGAACAGCGTTTGCAACGTCGTGAGGTCACCCGATTCGCGAACGACGCTCTCTTGAATGTCGTTCTGCCCGTCGTAGGAAGCCGGGTCCGAATTGCCCGTGGCAAAGTAGATGTTGCCGGTCGCGTCGGATGATAGGCCGTAGCCGGACATCCAAACCGAGGACAAAAAGAAATCTTCGGGCGATTTCGCGAGCTTGTCGGTAAGGTCGTTTGCCGCAAGCGGAGCGAGCGTCGAAGCCGACCAGCCGAGAATCCAACCCCGCGAAAGGTCGGCTGCGTTGTCGCAAAAACTGCCGAACCCGGCGTAGATCGTACCGTTTGCCTCAAGCAGTGCCGGCCGTTGCCGCTGGACGCTTGGGTTGAAAACGGCCGTCGTGCCGTCCGCAAGCCGATGCTTCGCGCTGACGGCGACGGGCGGCATCGTGTCGGCTAAGGTTGCCGTATTGAGGGCATGGAGCTCGTAGCTCGGTACGCCCGCGTGCGTCGTGTACGCGATGAGATAGAGCGTTTTCGACTGGGCGTCGATCACGGGGGTCGATGTGATTCCGACCGTCGGAGCGTTGTTCGCGCATTTGCCCGGCAGCGCGGACCGGGGCACGGGAGCACCGAGGTTTCGCTTTAGTACGACGTTACCCGTCGCCGTATCGATGGCATAGACCGTATCGTTTTCGGTTACGACGTACGCGATGGTATAGGTGCCCGGAGCCGGTCCGCCCGCAATCGTCACGTTGCCCAGGACGAGCGGTTGGGCGTCGACTTGCGCGTCGAGCGCCACGGTCGTCACCAGCCCAAAGGATTTGGAACGAACGTTCTGCGTATTGAGCTCGCGCTCTCCGTGATTCCAACCCGTTCGCTGCACGTCGTAGTGATACGTCGTGACGCTCACCGTCGCCGCAGCCGCCTCGGTCGCGGCGGCTCCGCTTGCCGTGCCTGCGGCTCCGGCCGGGCCGGTCGAGACGGCGAGTGCGACTGCGACTGCTAACGCAAGTCTCCGTTTATCCTGGAAATGCGGTTTGTTGACTGCGCCCATAGGTGCTCCCAGCGATCCGTTAATTTTGCAAACGTTGCGTTCGCTATCGAGTACCCGTAAGGCCTCGCGGAGGCCGCGCGTTATCGATCGGCCCACCAGAGCGCGGGCGAATCCTTCGCGCGTTGAATCGACTCGGTGACGAGCGAACCACGCCCGGCGTCGCGGGCTTCGACGAGGACCGCTTCCCCCAGGTACAGCGTCGTCGTGCGGGACGCCCGAGTTGCCGCGGTCGCATCGAGCGTGACGAAACGCCCGCTGCGGAGGCGCACGCTGACGGTTTCACCGTGCAAGGCAACGATCGTGCCAAAGAACTCGTGCCGGCCCGCCGCGAGCGCCATGACCGGTGACGTCGCAACGCTTCGTAGATGCGGCCGCGCGGCGGCGGGAGGCAGCAGACCGAAGATCGCGAGTTGCGCGTCGCTCGCAACGAAGACTTCGCCGTTCGCGACGACGGGCACGACGTTCGCGTTCCCTCCGAGGCCGCCCCAAAAGCCGGCGGGTGCCGTGAAGAGCGTCGCCCCGGCGGCGGCATCGAACGCGTAGAGGTCGAGCGCGAGATTCGATTTGCTGACCGGTCGTGAAACGGCCCAGATGACGGCGCTCCCCGGCACCTCCCCATTCGAGGACACGGCCGTGAAGAAACCGGGATCTTGGCCGCTCTGCAAAGACGCCGATTGGCTTTGCAGCGTCAGCGTGACCTTCGGCGATGTGGCCAGTACCCAGATGCCGACTTGCGAACCGCCGCTGGTGACGATTCGCGGCACGCCGTCGGCGCCGACGAAATAACTTTCGCCGCACCAGCAGTCGCCGATGGAATACGTTGCCAGGTCTTTATTGAACTTTGGATTGAACCGCCCCATCGCGTAGGCGTTGAGGACGAACAGCCGGCCATCTTTTCCAGCGGAGACGGCAAGATGTTGCGCGGCCGGGATGCCGGGTTGGCTCGGAAGCAGGAGCACCCCGCCGGAGCCGATTTCTTTATCGCCTTTATCGAGTGCCGCTTCGTTCGTGGGCGTGAAAAGCGTTTCGAGCGTCGAAAGATTACCCGATTCGCGGATGACGCTCTCTTGAACGTCGTTATGACCGTCGTACGTGGCCGGGTCGGAATTGCCGGTCACGAAATAGATGCTGCCCGTCGGGTCCGCCGCGATGCCGGCGCCCGACATCCAGATTGCCGATAAAAAGCGACTGAGCGGCGAAGTTGCGAGGGTGTCGGTCACGTCGTTCGCGGCCAGGGGTGCGAGCGTCGCTGCCGACCATCCGAGAATCCAGCCGCGCGACGTGTTCCCCGCTTGATCGCAATAGCTGCCGAAACCGGCGTAAATCGTGGAGTTGGCTTCGAGCAACGCGGGGCGCTGACGCTGGACGTTCGCATCGAACGCGGCGGTGGTCCCATCGGAAAGCGTATGCGTAGCGGTAACGGCAACGGGCGGAACTTTGTCGGTGAGGGTTCCGGTGTCGAGCGCGTGGAGATAAAAGGTCGCCGTCCCGTTTGCATAGGTGTCGGCGATCAAATACATCGTCCCGGTCGATTGGTCGATGACCGGAGTGGAGGTGATCCCGACCGCCGGACCGTTGTTGGCGCATTTTCCGGGCAGGGCGCTTCGCGGCACGGGCGTTCCGAGGCTTTGGCTGAGCAGGACCGTGCCGGTCGCCGCGTCGATCGCGTAAACGGTGTCGTTCTCCGTCGCCACGTAGACGACCGTGTGCGCGGCGCCCGCGATCTGCACGTTCGCGAGGACGAGCGGTTGCGCATCGACCTGGTAGTCGAGCGGCACGCTCGCGATGAGGCCGAACGATGTCGCGTTGACGTTGGATGCGTTGAGGATCGCTTCGTTCGAATTCCAACCGGTTCGGCCGTTGTCGTTGTGGTACGTCGTAACGTTAACGCCGGGGGCCGGCGTGGGGGTCGATGTCGGTGTGGGCGTCGCGGTCGGCGTCGCGGTTGGTGTAGGCGTCGGGGTAGACGTCGGGCTAGGCGTCGGCTTCGGAGTTGATTTTGAACTAGGCGGCGGGGCGGCCGGCGCCGAGCTCGCAGTAACCGCCCGCGAATGGACCGGCGGAGCGGCAAGTGAGGCACCGCAGACGGCCGTCACGAAAAGCATAATAGACAGCGCTCTGAAATACGCCGACCCGTAAACGGTCCGCACGACGAACTCCTAACGTCAAGAAGCCTGAACCCAGGCTATTCGCTGACCGGCGATCGATTTACCTACGAGGCAACGGAAACTTAACTTCCGGTGCCTTGGTAATGCTCAATGCCGACTCTCCAAAAGGCATATGCGAGCAGAAACCAGAGCGCGCCGACCACCGGCGTCAACAAGCCGATCGCGGGTGAAAGCGCCAGGTCGTCCCCGCTCTTGTGCAAGAGAAACGTCGCCGGAAAATAGTTCATGAATGCGAACGGAAAGACAAATGAGAGCACGAATCGGACCGAGCGCGAATAGATGCTGATCGGATATCGCGTGAAGTCTTGTTCGAGCGACATCACGACCCAGCGTAGCGCGTCGATTCGGATCACCCAGAACGAGGCGGTGGCGATTGCGAGCTGAAGGCCGAAATCGATCAACGCGCCGCCGATCATCACGAGCGGCACGAACGCGATGAACGCGAAGTCGACCTCAACGCGAGCGAAGTGCGTCGCGATGCAGAAGAAGGCGATCGCGAGGATCAATTCGTCCGGCCAGATCTGCTGCGGAACCGTCATCGCCTGAAATAGCGGATCGAGCGGGCGAATTAGGAACCGGTCGAACCGGCCCTCGCGAATCATCGTCGGGACGTCGCCGACCGTGAAGAAGAACGTGTTGTGGAAACCGTGCCCGAGCATCCAAAGCCCGTAGAGAAACGCCATGTCGCGGAAATCCCAGCCGTTCATCGAGGGAAACTCGTGGAGCGTCACCCAGAGCGCCGCAATCGCGGTCGCGTGATAGACGATCGTGAAGCCGAACCACATGAAGAAGTTCGCGCGGTACTCGATGATGGTCAGGAGGTTGATGCGCCAATACTGCGCGTAGGCCGCAAGGCTCACGCGGCGCCGCTTTGCCGCTCGCGCCGCCGGGCTCCTGGCGCCGGCTCCTCCCCAGCGACGCGCTCGTTTCCCGGGGGCCGTCGGGGGGCCTTCGCCGCCCCGGCTTTCCACAGGCGGCGATGGAACGGCTCCTGACGGTTAGGCCGCCGTATCGCCTCGACCTCACCGTCGCCGTTTTGCGACGGTTTTCCACGAACGTCGTCGACGTCTTCGCTCCCGGCGGAACGTACCTCCGCGCCCTTTCCGGGTTCGGCCGTCCGGCCATCGTCGCGGTGCGGCAATGCGCTCCGGCCGAACTCGCCGTGCGCGTCGATTGCGAACCCGGTGATGAGGAACGCTGCTTTGCGCTCGTCGTGCGGATGCTCGGCACGCAGCGGACGCTCGCGGAGTTCGAGCGCGGCGCAAAAAAGATTCCGTGGCTCCGCGACCTGGCGGCGCGGATGCGGGGCGTGAAGCCGCCGCGCTATCCGACGCTCTGGGAAGCGTGCGTCAACGCGGTCGTCTTCCAACAAGTCAGCCTCCACGCTGCGACCGCCATCCTGCGGCGGGTGATCCTCGAGACGGGCGAACCGGCCGAGCGCGAAGGCCTGGTCTTCTACGCGTTTCCGGACCCGAACGCGCTCGTCGCCGCGCCGGACGACGTCCTGCGGCGCGCGGGCCTCAGCGTCGCAAAGGTCGCGACGTTACGGCGAGTGGCCGAAGCGCTGACCTCGGGCGCCCTCGATGAAGCGATGCTCGAAGAACGCCCGAGTCCCGAAGCGTCCGCGCGGCTTTGCGAGATCAAGGGGATCGGGCCCTGGACGGCCGCCGTCGTGCTCCTGCGCGGCCTCGGCCGCCTCGACGTCTTCCCCGCCAAGGATAGCGGCGTCGCCCGCGGGCTCGCGCAGCTTACGGGCGACCCGAACCTCGACGTGCCGCAGACGCTCGAGCTGCTGGGCAACGAGCGTGGCATGCTCTATTATCATCTCTTGCTCGCCCGTTTGGAAGCGCGCGGCGAATTCGAACAGGCACCGCCGGGAAACCGAGCAACGTAAGTGACCGGCGCACGGTTATAGGGGGCACGATGAGCATCTCGAGCACCACGCCGACCCGTAAAATCCAACGCGCCGCGGAACGCGCGGGCTTCGATTTCGGATGGCTGAATACGCACCATTCCTTTAGCTTCGGCGAATACCACGATCCGGCAAACGTCAATTGGGGTGCGCTGCGCGTGTTCAACGACGACGTCGTGGCGCCGGGCATGGGCTTCGGCGCTCATCCCCATCGCGACATGGAGATCTTGACCTACGTCCTGACGGGCGAACTCGAACACCGCGATTCGATGGGCAACATCGGCGTCGTGCGCCCGGGCGGCGTGCAATATCTCAGCGCGGGCACGGGCATCACGCATTCGGAATACAACCATTCGAAAACCGAGCCGGTGCACTTCGTGCAGATGTGGGTCGTGCCGAACGGCCGGGGTCTCGCACCCCGATACGGGCAGGTCGATTTCACGCTCGAAGCGCGACTCAACCGCTGGTTGCCGATCGCGAGCGGTCAAGCCGGCATCGAATCGCAAATCGCGCTCTGGCAGGACGCGACCGCCTACGTCGCGCGCCTCGAAAACGGCGCGCTAACGAAGACGATCGCTGCGGGGCGGCAAGCGTTTCTCTTCGTCGGCGCAGGAGAGGTCACGTTCGATACGGACACGCTACACGCGGGCGACGCCGTCCGCATCACGGGTCCCTCCGAACTCGCATTGTCCGGCACGGGCGAGCTCGTGCTCTGGGACGTTCCGCCCGTCGCATAGGAGTTCGCATGGCCGCTTCCGTTTGCACGCACCTCGCTACGATTCACGATGTCGAGCCGAAAACCGACGGCTGCGAAGAATGTCTGAAGATGGGCGATACGTGGGTGCACCTGCGGCTCTGCCTCCAGTGCGGGCACGTCGGCTGTTGCGACAGTTCGAAGAACAAGCACGCGACGAAACACTTCAAAGCGGTGCATCACCCGATCGTCAGCTCGCTCGAGCCGGGCGAAGATTGGAAGTATTGCTATATCGACGATCTGATGTGGGAGTGAGCGGCGACGAGCGACGGCCGCTCGCGCGTTGAACTTCGAAGCCGCCGCCGATTATGCCGGACGGCACGCGCTCGAAGCGATGCTCGTCGAACGCAACGGTGAGACCGTCTTCGAACGTTACGCGGCCGGCTTCGACCGCGACACGCCGCACGCGCTCTACAGCGGCACGAAGAGCTTTTGGGGCGTTACGGCGGTAGCCGCAAGCGAAGACGGGTTGCTCTCGCTCGACGAACGCGTCGGCGAGACGTTTGGCGCGTGGTCGACGGGGCCGCGGGGCGACGTGACGTTGCGCAGTCTGCTGAACCTCACGAGCGGAATCGGGTTCGGCGGACTCGGGAATGCGGTGCCGGCGTACGCCAAGGCGCTCGCCGTCGAACTGCGTCACGAACCGGGCGAGACGTTCACGTACGGCGGCATTCCGTTGCAGGTCTTCGGTGCCGTGCTCGCCGCAAAGCTTGCGCCTCGCGGCCTGACGCCGCACGCCTATCTGCGCGAGCGCATCCTCGACCCGCTCGGCTGCGGCGTCGCGACGTGGCGGTCGCTCAAAGATGGTACGCAGCCGCTTCCGACCGGCGCCTTCTTGAGCGCGAGCAATTGGGCGGCCTATGGGACGTGGCTCGCGAGCGCGGGGCGCGCGGGTCACAAACCGTTGATTTCGGCTGCGGGGCTCGCCGCGTGTTTCGCGGGCTCGCATGCGAATCCGCGATACGGGCTCGGTTTTTGGCTCAGCCCGCTCTTAACCGAACTGCCCGCGCTGGTCTACGCCAGCGGTTCCGGCGGCCAAGCGCTCTACGTTTTCCCAAACGAAGCGACAACGATCGTAAAATTCTCCAAGAGCACCTCCTTCGCGCACGCGACGTTTCTACGCCGGCTGTTGTGATCGCGTGAACCCGGCCCACTCGGGTTTCGCAATCCCATAAGAGTGCGTCGCCGATGTAAGCGGCGCGTTGACCGGGGCCCGTTGAGCGGTAGCCGGATGATTAGGAGAAGCCGGCGGCAAAACGCAACTAGCCCCGCCTGCCGACCACCTGGTCGAATGGCCATTCCTGCGAGCTCGGCACCGATCTGGCGCTTTGCGGTCCGAAGGACCGCAGGCACGCCGCGCGCGTAATTCCCGGTAGCGTATGGTGTGATTCCGCTTTCAAGGCGAACTTCGTCCGGCTCGAAAAAGGCAACTGCGCATGACTCTTGAGAAGTGGTTGCAAGCGATTCCCAAAGCCGAGCTGCACGTGCACCTCGAAGGCTCGGTCTCGGTCGACACGCTCATCGACTTTGCGGCTAAACATGGCGTCGCGCTGCCGCGCGCAGACGTTGAAGATCTCTACCGGTTCGACGACCTCGGCGAATTGCTGGAAATGATCGGGGTCGTGTGTGACGCCATGCGCGCTCCAGCCGATTTCTATCGAGCGACCTACGAACTGTTGCGCCATTCCGCGGCCAGCGGCGCCCGATACGTCGAGTTCTTTTTCAGCCCCAGCGCTCATCCGGGTTTGGCGTACGCCACGATGCTCGATGCAATTCTCGCCGGCGCCCGCGACGCCGAGCGCGATGCCGGCGTTGCGGCTCGGGTGATTCCCGCGCACAATCGCGAACGGGGACACGAAGCGGGGATGGCGTTCCTCGACGACGTGCTCGGCGCCCGGCGCGCGAACGTGCTCGGCATCGGAATGGATTACATGGAGAACGATCCGCGCCCGTTCGATGCGATGTACCGGCGCGCGGCGGAAGCGGGGCTGCGACGCACCGCGCATGCCGGAGAGGTCGGGCCGGCGGATTACGTGCGCTGGTCGCTCGACGTGCTCGGTTGCGAACGGATCGATCACGGGTACTGCGCGATCGAAGATCCCGAACTCGTCGCACGCTGCCGCGAACACGGCACCGTCTTCAACGTCTGTCCGACCACGACGACGTTCACGACCAAATGGCGGGACCTGCGCGCCCCCGACCATGCGATCCGGCGCATGATCGAAGCGGGCTTGGCGGTGACACTGAGTACCGACGACCCCGGCCTCATGCGCACCTCGCTCGTGGACGAGTATCGGGCGGTGGCCGAGTTCACCGACGTCGCGACGCTCGGCGAGATCGCGCTCAACGGCATCCGCGCGTCCTGGCTCGACGCCGCGACCAAAGCCGCGTTGCTCGTCGAGTGGCGGCACGAAATCGCTCAGCTCACAAGGTCGCTCGAGACGGTCCCGTAGACGACGGGCACGCGGCGCGCGGCACGCATTCGCTCGATCGCGACATAAAGCGCCGCAGCGGCGAAAAACCCGACGACGAATCCGACGTCGGCCCCGCCGAGGAGCTTCGCGACCGGGCCCTCGTACAATTCCGTCGATGAAAACAGGGCGATCGTCAACGGCGTCACGATGCAAAACACGAGCGCTCCGCTGCGCCAAGGCCGCACGCCGCGCGCGCCGCCGCCAAAGGCGAACCAGTCGGCCAACACGATGCCGGCCCACGGCGCGATCCAATACAAGAGAAGCACCAAATAATTCGAAAACAGTTCTGCGAATTTTCCGGCGCCCACGACCGCAAGCGCGAAGCCGCACGCAGCCGTCACGAAGGCCGAAATGTGGCGTGGTATCCGCGCGCCCATCGAAATGAAACTGTACGCGGCCGTATTGTCGTTGATCGCGTTGATCGAAACCGCGCTCGCCGCGATCGCGACGAGCGCGACGCTCGCGAACGGACCGGTCAGGGCGCCGA
>Ga0116227_10005247_pt1 | contig 27513 bp, 22 predicted proteins | sample S1TSphgellanicum_FD_89693 | JGI IMG/M metagenome (GOLD analysis project Ga0116227, IMG submission 89693) | Host-associated microbial communities from peat moss isolated from Minnesota, USA - S1T2_Fb - Sphagnum magellanicum MG | ecosystem: Host-associated > Plants > Peat moss > Unclassified...
CCGAAACCGACGAGGCCTGGCGCGTGCGCCCGCAGAACCGGCTCAAGCTCGTCGACGTGATAGACCCCGGCGTCACGGTCGAGTTGCATACGCCGATCGCCCAGGTGCGGGCCCAGTTCCGGCAGACGCCGCACCTGGCCTGGATGGTGGTGCTGGATGGCGGCCACCCGGTGGCGCTGGCCCCGCGCGGCCGGGTGCTGACCCGCGCCACGCGCAGCCTGGGCGGCGCCTGCCAGCCGCTGCGGCGCGTGCTGCGCCACGACGTGCCGCCAGCCGCGCTGGCGCGCGCTCTCTACATCGGGCGCGGCGACACCGACCCCTGGGTCGTCACCGGGCCGGACGGCGGCTACCTGGGCGTGGTCGATCCGCTGGCGCTGGTGTCCCACATCCTGTCGCGGCAGGAGCAGGGCGCCAGCCTGCACCCGCTGTCGCAGTTGCCGACCGGCCCGACCCTGCGCCAGGCGATCGAGCAGCGCCTGGTCCGCCGGCAGGGCCAGGTCCACCTGACCTACATCGACCTGGACCACTTCAAGGCCTTCAACGACCGCTATGGCTTCATCCGCGGCGACGCCATGATCCGCACGCTGGCCGAGATCCTGCGCCATGTCTTCGTGGGCCGCGCAGACCGGCTGCTGGGCCATATCGGCGGCGATGACTTCGTGCTGATCCTGGACGCCGAGGAGCCGCAGCTGCCCGTGCTGCTCGAGCGCGTGGCCCACCAGTTCCATGCGCTGGCCTCGCATCTCTACGATGCGGCGGACCTGGAGCGCGGCTACTTCGCCACCGAGGACGAGAGCCGGCATCCGATCGCGAGCATCTCGGTGGCCTGCGTCAATGGCTCGACGGGAGCGCTGCAGGACAGTGCTGCCGCCGCCGAACGGGCGGCCTACTTGAAAAAGGTTGGCAAGGCCCAGTGGGGCAGCGTGGTCGTGGTCGAGGGCGCGCCGGTGCAGGTACATCGCCACAGCGCCATACCGGATGCCCGGGACTGGGAGCACAACGCCTTGTCCACGCTGGACCATCTGGCGCAACTGCCGCGCAGCCGCGACCCGCATGCGATGGACGGCGCCTTCAAGGCCTATCCCTTCTTCGAGATGCTCTTCGAGCTCGACGCCCAGGGGCTGCAGCGCTATCCCAACTGGATCAACCCCAGCATGTACGGCCGCATCCGGGCCGGCGGCACGGGCGCGGACCGCAGCCAGCAGCCGTATTTCCATGCCGTGCGCGAGAGCGGGCAGCCCTATGTGTCGGCGATCTACCTCTCCAGTGCGTCGGAGGACTTCTGCCTGACCATCTCGGCACCGCTGCATGATGCCCAGGGCCACTTCTGCGGCGTGCTGGTGGGTGACCTCAACCTGGCCTCCATGGCCGGCCTGCTGGACCGGAACAACGTCGCCTGACACGCCCCTGGCGAAAGCGCCACAATCCGGCCCCATGAAAACCCTGCGCCTGCGTGAAGGCAAGGAGCGATCGCTCCTGCGCCGCCATCCCTGGATATTTGAATCGGCCATCGCCAAGGGCGGCGGTGACAGCGGGGAGACCGTGCGCGTGGAGTCGCATGACGGCCTTTTCCTGGCCTGGGCCGCATTCAGCCCCGCCTCGCGCATTCGTGCGCGCGTCTGGAGCTTCGACGAGGGCCAGCGCATCGACGCCGGCTTCTTCCATGCCACGCTGGCGCGCGCCATCGCCGCGCGGTCCTGGTTCGACATCCCCAGCGACAGCCTGCGCCTGGTGCACGGCGAATCCGACGGCCTGCCGGGCCTGGTGGTGGACCGCTATGGCGACGTGCTGGTGGCGCAGTTCGGCTCGGCCGGCGTCGAGCGCTGGAAGGCGCAGATCGCCGACGCGCTGCTGCAAATCACCGGCTGCCGCCAGCTCTACGAGCGCTCGGACGCCAGCGCGCGCGGCCTGGAAGGCCTGCCGGCCGTCACCGGCTGGTTGCGCGGCGACACGGCCGCGCCCACCGAGCTCACCATCCACGAGCACGACTGGCGCCTTACGCTGGACGTGGCTGAGGGCCACAAGACCGGCTTCTACCTGGACCAGCGCGACAGCCGCCGCCGCTTCTATGAAGTGAACCGGCGCCGTGGCTTCCAGCGCGTGCTCAACTGCTATTGCTATACCGGCGGCTTCACCGTGGCGGCGCTGGCCGGCGGCGCCGCGCACGTGACCTCGATCGACTCCTCCGGCCCGGCGTTGCAGCGCGCGGCCGCGCATGTGGCGCTCAATGGCTTCGACGCGGCGCGGGCCGACTTTCTGGACGCCGATGTCAACGCCTCGTTGCGCCGCTTCGGCCAGGAAGGCCGCACTTTCGATGCCATCGTGCTCGATCCGCCCAAGCTCGCCCCCACCGCGGCCCATGCCGAGCGCGCCGCACGCGCGTACAAGGACATCAACCGCCTGGCGCTGAAGTTGCTGGAGCCCGGTGGCGTGCTGTTCACCTACTCCTGCTCGGGCGGTATCCCGCCGGAGCTGTTCCACAAGATCGTCGCCTCGGCCGGCGCCGACGCTGGCGTGGACGGCTACATCGGCGAACGCCTGGCCGGCGCGCCCGACCACCCCATGACGCTCAGCTTCCCCGAGGGCGAGTACTTGAAAGGCCTGGTGGTGGTCCGCAAGTAGGGCTTTCCTGTTCCGGCGGGGGCGCTCGGCGCGACCTCGCTACACTGCCCCCCTTTCGATGTCTCGCATCCCGCACTGGACCGTTCCATGAGCCTCATCCCCGCCACCATCCTCACCGGATTCCTCGGATCCGGCAAAACCACGCTGCTCAAGCGCGTGCTGTCCGAGGCGCACGGCCAGAAGATCGCCGTCATCGAAAACGAGTTCGGCGAAGAAAACATCGACAACGACATCCTGGTGAGCGAATCCAAGGAGCAGATCGTCCAGATGAGCAACGGCTGCATCTGCTGCACCATCCGCGAGGACCTGCGCGAGGCCCTGCAGCTGCTGGCCGCCAAGAAGCGCAAGGGCCTGCTCGACTTCGACCGCGTGGTGATCGAGACCACCGGCCTGGCCGACCCCGGCCCGGTGGCCCAGACCTTCTTCATGGACGAGGAAATCGCCGAAAGCTACCTGCTGGACTCGGTGCTGACCCTGGTCGACGCCAAGCACGCGGCCCAGCAGCTCAACGACCGCCAGGAGGCGCGCCGCCAGGTGGGCTTTGCCGACCAGATATTCATCAGCAAGACCGACCTGGTGGCCCAGGAAGAGACCGACGCGCTGGTCCACCGCTTGAAGCACATGAACCCGCGCGCGCCGATCCAGGCCGTGCACTTCGGCGAAGTGCCGATCAAGGACGTGTTCGACCTGCGCGGCTTCAACCTCAATGCCAAGCTGGATATCGACCCGGACTTCCTCAAGGAAGACGGCCACGACCACGACCACGAGCACCACGACCACGCCCATGGCGAGCACTGCGACCACCCCTCGCACCAGCACGAGGGGGGCCATGGGCACCACCATCACCATGATGACGACGTGAAGAGCTTTGCCTTCAGGTCCGAGCGTGCCTTCGACCCGGCCAAGCTCGAGGATTTCCTGGGCGCCGTGGTCAATATCTACGGCCCGCGCATGCTGCGCTACAAGGGCGTGCTGAACATGCAGGGCACCGACCGCAAGGTCATCTTCCAGGGCGTGCACCAGCTCATGGGCAGCGACCTCGGCCCCGAGTGGGGCGCGGACGAAAAGCGCAACAGCAAGATGGTTTTCATAGGCATCGATCTGCCCAGGGACATCTTCCTGCAAGGCTTGGAGCAATGCCTGTCGTAAAGTCATAGCGTACGCCCCGCGCGACTCTATACAATCGCGCCCCGGCGACGGCCCGGGGGTGATCTGCCACCGGGCAACTGAAGCCCATCCTGCGAGGAGACAGCGAGTGAAAGCCAAGTCGACACCCCCCAAGACCGTGGCCCGCTCCACGAAGGCAGCGCCTGCTCCCATACCTACCGTTGTGCCGGCGTCGTCCGACGTGCCGCGCAGCACCCGACCGTCTTCACGCCTCGCGCAATTGACCGTACCATCCATGGCACAGGCGGTGGCCTCCACCGCCGCCAAAGCAAGCTTTTCTTCTTCCACCATGCCCACGACCGTGAATACCCCCGCGCCCGCAGCGACCAAGAAGGACCCCAAGCTGGCCCAGAACTGGAAGACCAAGGCCGTCGAGGAGCTGACCGACGCCGAAGTGCTGGCGATGCCGGACAGCGAATACATGAACGACAAGCAGGTGGCCTTCTTCCGCCTGAAGCTGGTCCGCCTCAAGGAAGACATGCTGGCCAATGCCGGCGAGACCACGGAGCACCTGCGCGAAGACACGGTGGTCGTGCCCGATCCGGCCGACCGCGCCACGATCGAGGAAGAACACGCCCTCGAGTTGCGCACCCGTGACCGCGAGCGCAAGTTGCTCAAGAAGATCGAGCAGTCCATCGTCCGCATCGACGCTGGCGACTACGGCTACTGCGACGAGACCGGTGAGCCCATCGGCGTCGGCCGGCTGCTGGCGCGTCCCACGGCCACGCTTTCGCTCGAGGCGCAGCAGCGCCGCGAGCTGAAGCAGAAGATGTTCGGCGACTGAGCCTGCGCACGGAGGCGGTGCGCCCGCCGGGCGCTGCTGTGGCCCATGGCGAAAGACGACGCTCCCGGTTTCCTGTCCAAGGTGGTGCGCTTTGTGCGCAGTTCCGGCACGTCCTGGACAGAGCTGGAGGTGCCCGACACCGAGACCGACAGCAGCTACAGCAAGCAGGTGCTCAAGGAGATGGTCGAGCGCCGGCGCCGCAATGATTTCGTGCGGCGCCGCGAGTTCGACCAGCTGCGCAAGCTGCGCAGGCGCGGCGATGCTGTCGGCTCGCCCGAGGATGCCCAGCTTTCCTTCTTCGCCACCAGCCTGCTGAGCCGTCCGGACGACCGGGCGGTGACACTGCGCAAGATCGACGAGATCGAGGAGCAGATGTCCCGGCAATGGTGGCAGACCCGGCCGCCCGAGCCTGGTGAATTGACGATGCCTACGCCGGCGGAGTCGTCCTGGCGGCCCGGCACGTCCGCTTTCAAGCACAGCATGACGCGGACGTCCGGCCTGCCGGCCTATGCGCCGACGGTGCCGCTGCACCAAGGGGGCGCCACCACGCCGCTGCGACCTCAGCCGCCGGCCGCTCCGCCGGACCCGCTGCGTTCTCTGGACCTGGAGCTGCCCGACGCGGATGCCGACGCCTCCGACGCATTGCTGCCTTCCCTGGCCTTGCCGGCGCAGGAGAGCATGCCGGTACCGTCGTACCGGCATGACCCGCAGCTGGAAGACGCCGCCATTCTGTTTGCCAATGGCGACTATGCGGGGGCCGAGGCGTCCCTGCTGGACCTGACCCTGGCAGATGCGCTCGTGGCCACGGAAGCCTGGGCGGCGCTGTTCGACCTCTACCGCTGCATCGGCCAGCAGGAGCGTTTCGAGACGGCCGCGCTGGATTTCGCGCAGCGCTACGGGCGTTCGCCTCCTGCCTGGTTCTCGCTCGCGGCCGCTGAGCCGGTGCCAGGGGCCGTGTCCGCAGATGCGGGCTTTTGCTGGCAATGTCCAGCCACCCTGGACGCCCAGGCCGTGGCCGCGCTGGAGCAGTCCCTGGCCGGTGCCGCGATGCCCTGGCAGCTGGACTGGTCTGCGCTGGAGTCGCTGGGCGACGATGCGGCCGCTCCCCTGCAGTCCCTGTTCACGCGCTGGTGCGGCCAGGCCGTGCCGCTCTGGGTCGCGGGTGCAGACCGGCTGGCTGGCGCATTGCAGGAGCGGACCCCCTCCAGCGACGCGCGCGTCGATCCGGTCTGGTGGCGCCTGCGCATGGAGGCGTTGCGCGTCATGGGCCAGCCGGACGAGTTCGAGATGGTGGCGCTCGACTATTGCGTCACCTACGAGGTCTCCCCCCCTTCCTGGCAGGCCGTTCGTTGCGACTATCGCGCGGTCTTCGCCGGTGGGCCGCAGGCGATGCCGATGGCTGTGACGCCGGTGGCGCCCCGGGTGGTCACCTCGCACGTGGCGCGCGGGGATGCCGGCTTTGGTGGCGACTTCCCCGTGCTGACGCATGCGCTCACCGAGCCCGTGCCGCATGCGGAGCTCACTGGCGAGATCCTGGGCGATGCCGCAGCGGTCCTTGCCGCACTCGATGCCGCCGCTGCCCACCGTCCAGGTGCGCTGCAGGTGGACTGCGCCCGGCTGGTACGCATGGATTTCTCGGCTGCCGGCTCGTTGCTGAACTGGGTCGCCCATGCCCAGGCGCAAGGCCGCCCCGCCAGCCTGTGCGGGCTGCACCGCCTGCTGGCGGTCTTTGCCAATGTGGTGGGCATAGGCGAGTACGCGCAGGTGCTGGTGCGCAATGAATAGGCGCAGGGGACGCCCCGGGGTTTCGCACTTCGTTTACTAGCCGGTCGCCTCCATTGCTCGGATGCCGGGCATGGCATGCTGTGCGTCCTCTCCGGACCTGTGTCCTTTGCACGCTGCAGGTGGTGCGCAGCGCCATCATGGGCAACGGATCGGCTACATGCTGTTGCGCATCGGCCGTTGCATTTGCGTCCTTCGCCCCCACATGGCTCGGCTATGGAACAATTTCACGGTACCACCATCCTCAGCGTGCGCCGCCAGACGCCCCAAGGCGTGCAGGTAGCCATAGGCGGCGACGGCCAGGTCACGCTGGGCAACATCGTCGTCAAGGGCACGGCCCGCAAGGTCCGCAAGCTCTACCACGACAAGGTGCTGGCGGGCTTTGCCGGCGCTACGGCCGATGCCTTCACGCTGTTCGAGCGCTTCGAGGCCAAGCTGGAGAAGCACCAGGGGCAACTGGTCCGTGCCGCGATCGAGCTGACCAAGGACTGGCGTACCGACCGCGTGCTGCGCCGGCTCGAAGCCATGCTGGCGGTGGCGGATCACAGCGCCTCGCTGATCATCACCGGCAATGGCGACGTGCTGGAGCCCGAGCAGGGGATCGTCGCCATCGGCTCCGGCGGTGCCTATGCGCATTCGGCGGCCAAGGCGCTGCTGGACAACACCGATCTCGCCCCGCGCGAGATCGTGAAGAAGTCGCTGGAGATCGCCGGCGAGCTGTGCATCTACACCAACATGCACCACACCCTCGAGGTATTGGACTAAGCCCGGGCTACGCGCGCGTCTTCGCCAGCTCCCTTGCAGGGGGCAACACCAGTGGCCCGGCAAAGCCGGTTCAACGGTGTTCCTGGATCAGAAACCCATCGAATTCATCCCATGTCCTCCATGACCCCGCAGGAGATCGTCTCCGAACTCGACCGCCACATCGTCGGCCAGCAGCAGGCCAAGCGTGCGGTGGCCATTGCGCTGCGCAACCGCTGGCGCCGCCAGCAGGTGGATGCCAAGCTGCGCCACGAGATCACCCCCAAGAACATCCTCATGATCGGCCCGACCGGCGTCGGCAAGACCGAGATCGCCCGGCGCCTGGCACGGCTGGCCGATGCGCCCTTCATCAAGGTCGAGGCCACCAAGTTCACCGAGGTTGGCTATGTCGGCAAGGATGTGGACGCCATCATCCGTGACCTGGTGGAGGTCGCCGTCAAGCAGACGCGCGAGGCCGAGATGCGCAAGCACCGCACGCGGGCCGAGGACGCGGCAGAAGACCGCATCCTTGATGTGCTGCTGCCGCCGGCGCGCCCCGTGGCGCCCGATCAGCCTGTGCTGGCCAGTCCCGACGGCACTGCGCGGCAGGCCTTCCGCAAGAAGCTGCGCGAGGGCCAGCTCGACGACAAGGAGATCGAGATCGAGGTCGCCGACCAGCGCCAGCCGCTGGAGGTGATGGGGCCCGCGGGCATGGAGGAGATGGCCGAGCAGCTGCGCGGGGTCTTCAGCCAGATGGGCGCGGGCAAGCGCAAGCTGCGCAAGATGCGTATCGGCGAGGCGATGAAGCTGCTGACCGACGAGGAGGCCGGCAAGCTCGTGAACGAGGAGGACTCCAAGACCCGTGCCATCGCCAACGCGGAGCAGAACGGCATCGTCTTCATCGACGAGATCGACAAGGTCACCTCGCGCAGCGAAGGCGGCGGCAGCAATGCCGACATCTCGCGCCAGGGCGTGCAGCGCGACCTGCTGCCGCTGGTGGAGGGCACGACCGTGTCCACCAAGTACGGCATGGTCAAGACCGACCATATCCTGTTCATTGCCTCGGGGGCTTTCCACCTGAGCAAGCCGAGCGACCTGATCCCCGAGCTCCAGGGACGCTTCCCGATCCGCGTCGAGCTGCAGTCGCTGTCGGTGCAGGACTTCGAGGCCATCCTCACGCAGACCCACGCTTCCCTGGTCAAGCAGTACCAGGCGCTGCTGGCGACCGAAGGCGTCACGGTCGAGTTCACTCCAGAAGGCATCACCCGCCTCGCGCACATCGCCTACGAGGTGAATGAGCGCACCGAGAACATCGGCGCCCGCCGCCTGGCGACCGTGATGGAGCGCTTGCTCGACGAAGTGAGCTTCGATGCCACCCGCCTGTCCGGCCAGACCATCACGGTCGACGTCGACTATGTGGATGGCCGCCTGGGCGAGCTGAGCCGGGACGAGGACCTGTCGCGCTACATCCTCTGAGGACAGCCAGGGAGCCGGGGCGACTGAAAGACCTTGTTGCACGTGGAAAACTACCACTGTTACCAAAAGCAAGTGCCTTGTGTCGCCTCAGTTTCAGGAATCACATTGACTGCAGGTGCTAAGTACTTCATCTAGAACGTTTTTCGACCCGTTACTCCATGCAGGTCTGCTTCTAAGTCATTGATTTCATTGCGAAAGTCTCCGAAGCGCCTCTTGTGGCGCTTTTTTTTCCTGCTACAGTGCAAAAAAGTGCAATTAAGTGGGGAAAAGTGGCTCGTTCGCTTCATCCTCGTACCGCGCCGTTAGTTCAACCAGGGGTGATCAGTCGTGTTCCAAGGGGCCTCGTCGCTGAGTCTCGATGCCAAGGGGCGGCTGTCCGTCCCTACGCGGCATCGCGACGTCCTGAGCGCGACGGCGGCCGGCCAGCTCACGATCACCAAGCATCCGCATGGCTGCCTGATGGTGTTTCCCCGTCCCGAATGGGAAAAGTTCCGCGAGCGCATCGCGCAACTGCCCATGTCGGCCCAGTGGTGGAAGCGCATATTCCTCGGCAACGCCATGGATGTGGACATGGACGGCACCGGCCGCGTGCTCGTCTCCCCTGAGCTGCGGGTTGCCGCCGGTATCCAGAAGGATGCGATCCTGCTGGGCATGGGCAACCATTTCGAGCTGTGGGACAAGGCCACCTACGACGCCCAGGAAGCCGAGGCGATGCAAGGGCAGATGCCCGAAGTCTTCCAGGATTTCTCCTTCTGAGGCTCCCATGGAGAACTGGAACCACACCACCGTACTGCTGAACGAGGCGGTCGACGCCCTCGTCGGCGACCCGTCCGGCTGCTATGTCGACGCCACTTTTGGTCGCGGCGGCCATTCGCGCCTGATCCTCTCGCGGCTCGGTCCCGAGGGACGCCTGATTGCCTTCGACAAGGACCCCGACGCCATCGCCGAGGCCGGCCGCATCGACGATGCGCGTTTCTCCATCCGGCACCTAGGCTTTCGCCATCTCGGGGAGCTGGCGCCGGCCAGTGTCGCCGGTGTCCTGCTGGACATCGGCGTCAGCTCTCCCCAGATAGATAACCCCGCACGGGGTTTTTCTTTTCGTTTCGACGGTCCGCTCGACATGCGCATGGACCCCACGCGCGGCGAGAGCGTGGCCGAATGGCTGGCCACCGCCGAGGTGCAGCAGATAGCGGAGGTGATACGTGACTATGGCGAAGAACGGTTTGCTGGCCCCATTGCAAAGGCGATTGTTGCTCGCCGACAGGAACGGGGCCCAATTTCAACCACCACCGAGCTGGCCGAGCTCGTGGCTGGCGCGGTCAAAACCCGCGAGCCGGGCCAGAACCCTGCAACGCGCACATTTCAGGCTCTTCGGATTTTCATCAATGCCGAGCTTGAAGAGCTGCAACAGGCGCTAGACGCCAGCCTGACGGTGCTGCGCCCGGGCGGGCGGCTGGCGGTCATCAGCTTCCATTCCCTCGAAGACCGCATCGCCAAGACCTTCATTGCGCGGCACGCCAAGGAAGTCTTCGACCGCCGCGCCCCCTTTGCCGCCCCCTTGCCCATGCGCCTGCGCGGCCTGGACCGCATCAAGCCCAGCGCCGAGGAGGTCGCGGCCAATCCGCGCTCGCGCAGCGCCATCCTGCGCGTGGCCGAACGTACCGAGGTGCCGGCATGAGCGCCGCGCCGGGCTGCCGCTTGCACGCCGTGTGCTGCTGCGTGCCGCGGCGCAACCCCAGCGAGGCCCGCCCATGACCCGGCTGTCGGTCATGCTGCTGATGGCCGTGCTGGCCAGCGCGCTCTACCTCGTGCATGTGCAGTACGAGTCGCGCCGCCTGTTCACCGAGCTGGAGCGCGCGCGCAACGAGGCGCACCGTCTGGAGGTCGAGCGCGACCGCCTGCAGGTGGAGAAGCGCGCGCAGGCCACGCCCTTGCGGGTCGAGCAACTGGCGCGCGACCAGCTCAAGATGCAGACGGCCACGCCTGCGATCACCCAGTACGTCGGCTACCCGAACCAGCCGCAGGCGCCCGCGGCCGCGGCCATCGTCACGCCGGCCGCGCCGCGTGGGAGCGCACGATGAGCCGCAGCGTGCTCTACGCCTCCAGCCCGCTGCTGGCCAGCAAGACGCCGGTCTGGCGCAGCAAGTTCATCGTCGCCGTGATCGCGCTGGGCTTCGTCGGACTGGCCGGGCGCGCGGCGTTCGTGCAGGTGATCGGCAATGACTTCTTCCAGCGCCAGGGCGAGGTGCGCTTCGCCCGCACGCTGGAGCTGCCGGCCAACCGCGGCCGCATCCTGGATCGAAACGGCCTGCTGCTGGCGTCCAGCGTGATCGCGCCCAGTATCTGGGCCATCCCCGAGGACGTGGACCGGCAGGACCCCGCGGTCCAGGGCAAGCTGCGCCAGCTGGCCAAGCTGCTGGGCATGACACCTGCGGCGCTCGACAAGAAGCTGGCCGACGAAGACAAGACCTTCGTCTGGATCCAGCGCCAGGTGGACGAGCCGATTGCCAAGCAGATCGCCGCGCTCGACATCAAGGGCATCTACCAGCGCAAGGAATACAAGCGCCAGTACCCCGAGGGCGAGGCAGCGGCGCACGTGGTGGGCTTCACCAACGTCGAGGACCACGGCCAGGAGGGCATCGAACTGGCCTTCAACCAGCAGCTTGCAGGCAAGCCCGGCTCGCGCCGCGTCATCAAGGACCGGCTCGGCCGCGCCGTCGAGGCCGTGGGCGAAACCGTGCCGCCGCTCGACGGCAAGGACATCCAGCTCTCCATCGACAGCAAGGTGCAGTTCTTCGCCTACCAGAAGCTGCGCGACGCGGTGGCAGCGAACAAGGCCAAGGCCGGCAGCGTGGTGGTGCTCGACACCATCACCGGAGAAGTGCTGGCGCTGGCCAACTACCCCAGCTACGTGCCGGACAAGCGGCAGAACCTGACCGGCGAGCAACTGCGCAACCGCGCCCTCACCGACACCTTCGAGCCGGGCTCCACCATGAAGCCGATCACCATCGGCACGGCATTGGAGCTCGGGCGCGTCAAGCCCAGCACCATCATCGACACCTCCCCCGGCCGCTACACCGTGACCGGCTCCACCATCACCGACACCCACAACTACGGCGCGCTGACCGTGCAGGGCGTGATCCAGAAGTCGAGCAACGTCGGCGCCACCAAGGTTTCGCAGAAGCTGTCCGCGCACGAGATGTGGGATTTCTTCAGTGCCGTCGGCTTCGGCCAGAAGCCGCAGCTGCAGTTCCCCGGCGCCGTGACCGGGCGGCTGCGCCCCTGGAAGAGCTGGCGCCCGATCGAACAGGCCACCATGTCCTATGGCTACGGCCTGTCGGCCTCGCTGTTCCAGATGGCGCGCTCCTACACCGCCTTCGCGCACGATGGCCAGATCATCCCGGCCACCATCCTCAAGAGCTCCGAGCCGGCGGTCGGCACCCGGGTGTTCTCCGCCGAGAACGCCGCCGAGGTGCGCCACATGCTGTGGCTGGCTGCGGGGCCCGGCGGCACCGGCCAGAAGGCGCAGACGGTCGGCTATTCGGTCGGTGGCAAGTCGGGCACGGCGCGCAAGCAGGCCGGCAAGGGCTATGCCGTGGGCAAGTACCGCGCCTGGTTCACGGGCATGGCGCCAATCGAGAAGCCGCGCATCATCGTCGCGGTGATGATCGACGAACCCAATGCCGGCTCCTACTACGGCGGGACGGTGGCCGGCCCGGTGTTCAGCGAGGTGGTGCAGCAGACCCTGCGCATGATGGGCGTGCAGCCCGACATGGCGGTCAAGCCGCAGATCGTCTCCACCGAGGTGGAGGAGTCGTTCTGATGGCGCTGCAGACCTTCACCGCCGTGGCCGACGCTGTGCAGTGGCTGCGCGCGCACGTGCCGGGCACCCTGCACACCGACAGCCGGCAGGTCGGCCCGGGCGACGGCTTCATTGCCTGGCCGGGCGCCGCGACCGATGGCCGGGCGCATGTGCCCTCGGCGGTGGCGCGCGGCGCCGCGGCCTGCCTGGTCGAGCAGGACGGGGTCGAGGCCTTCGACTTCGGTGCTGCCAGGGTCGCTGCCTTCGCCGGCCTGAAAGCCGCGACCGGGCCGATCGCAGCCGACTGGTTCGGCCGACCCTCGGAAGTACTCCAGGTGCTGGCCGTGACCGGTACCAACGGCAAGACCACGACCGCCTGGTGGCTGGCGCAGGCACTATCAAAAGTGAAGCATGAAGCCGGCTTCCCATGCGGGCTCGTAGGTACTTTGGGCGTTGGTGTGCCGCCGGAGGTGGTATCCACCGGGCTGACCACGCCCGACCCGGTGCTGCTGCAGCGCCAGTTCCGCCGCTTCGTGGATGATGGGCTGGCGGCCTGCGCCATCGAGGCCTCCTCCATCGGCATCGCCGAGCGGCGCCTGGACGGCACACGCATCCGCGTGGCCGCCTTCACCAACTTCACGCAGGACCATCTCGACTACCACGGCAGCATGGCGGCCTACTGGCAGGCCAAGGCCGAGCTGTTCGACTGGCCGGGCCTGCAGGCGGCAGTGGTGAACATCGATGACGCGGCCGGCGCGGGGCTGGCCCGCTCGCTGGCCGACCGTGCGCTGGACCTCTGGACCTTCTCGCTGCACGGTGCTGCGCGTCTGGTGGCCGAGGACATCGGCTACGCCGACGGCGGCCTGCGCTGCACCGTGGCCGAGGGCGCCGAGCGGCATCTGCTCGCCACCCAGGCCATCGGGCACTACAACCTCTACAACCTGCTGGGTGTGGTCGCCAGCATGCGGGCACTGGGCATTCCGCTGGCCGATGCCGTGGCCGCCTGTGCGGACCTCGCGCTGGTGCCGGGGCGCATGGAGCGCGTCAGCCGCGCGGGTCAGCCGCTGGTCGCGGTGGACTATTCCCACACTCCCGATGCCCTGGAGAAGGCACTGCAGGCCTTGCGCCCGCTGGCGCAGGAGCGCGGCGGCCAGTTGCTCTGCGTGTTCGGCTGCGGCGGCGGCCGCGATCCCGGCAAGCGCCCGCTGATGGGCGCGATCGCGGCGCGCGAGGCCGACCGGGTATGGATCACCAGCGACAACCCGCGCCACGAGCCGCCGCAGGCCATCCTCGACCAGATCGTCCGGGGCCTGCCGCCTGGCGCCTGCGCGCAGGTCGAGGCCGACCGCGCCCTGGCCATCCGCGGCGCCATCGCGGCGGCCGGCGGGCACGATGTGGTGCTGGTGGCCGGCAAGGGCCACGAGGACTACCAGGAGGTGGCTGGCGTACGCCTGCCGTTCTCCGACCGCGCACAGGTCGAAGACGCGCTGGACCGCCGTATCGCCATGGAAAGCTCCGTATGAACGCCACACCCCGCACCTCGATGATGACCCTGGCCCAGGCTTTCGCCTGGACCGGCGGCCTGCGGATGGTCGGCAGCGGGACCCTGCCGGTGGTGCGCGTGCACACCGACACCCGCACGCTGCAGCCGGGCGACCTGTTCGTCGCGCTGCGCGGCGAGCGCTTCGACGCCAATGATTTCCTGGTGGAGGCGCGCAAGGCCGGTGCCACCGCCGCCATCGCCCATGGCGGGCTCGAGGCTGCCGGCCTGCAGGGCATCGAAGTGGCCGACAGCCGCGCCGCGCTCGCGGCACTGGCCGCGGGCTGGCGCATGCAGTTCTCGCTGCCGCTGATCGCGGTGGCCGGCAGCAACGGCAAGACCACGGTGACGCAGATGGTCGCCTCCATCCTGCGCGCAGCGCACGGCGACGGCGCCTTCGCCACCCAGGGCAACCTGAACAACGACATCGGCGTGCCGCTGACGGTGCTGCGCCTGCATGGCCGCCACCGCGCCGGCGTGGTCGAGCTGGTCATGAACCATCCGGGCGAGATCGCCGTGCTGGCCCACGTGGCACGGCCGACGGTGGCCCTGGTCAACAACGCCCAGCGCGAACACCAGGAATTCATGCACACGGTGGAAGCCGTGGCTCACGAGAACGGCGTGGTGCTGACCGCACTGCCGGCAGACGGCACCGCGGTGTTCCCGGCCGACGACGCCTTCACCCCGCTCTGGCGCTCGCTGGCCGGAAACCGCCGCAGCCTCACGTTCACCGATGCGGCGCAGGGCGGCGACCTGACGCTGGTCGAGGCGGCCTGGGAGGGCGAGGCCTGGCGCGTGCGCGCCAGCACCCCGGCCGGGCCGCTGGCGTTCACCCTGGCCATTGCCGGGCAGCACAACGTGCGCAACGCGCTGGCTGCCGCGGCTTGCGCGCTGGCGGCGGGCACGGACCTGGTCGCGATTGCGGCAGGGCTCAGCATGTTCCGCCCGGTCAAGGGCCGCTCGCGCGCGGTGCAACTGTCGCCCGGCGGCCGCCCGCTCACGCTGGTGGACGACACCTACAACGCCAACCCCGATTCGGTGCGCGCGGCCATCGACGTGCTGGCCGCGCTGCCCGGCCCGCGCCTGCTGGTGCTGGGCGACATGGGCGAGGTTGGCAACGACGGGCCGGCCTTCCACGCCGAAGCCGGCGCCTATGCACGCGAGCGCGGCATCGAGCGCCTGTACGCGCTGGGCGCGCAGTCTGCCCATGCCGTGGCCCGGTTTGCAGGGGGCGGCGGCGATGGCCGCCATTTCGAGGATTTCACCGTGCTGGATGCAGCCGTCGCCGACGTGACCGCCGCCAGCGCCAGCATCCTGGTCAAGGGCTCGCGCTTCATGCAGATGGAGCGCGTGGTGCAGGCCATCGAGCACCGCGCCATGCCGAAAGAAACAGAGGAGAACCACGATGCCACATCGTCCTGATTGCCTGCCGTTCCGCGGCCTTGCCGCAGGAGCGCCTGCATGCTGCTGAGCCTGGCCCAGTGGCTGCAGTCGCTGTCGCCCGAATTCGGGTGGACACGCGTCTTCCAGTACCTGACCTTCCGCGCCGTCATGGCCGCCATGACGGCACTGCTGATCGGCCTGGCGGCCGGCCCGTTCGTGATCCGGCGCCTGACCTCGCTCAAGATCGGCCAGCCGGTGCGCGGCTACGGCATGGAGACGCACCTGGCCAAGAGCGGCACGCCCACCATGGGCGGGGTGCTGATCCTGCTGGCCATCGCCCTGGCCACGCTGCTGTGGGCCGACCTGACCAACCGCTTCGTCTGGATCGTGCTGACGGTCACGCTGGGCTTCGGCGCCATCGGCTGGGTGGATGACTGGCGCAAGGTCGTGCGCAAGGACCCGGAGGGCATGCGCTCCCGCGAGAAGTACCTGTGGCAGTCGGCCGTGGGCGCCCTGGCGGCCGCGGCCCTGGTGTTCGCCATCTCGGGCACCAGCACGCGCGAATCCTGGCTGCTGTTCACCGACTGGGTGAGCGCAGGCTTCCACGTCAACCTGCCGCCGCAGGCCGGGCTGCTGGTGCCTTTCTTCAAGGAGGTCAGCTACCCGATGGGCGTGCTGGGCTTCATGGTCATGACCTACCTGGTGATCGTCGGCTCGAGCAACGCTGTCAACCTCACCGACGGCCTGGACGGGCTGGCCATCATGCCGGTGGTGATGGTGGGTTCGGCGCTGGGCATCTTCGCCTACATCACGGGCAACACGGCGTTCTCGCGCTACCTGCTGTTCCCCTATATCCCGGGGTCGGGCGAGCTGCTGATCTTCTGCGCCGCCATGGCGGGAGCGGGCCTGGCCTTCCTGTGGTTCAACGCCCATCCGGCGCAGGTCTTCATGGGCGACGTCGGCGCGCTGGCGCTCGGCGGCGCGCTGGGCACCATCGCCGTTATCGTGCGCCAGGAAATCGTGCTGGCCATCATGGGCGGCATCTTCGTGGTCGAGGCGCTCTCGGTCATGGCCCAGGTGCTGTACTTCAAGTACACGCGCAGGCGCTTCGGCGAAGGACGGCGCCTGCTGCGCATGGCGCCGCTGCACCACCATTTCGAGAAAAGCGGCTGGAAGGAGACGCAGGTCGTCGTGCGCTTCTGGATCATCACCATGCTGCTGTGCCTGGTGGGCCTCTCCACGCTGAAGCTGAGGTAGCCAGACGTGCGGCATCTGCAAGACCTTCCCGTTCTGATCCTGGGCCTGGGTGTGTCCGGGCTGGCCATGGCGCGCTGGTGCGCGCGCCACGGCGCCCAGGTGACTGTGGCCGACACGCGCGAGGCGCCGCCGCAGCTCGGGGCGCTGCGCGCCGAGATCCCGGGCGCCCGCTTTGTTTCCGGACCTTTTGACGCTGCATTGGTGGAAGGCGCGCCGGTGCGTGTCGTCTACCGTTCCCCCGGCCTGGCGCCGGCCGCCACGGCCGCCGTGCTGGATGCGGCGCGGGCCATCGGCCTGCCCGTAGGCGGCGAACTGGACCTGTTCGCCCGCGCACTGGCCGACCTGCGGGACGAGGGCGACGCAGCTCCCGTCCCCGCCGAGGAGGCCGTGGAGCCTGGCGAAGCTCCGGACCTGTTCGCAGCCCCCCCTTCGGCCGACACTGCCGATCAAGCCGATCAAGCCGATCAAGCCGATCAAGCCGATCAAGCCGGTCAAGCCGGTCAGGATGGCAAGGATGGCCAGGTCGAAGCGGCGGAGGCGCTGGCGGCTGGGCTCCCTGCCGACGATTTCAGCGACACGACCCTGCATGAGCCCCCTCCGGTGCTGGCCGGCTACCGCCCGGCGGTGCTCGCCATCACCGGCACCAATGGCAAGACCACCGTCACCTCGCTCACCGGCCAGTTGGTCGAGCGCGCCGGCAAGACCGTGGCCGTGGCCGGCAACATCGGCCCCTCGCTGCTCGATACGCTCGCGGCCCACCTCGATGCCGGCACGCTGCCCGAGGTCTGGGTGCTCGAACTCTCCAGCTTCCAGCTCGAGGGCGTGCAGGGCTTCGAGCCCACGGCCGCGGCCGTGCTCAACCTCACGCAGGACCACCTCGACTGGCATGGCAGCATGGAAGCCTACGGTGCGGCCAAGGCCCGCATCTTCGGCAGCCGGGCGCTGATGCTGCTCAACCGCGAAGACCCGCTTGTCATGCAGATGCTGCCGCCGCCCGTGAAGGTGAAGCTGCAGAAGCCCTTCGTGCGGCCCTACATCACCTTTGGCGGCGACGCGCCGCAGCGGCCGGGCGACTTCGGCATCGACCTGGTCAACGGCATGGCCTGGCTGACCCGTGCGCTGGAGGCCGACGAGACCCGCAAGGGCCGCCGCGCCGCCGATGCCGAGGACCTGCACCTGCAGCGCCTGATGCCCGCCGACGCGCTGCGCATCCGCGGCCGCCACAATGCGGTGAACGCGCTGGCCGCGCTGGCACTGGCGCAGGCCGCCGGCTGCCCGCTCGCACCCATGCTCTACGGCCTGCGCGAGTACCGCGGCGAGCCGCATCGCGTCGAGCCGGTGGCCGTGGTCGACGAGGTCGAATATTTCGACGACAGCAAGGGCACCAATGTCGGCGCCACCGTCGCCGCGCTGCAGGGCCTCGGTGCCGAACGCCGGCTGGTGGTGATCCTGGGTGGTGACGGCAAGGGGCAGGACTTCTCCCCCCTGGCCGCGCCAGTGGCGCGCCATGCCCGGCTGGCGGTGCTGATCGGCCGCGACGCACCGCTGATCCGCGCCGCGCTCGTCGATACCGGCGTAGCGCTGGAGGATGCCGCCACGCTGGAGGACGCCGTGCAGATCGCGCAGCAGCGCGCCCACGCGGGCGACGCCGTGCTGATGTCGCCGGCCTGCGCCAGCTTCGACATGTTCCGCGACTACGAGCACCGGGCCCAGGTGTTCTGCGAGGCCGTGCAGGCCCTGGCCGACGCGCACTCCCACGGAGAGCATACATGAGCGCCGCCGGCACGGGCATCGCAGGGCGTGTCGCCGGCTGGTTCGGCGGGCTGTCGCGCGTCGCGGGCGAGGCCCTGCCGGTGCGCGTGGGCTCGCGTGAGTTCGCCCGCACCCAGTCCGCGCCGGCACGCCTCATGGGCTTCGACCAGGCGCTGCTCTGGGTCACGGTGGCGCTGCTCGCCTGGGGCCTGGTCATGGTCTATTCGGCCTCCATCGCCATGCCCGACAACCCGCGCTTCTCGCGCGCGGGCTTCACCCAGACCTCTTTCATGTGGCGCCACCTGTTCTCGCTGCTGGTGGCCTTCGTTGCCGGCGTGCTGGCTTTCCAGGTGCCGCTGCGGACCTGGGAGCGCAATGCGCCCTGGCTGTTCATCGCTTCGCTGGCACTGCTCATCGCCGTGCTGATCCCGCACATCGGCATCAACGTCAACGGCGCGCGCCGCTGGCTGCCGATGGGCTTCATGCGCTTCCAGCCGTCCGAACTGGCCAAGCTGGCCGTGGTGGTCTACGCGGCCGACTACATGGTGCGCCGCATGGAGGTGAAGGAGCGCTTCTTCCGTGCCGTGCTGCCGATGGCCCTGGCCATCGGCATCGTCGGCGCGCTGCTGCTGGCCGAGCCCGACATGGGTGCCTTCATGGTGATCGCCGTGATCGCCATGGGCATCCTGTTCCTGGGCGGCGTGAACGCTCGCATGTTCTTCATGATCGCGGCGGTGATCATGGTGGCCTTCGCCACCATGGTGATGGCCAGCCCGTGGCGCCGCGAGCGCATCTTCGCCTACCTTGATCCGTGGAGCGAGCAGCATGCGCTGGGCAAGGGCTACCAGCTGTCGCATTCGCTGATCGCCATCGGCCGCGGCGAGATCTTCGGCGTCGGCCTGGGTGGCAGCGTCGAGAAGCTGCACTGGCTGCCCGAGGCGCATACCGACTTTCTGCTCGCGGTGATCGGCGAGGAGTTCGGGCTGCTGGGCGTGCTCAGCGTGATCCTGCTGTTCTTCTGGCTGACGCGCCGCATCATGCACATCGGCCGCCAGGCGATTGCGCTGGACCGTGTGTTCGCCGGACTGGTGGCGCAGGGCATCGGCATGTGGGTGGGTTTCCAGGCCTTCATCAACATGGGCGTGAACCTGGGCGCGCTGCCGACCAAGGGGCTGACGCTGCCCTTCATGAGCTACGGCGGCTCGGCGATCCTGATGAACCTGGTGGCGATCGCGCTGGTGCTGCGGATCGACTACGAGAACAGGGTGTTGATGCGCGGGGGCCGGGTATGACGGCCAGGACCGCCCTCATCATGGCCGGCGGCACCGGCGGCCACATCTTCCCCGGCATTGCCGTGGCCGAGGCGCTGCGCGCGGCCGGCTGGCAGGTGCACTGGATCGGCGCGCCGGGCAGCATGGAAAGCCGCCTGGTGCCGCCGCGCGGCTTCGCCTTCGAGCCGGTGGCCTTCTCCGGTGTGCGCGGCAAGGGGCCGCTCACACTGGCGCTGCTGCCGTTGCGGCTGCTGCGCGCCTTCTGGCAGAGCCTGCAGGTGCTGCGCCGCGTGCGGCCGCAGGTGGTGCTGGGCTTCGGCGGCTACATCAGCTTTCCGGCCGGCCTGATGGCCGTGCTGCTGGGGCGGCCGCTGGTCCTGCACGAACAGAATTCCGTCGCCGGCCTGGTCAACAAGGTGCTGGCCAAGGTGGCCGACCGTGTCTACACCGCCTTCCCGGAAGTGCTGGCCGGCGCCCGCTGGGTGGGCAACCCGCTGCGGGCCGAGTTCCTGGCGCAGCCGGTGCCGGCGCTGCGCTTTGCCGGCCGCAGCGGCCCGCTGCGCCTGCTGGTGGTCGGCGGCAGCCTGGGCGCCACGGCGCTCAATGCCATCGTGCCGCAGGCGCTGGCCTTGATCCCCGCTGGCGAGCGTCCGCTTGTCACGCACCAGAGCGGCGAGAAGCAGATCGACGCCCTGCGCGCGCACTACGCGCAGGCAGGCGTCGAGGCCGAACTCACGCCTTTCATCACCGATACGGCGCGTGCCTTTGCCGAGGCCGACGTGATCGTCTGCCGCGCCGGTGCCAGCACCGTGACCGAGATCGCAGCCGTCGGTGCCGCCGCCGTGTTCGTGCCTTTTCCTTCGGCGGTGGACGACCACCAGACCACCAACGCCCGCTTCCTGGTGGACAGCGGCGGCGCCTGGTTGCTGCCGCAGCCGGAGCTGACGGCCGAGCGGCTGGCCGAGCTGCTGCGCAGCCTGACGCGCGAGGCGCTGCAGGCGCGCGCCGAGAAGGCCTATGCGCAGCGCAGGACCGAGGCCGTGGACGCGGTGCTCGCCGGCTGCGGGGAGCTGCTGCCATGATGTCGATTTTTCTTCATAAAAAAGGGCGGGAGCCAAGGGCTTGCGCCGACTGTATGCTATTAATTCAGGAGTGGAGCGTGCGGCCATGAAGCATGCCATCCACCACATCCATTTCGTCGGCCTGGGCGGCGCCGGCATGAGCGGCATCGCCGAGGTGCTGTTCAATCTGGGCTACACCATCTCCGGTTCCGACCTGAGCGACAGCGCCACGCTGCGGCGCCTGCAGGGCCTGGGCATACGCACCTGCATCGGCCACGACGCGGCGCACATCGCGGGTGCCGATGCCGTGGTCACCTCGACCGCCGTTCAGCAGGACAACCCCGAGGTCATCGCCGCGCGCGAGAAGCGCATCCCGGTAGTGCCACGGGCCCTGATGCTGGCCGAACTGATGCGCCTGAAGCAGGGCATCGCGATCGCCGGCACGCACGGCAAGACGACCACCACCAGCCTGGTCACCAGCGTGCTGGCCGAGGCCGGGCTGGACCCCACCTTTGTCATCGGCGGCCGGCTCAACAGCGCGGGCGTCAATGCGCGGCTGGGCAGTGGCGACTACATCGTGGTCGAGGCCGACGAATCCGATGCCTCCTTCCTCAACCTGATGCCGGTGATGGCGGTGGTGACCAACATCGACGCCGACCACATGGAAACCTACGGCCATGACTTCGGCCGGCTCAAGGGCGCCTTCGTCGACTTCCTGCACCGCATGCCGTTCTATGGCACGGCCATCCTGTGCATCGACAACCCGGCCATCCGCGAGATCGTGCCGCAGGTCACCTGTCCGGTGACCAGCTACGGCTTCTCCGAGGACGCCGAAGTGCGCGCACTGAACGTGCGTGCCGAAGGCGGCCAGATGCGCTTCACCGTGCAGCGCCGCAATGGCGTGGTGCTGCCCGACCTGGACGTGGTGCTGAACCTGGCCGGCGAGCACAACGTGCTCAATGCGCTGTCGGCCATCGCGGTGGCGGTGGAACTCAATATCCCCGACGCGGCCGTGGTCGCGGCGCTGGCCAACTTCACCGGCGTCGGCCGGCGCTTCCAGCGCTATGGCGAGGTGCCGGCCAGAAGCGGCGGCAGCTTCACCGTGATCGACGACTACGGCCATCATCCGGTGGAGCTGGCCGCCACGCTGGCCGCCGCGCGCGGCGCGTTCCCGGGGCGGCGCCTGGTACTGGCCTTCCAGCCGCACCGCTACAGCCGCACGCGCGACTGCTTCGAGGACTTCGTGAAGGTGATCGGTGCGGCCGACGCGGTGCTGCTGACCGAGGTCTACGCCGCCGGCGAAAGCCCCATCGTCGCGGCCGACGGCCGCACGCTGGCACGCGCGTTGCGCGTGGCCGGCAAGGTCGAGCCGGTGTTCGTGGACGACGTGGCGGACCTGCCCGAGGCCATCCGCGACAACGCGCGCGACGGCGACGTGGTGATGTGCATGGGGGCCGGCTCCATCGGCGCCGTGCCCGGGAAGCTGGTCGAATTGTTTCAGCTTGAAGAGCGGAATGCCCAGGAAGGAAAAGGGTTTTGAGCAGTCTTGATATCAGGAATCCCGCAGAGTTCGGCAAGGTGGCCGTGCTGATGGGCGGGGCATCGGCCGAGCGCGAGGTGTCGCTCATGTCGGGCACGGGCGTGCTCGCGGCGCTGCGCGCGCGCGGCGTCGATGCACACGCCTTCGACCCGGCCGAGCGCGACCTCTCGGCGCTCAGGAGCGAGGGCTTCGCACGCTGCTTCATCACCCTGCATGGCCGCTTTGGCGAAGACGGTACGGTGCAGGGCGCGCTCGAGCTGATGGGCATTCCCTATACCGGGCCCGGCGTGATGGCGTCGGCCATCGCCATGGACAAGGTCATGACCAAGCGCGTATGGACCGCCGATGGCCTGGCCACGCCGCGCTACGTGCGCCTGGCGGCCGACCAGCAGCAGCGCGAACAGGTGCGCGCTGTGCCCGACGTGCTGGGCCTGCCGCTGATCGTCAAGCCGCCGCGCGAGGGCTCTTCCATCGGCGTGACCAAGGTGCGGGGCTATTCCGAGATGCAGGACGCCGTGGCACTGTCGGCCAGGTACGACCCCGATGTGCTGTGCGAGGAGTTCATCGAGGGCGAAGAGGTCACCTGCCCGGTTATCGGCACCGGCCTTGACGCGCAGGCGCTGCCGGTGGTGCGCATCTGCGCCCCCGAGGGGGCCTACGACTACCAGAACAAGTACTTCACCGACGACGTGCAGTACCAGTGCCCGAGCGGCCTGCCCGAGGACGAGGAGCGCGCGATCCAGCACCTGGTGCTGGCGGCCTACCGTACGCTCGGCTGCCGCGGCTGGGGGCGTGCCGACCTGATGATCCGCAGCAGCGACCGCAAGCCGTTCCTGCTGGAGATGAACACCTCGCCCGGCATGACCAGCCATTCGCTGGTGCCCATGTCGGCTCGCGCGGCCGGCATCGGCTACGAGGACCTGTGCCTGCGCATCCTGGCGACGGCATCGCTGGACTATTCCGGGGCGCAGCGCGCGACCAAGGCATAAGCAATGGCCGACACCCTGCCCCAGCCCTTCGACGTCAGGCTCATGAACGTGACCGCCGCGGTCCTGTTCCTGGGCTCTGCCGCGCTCGTGCTGGTGGCGCTCGGGTGGTGGGGCTTGCGGCACCCGGCCTTCGCGCTGGGGCGCATCGACGTCGAGGGCGACCTGGCGCACAACAACGCCATCACGCTGCGGGCCAACGTGGCGCATCGGCTGCAGGGCAACTTCTTCACGATGGACCTGGCTGCCACGCGCGCCGCCTTCGAGGCCGTGCCCTGGGTGCGACGGGCCACGGTGCAGCGCGAGTTTCCCAACCGCCTGCATGTGACGCTGGAGGAGCACAAGGCTGTCGCCTACTGGGGGCCGGAGAGCGCATCGACCCTGCTCAACGACCACGGCGAGGTGTTCGAGGCCAACGTGGACGATGTCGATGACGACGACCTGCCGCGCCTGCAGGGGCCCGACGGCCAGGCGCGCGAGGTCTGGGCGATGGAGCAGTGGCTGGCGCCGGTGTTCGAGCCATTGGGCACGCGCCTGGTGGAACTGCAGCTGTCCAACCGCGGCAGCTGGCGCGCCACGCTGGAGGATGGCGCCACGGTGGAACTGGGCGGCGGCACGCCGCCGGAGATCCTGGCGCGCGCCAAGCGCTTCGTGCGTACCTTGCCCGAGGTGGCTGCCAAGTACGGCCGGCGGCCCGACGCCCTGGAGTCCGCCGACCTGCGCCACACCGACGGCTATGCACTGCGCCTGCGCGGCGTGACCACGGTCAGCGCCGAGGCCGCCGCCCGGCTTGCCGCCAGGCCGCCGGCCCGGCCGGCGGCGCGGCCCACGAGATAAGCAAACGAACGCATACAGGTAACCCAAATGAAACAACCCCAGACTCCGCGCGCCTCGTGTCGCTGCGCCTTCCCCCTTGCAGGGGGCACATCCTGCGGCCAGGCAAAGCCGGTTCCGCGGATGGCTGCGCGTGGCCTGGCGCGCCGGGGTCCGTTTCATGCGAAGCAGGTGGCGCACGGCGCCATGGAGCACTGACATGGCCAAGGAATACAAGGATCTGGTGGTCGGACTCGACATCGGCACGGCCAAGGTGATGGCGGTCGTGGCCGAGGTCATGCCCGGGGGAGAACTCAAGCTTGCAGGTCTGGGTATTGCGCCCTCCAACGGCTTGAAGCGCGGCGTGGTGGTCAATATCGATGCCACGGTGCAGAGCATCCAGCAGGCCTTGAAGGAGGCCGAGCTGATGGCCGACTGCAAGATCACCCGGGTCTACACCGGCATCACCGGCAGCCACATCCGCGGCCTCAATTCCAGCGGCATGGTGGCCGTCAAGGACAAGGAGGTCACGCCGGCCGACGTGGCGCGCGTGGTGGAAACCGCCAAGGCGATCAACATCTCCACCGACCAGCGCCTGCTGCTGGTCGAGCCGCAGGAGTTCGTCATCGATGGCCAGGACGTGCGCGAGCCCATCGGCATGAGCGGTATCCGGCTGGAGGCCAAGGTGCACATCGTCACCGGCGCGCAGAGCGCGGCCGAGAACATCATCAAGTGCGTGCGCCGCTGCGGCCTGGACGTGGAGCAGCTCATGCTCAACCCGCTGGCTTCCAGCCAGGCGGTGCTGACCGACGATGAGCGCGAGCTCGGCGTGGCGGTGGTCGACATCGGCGCCGGCACCACGGACGTGGCGGTGTTCACCAACGGCGCGATCCGCCACACGGCCGTGATTCCGATCGCCGGCGACCTGATCACCAGCGACATCGCCATGGCGCTGCGCACGCCCACCAAGGACGCGGAAGACATCAAGGTCGAGGCCGGCTACGCCAAGCAGTTGCTGGCTGACCCGGACGCGCAGGTGGAGGTGCCCGGCCTGGGCGACCGCGGCCCGCGCATGCTCAGCAAGCAGGCGCTGGCCGGCGTGATCGAGCCGCGCATCGAGGAGATCTTCTCGCTGGTGCAGCAGGTGATCCGCGAGTCCGGCTACGAGGAAATGCTGTCCTCCGGCATCGTGCTGACCGGCGGCAGCGCGGTCATGCCGGGCATGGTGGAGCTGGGCGAGGACATCTTCCTCAAGCCCGTGCGCCGCGGCATCCCCAAATATTCGAGCGCGCTGGCCGACATGGTCAGCCAGCCGCGCGCGGCCACCGTCATGGGGCTGATGGAAGAGGCCCGCCTGGCACGCCTGCGCGGCTTCAAGGTGGCGCAGAAACATGGGTCCGTGAAGACGGCGTTCGGCCGCTTCAAGGATTTCATCATCGGTAACTTTTGATGCCCCTCGGCTTGTCACTGCGTGTACTTCGCCATCCCCCAAGGGGAGGGCGCGGCCTGCCTTGGGGCGGCCCGGCGGCTGCCGCCTGTCGGCGCGGCAGGCGAGGTGCGGTGCAGCGGCGGCCCGGGTGCATGTTGTGGTTGGCGCGTGGCAGTCCGCCTGGATTGCGACGATGGCGATGGCGGCGCACAGGTCCCCCTTGGCCACCGTCGTAGTCCCCACAGAGATTCCGGTCCAGGCATTCAGTCCGTACAGATTTCAGGAGATTCCCATGAGCATCGAAATGATCGAAGTCGAAGAGTTCAACCAGGGCACGCAGATCAAGGTGATCGGCGTCGGCGGCGGCGGCGGCAATGCCGTCGAGCACATGATCGAGCGTGCCGTACAGGGCGTGGAGTTCGTCTGCGCCAACACCGACGCGCAGGCGCTGTCGCGCAGCGCGGCGCACCGCACCATCCAGCTCGGCCAGAGTGGCCTGGGCGCCGGCAGCAAGCCCGACAAGGGCAAGGAAGCGGCTGAAGCCGCGGTGGACGACATCCGCGCCGCCATCGACGGCGCGCACATGCTCTTCATCACCGCCGGCATGGGCGGCGGCACGGGCACCGGCGCGGCGCCGGTGATTGCGCGCGTGGCCAAGGAGATGGGCATCCTCACGGTGGGCGTGGTCACCAAGCCGTTCGAGTTCGAAGGCGGCCGCCGCATGACCAATGCGGACCAGGGCCTGCAGGAGCTCGAGGCCAACGTCGACTCGCTGATCGTGGTGCTGAACGAGAAGCTGCTGGAAGTGCTGGGCGACGACGTCACGCAGGACGAGGCCTTCGCGCATGCCAACGACGTGCTGAAGAACGCCGTGGGCGGCATTGCCGAGATCATCAACGTGCCGGGCCACGTCAACGTCGACTTCGAAGACGTGCGCACCGTGATGGGCGAGCCCGGCAAGGCCATGATGGGCACGGCCGTGGCCGATGGCCCGGACCGCGCCCGCATCGCCGCCGAGCAGGCCGTGGCCTGCCCGCTGCTGGAAGGCATAGACCTGTCGGGGGCCAAGGGCGTGCTGGTGCTGATCACCGCGGCCAAGGGCAGCCTGAAGCTGTCGGAGTCCAAGCTGGCGATGAACACCATCCGCGCCTATGCCTCGCCCGACGCGCATGTGATCTACGGCACCGCCTACGACGACAACCTGGGCGACCAGATCCGTGTCACCGTGGTGGCCACCGGCCTCTCGCGCCAGGGCCAGCAGCGCCGCACGGCGCCGCCGCTGCAGGTGCTGCGCACCGGTACGCACGACGTCGCCTTCGGCCTGCCCGTGGGTACGGCGGGCGGCACGGTCACCGGCGGCCATGCCAGCGGCGTGGGCGGTGTCGGCGCTGCCGACTACGGCAACATGGCCGTGCCCAGCGTCTGGCGCACCAACCGCACCCAGGCGGCGGCACGCGTCGATGCGCTGGCCTCCGGCGGCATGGACGACCTGGAGATCCCGGCGTTCCTGCGCAAGCAGGCCGACTGAGACTCGCCCCCAGCCTCCGCACTGTCCCCGAGCGGGGGCGGGCCGGCGGCTCCCGGCGACCCCTGGCATTTCCCGGCGCGCGCTTTGCGCACATCGGGGAGCTCCGGGGGTTTTCTTTTTTTCATCGTGGGGATAGCGAACGCAATTCCTTGCGGCGCGCAGGCGGATGCGGCGCAACTAAAATCGCAGGATGCTCCAGCAACGCACTCTCAAGACGCTCACCCGCGCGGTCGGCGTGGGCCTGCACAGTGGCCAGCGCGTGGAGCTGACGCTGCGGCCGGCGCAGCCGGACACCGGCATCGTGTTTCGCCGCATTGATCTGCCGGAGCCGGTGGATATCCCGATTGCCGCTACTGCCGTCACGGATACCCGGCTGGCTTCCACCATCTCTACCGGCAGCGCCAAGGTGCACACGGTGGAGCATCTGATGTCGGCCTGCGCCGGGCTGGGCATCGACAACCTGTACGTGGACATCACGGCTGAAGAGGTGCCCATTCTTGATGGCTCTTCGTCGTCCTTCGTGTTTCTGCTGCAGAGCGCGGGCATTGAGACCCAGCGTGCGCCCAAGCGCTTCATCCG
>Ga0116227_10005249_pt1 | contig 27512 bp, 24 predicted proteins | sample S1TSphgellanicum_FD_89693 | JGI IMG/M metagenome (GOLD analysis project Ga0116227, IMG submission 89693) | Host-associated microbial communities from peat moss isolated from Minnesota, USA - S1T2_Fb - Sphagnum magellanicum MG | ecosystem: Host-associated > Plants > Peat moss > Unclassified...
GCGAGGTGTTTTGCCCCTTGCTGTCGAGCTCTAAACATTCGGGAGTCCCGGAAGACTCCCAACCTCCAACTTTTCCAAGTGTTGGGCTTCACCCTCACACTTGGCCAAAGTGGGGTTGCGACAGTTTGGATGTAGATGTAGAAACAAATATTTGTTATGAAAAGTTGGAGGAACTCATGGTGTGCATGAAATGCAAAATGATGGAAGTGATAATTTTGATGTTTTGTTTTGAATTTCATAAATATTTGGAAGGAACAATTGGTGGAAAAGGGACATTTTTTGCCTTTTCAAATATGTTTAAAAATTCAAAACTTTCAATGGTGGGGTCTTTATGTTCAAAGCTCATGAAATCTTGCATTGCACATTAAAAAATGCCATTGGCATCTAGTATGGCATAACATTTTTCTAGAATTTTTTTGTTTTGAAACAATTAACTTCTTAATTTTGAATGTGATGTTTTTATTAATGAAATCTCATTAGGGTTGAAATAATATTTTGGTCAATTTTAAAGGCATAATTGTTTGAATAATGATCAAACTTTCAAAAAAATAGAAACACTATTCAAAAATTTGTTGAAAATCAAATATTCATCAAGCCTTATTGATACTTGAAACAATATTCTATGGATGGATGTGGTTGAAACAATTTTCTAGCCAATTTTGAAGACACTAATTGATTCAATAATGATCAAGCTTTTGAAAAGGTTGAAATGTTATTTTGAAAATTGTTGAAAGATGAATATTGATCAAGCCTTGCCAATTTTTGAAACAATATTAAACAATTTTTGGGCAAATTTTAAAGACATATTTATTGAATATTGATCAAGCTTTTAAAAAGGTTGAAACATTATTTTAAAAATTGTTGAGAATTGAATATTATTCATGCCTTTGCTAATGCTTGAAATAATATACTATGGATCGATGTAAATGAGACAATTTTCTAGTTCATTTTGAAAACACGTATGCACTATAAGAAGAATCATGTCACACAATTTAAACTCATCCAACAATGTTTTTGGATGTGATGAAAAACAACCTTAAACTTATATTCAATTGTGATTCCAATTTTCCTATCTTGAAATTATCCTTAAAGTCAAATTTTTTAATGACCATTTATTTGCATTTAAGAAAATTTCACTAAAGACTTTTAGCACATGGAAAATTATTTGTAAAAACATTATTTATTCACATTAAGATTTTGACAACAAGAATTTAGGATGTCAAGTGCATGGTTCACAAAGTAAGTTGTGGTCATAATTTAATTAGGTTACTACAATATTTATAATTAATTATAAAAATGGCCAAAAATTATAGCTCCACTTACTATAAAATTTACACTCTTTTGTATTTACTGGAAAATTAATTTCATATATATAAATGAAAGATTTATTTGAACTAGAATCCCCCATGGGGCAACAAAACTAATTTTCCTTGGGGGGGGGGGGGGGGGGGGGGCACGCGGGTGACATTTCATTTTCAATGGATTTGATGTTCCCATTAAATTCCCATCATGTTCCCAATCTATTTCTCACATGTTATTAATAATTGCAATGCCATTTTCAACATGTTCTTAAAATTCCCAAGGTGTTCCCTCACAATGTTCTCAATATCTCACACTTGATTTCATACATTTAAACCAAAACAAATTGTGCCATACCTACCTTGTTGCCATTTAATGTTAAATCCTTCTTGAGATGCTTGTTAATAATACAACATGAAGAAATCGAAAAAGAAATTTGCCTCAAACTAATCGATATAACTAATAATAAGTGTTATTGACAATTTGTACCACAAATTTTTATGAAATGACATGTCCTTTTATATTTGAGCACAATGAATCAAGCAACCACAAGCATGAATCATGTGTCCATGACTAGCACTAAAGTAATAATTGCCAGTCATTTGCTTCAAAACTATTATCAAGGGAGCCAAACCTTCATGAAAACTATGAATGGCAAATCTTGCAATTCAATAGATGGTGGAAAGATACTATAGCCTATCATTGTTTGAAACATGTTAAAAATTGTTAATTAGAGGCTTCACACCTATTCCTTCCACCTTCAATAGCAATTTTCAGCTCATTGTCATTTATTCAAAGAAATAGATCCTCATCCCCAACAACATTGTATTATGGAGTCTCCCCCATTGTTCATGTTTTGAACACTAGTGTTCTCATTAGCATTTAGAGTGTAATCGCAAAATTCCAAAGCTTCATGTCGTGTTCTTTGTCACAATTAAAATTTTTGTCAAAACCATTCTTAAAAGGATCATCAAATTGAGGAATAGTGATTGTGTTATGATGAATAGGATCTAATAAAACCAAAGTTTCATTGATTGCATCAAATGTATGAATTTGCAAAGTTTAAAGGTCTCATCAACATTAGAAAGGACCAAAATTATGTTGAGTTAAAAATTTCAGCATCAAAGAGTTTCAACTACATCAACATCCAAAATTACACAAATTATTAAAATCAAGAAGCAAAGAATTGATTTCCATGGTCGATTCATCACAACAATGCTTGTTGGTTTATCACAAAGAGGATATGCAACAACCCTTGCACCACAATCATATATGCATTTGACACATGTTGGTGAAGGCTGATGTTAAGCCCGAAACGTCAAGGTGGACTAATTTGGTCCACTTTTTGGTGTTGTTTTGTCTTTCTTTGCCATTTAGGGGTTAAGTGAGCCCACTGTCATGCTTCGGGTGAACCGGCACCCACCTTGGTACCATGGTAAAAATCACAAAATTCATTTAATTTATTTATAAATAATATAAATATCCCATGCTTAGACTAAATCAGGGTCTCTTGGTTCAAAATCTAACATTTTTTGGGTTTAACATGGCCATTAAGAGGCCTCACTCAAAAAAGTCAAGGTACAAACGTGGGTGCTAGTTCACTCTGGCCGTTCATCGCCACACGAAGGAGGGTTCATGATGTTCCTCCATTTGTGCTATCGAATAAAATCTGTTATTTCAAATATGGTATAGACTTGGAGTGCGCCATGGCCACATGACCATAATTTTGTTGGGTTTTTTTTTTCTCAACCCTGACCATATTACCTTCCAACCTAATCACCTTAGTTCCATAGCTATCTTAGTGACTGCATCTTGGCTCTACTTACCAACCCTTTACCTACCTACCTTCTATTTTTTCATGGTTAAACTTATATCTCTCAGTTAAACTTTTGCCTTTTGGTCCAACTTCTAATAGTTATTGGCTAAACTTATATTTCATGACTAAACCTTTTTCTTTTGGCACAACTTTTATCTTTTTTGGGCTAAACTTATATATCTTGGCTAAACCTCTTTTTTTTGGCGCAATTTTCAACTCTTCTTGGCTAAACCTGTATTTCTTGGTTAAACTTTTTCTTTTGGCCCAAATTTTAACTCTTATTGGTTGAACCTATATCTTTTGGCTAAACCTTCATCTTTTCATGGTTAAACGTTTACATGTTGACAAAATCTTTATGTCTTTTCAGTTAAATGTCTATCTCTTCGCAAAAGTTTTACTTTTTAACAAGACCTATATATTTTCTTAACTAAACTTCTACCTTTTGGAAAAAATTCTAACTTTTCTTGGCTAAACCTATATTTTTTGAAAAAACCTCCATCTCTTCATGGCTAAACCATTATATGTTGGCAAAATTTCTATTTATTTTTTATCAAACTTCTACCTTTTGGCAAAACTTTAGTATCTTCTTAGCTAATTTTTTACCTTTCAACAAAACCTTTATATTTTCTTGCCTAAACCTTTACCACTTGAAAAAACTTTGAACTTTTCATGGCTAAACTTTTACCTTTTGGCAAAACCCTTATCTTTTTTGAGCGAAATTTTTACCTCTTAATAAAACTTCTATCTCTTCTTGGTTAAGCTTCTACAAATTGGAAAAACTTTTAATTCTTCCTAGTTAAACCTATACCTCTTGGCCAAACTTCCATCTTTTCATGGCTAAACCTTTATTTGTTGACAAGTGTTTTATCTTTTCTTGGTTAAATTTTTATTTTTAAAATTATTTTTTGCTTGAATTAACTCAAAGATTATTTTTTCAACAAAATCTTTTAACAAAACTTTTGGCTACCCTATTGACCTAAACATTTTATTGACATAATTACATTACTTGACTTAACCTATTTTCTATTTGTTTACATACGTACCTGCTTAGCCACCAACCTACATACATACTTATTTACTTACTTACTCACCCCCACTCACCTACCTACCTATCATTTACATGATGTTAGTGTTTGCCAATGTATGATATACAAAATTTGAAAATATTGCACTAAATGAACTAACAACCATTTTAATCATATTTGACCTTTTGATGTCAATAAATGGTAATCATGAATGCAGGTATTGCACATTTGATCAATTTTTGTGACCCACACAAAGGTATTGCATATTTTGGTAGTTATTGTTAAAAGTTAAAGTAGTTGAAAATCTAATCATAAAACCCAATACCCACATATGAAAACAATGTCATTTCAAATACCATACACTTTAATAATTATTACATATTTTGTGACCAAAATGCAAGCATTTTTTTTTCTGGATTTTTAAAAATTTTATGTTTTTTTTCCAATTTATTTATTTATTTTTTCCTTTATTTATTTTTTTGTTCTAAATAATTTTCTTTTATTATTTATCACAATTAGTTTATTTCTTCTATTTTTTATTTTCTTATCGTCATCATTTTTTTCATTGAACCATGCATATTTTATGCCCAACATTTGGGTATTACACAAACCATCCAAAAAAACCAGTTGACATTTTATGCTTCAAACGTGGGTATTACAAAGTCATTCTAACAAAACTAATGTTTATTTTGTGACCCTTAAACAAGTATTTCACATTGAATTTTATGTTATTGAAGTTCTTTTAATGCAATAATGTAACATTGCAATATGTTTCAAACTTATATTTTTAGGGAAAATTTCAACAAAGTATTAATGCAATGCTCACATTTAAAGCATGTTACAACTTGGTATTTTCATAATTATTCAAATTTTACATCAAACACATGATACACATTAATATGCAAATTTGAAAAATATAAACTAAACCCCAAAAAATTACATGGGTATGAACATATATAGTCTATTGGATTATTTTTTTAAATGGAAAAAAAATTTCAAATAAGAAATAAAGGAATAGAAAATCAAATTTCAAATTTGAAAACCAAAAAGAATGGAAAAATAAGGGGAAAACAAAAAAAAAATTAAGACAAACATAATAAAATAAAATAAAAATCTAGCATTTAGAAAACAAAAAAAGTGGAAAAATAGGGCAAAAAACCCCAATTTTTTTCTTATTCTTACCAAAAAAACAAAAAAGAAAAGTGAAAAGGAAACAAACTAGAATTTTTCTTCTTAAATCACAATAACAAGAGAAAAAAAATCTTCAAGAAAAAACAAAAAAAAAGGAAAATAAAATAAACTTCTTTTAGAATTTTAAAAGTAAAAAAAACTAGAAAAACAAGAAAATTCACTTCAACATTCAAGAAGGTTGCAAAGTTAATCCAATTACGGATACAAGTGGCAATTATAGCATTTCTACAAAAGCCCATAGAAAGGTTAGGGCAAGGACAAAGTGTAGGATACTTACAAAAGGGCATGTTGCAACAAGGCTTTGGCATTGCATACCTGAATAATATTCATGAAAAACTGGGAATGGGGGGTTATGGGGGGAGAATAATTATAGGACTAGGGTATTAAGGTAGTAGTAGCTTGAGGAGAGGACATGATAGGAGACAAGAGAGAAGGACCAAGGTAGCATTAAATTCGAGTTCAAGGAAAGGAAAAATAAAAGGATTAAAATAGCTTGAGCTTGAACTCAAAAAAAGGAAAGAGAAAAATCAGGGTAGTAGTAGCTTGAGTCAAGCTCGAAGAGACGAGAAAAAAGGAAGGACCAAATAGCAATTGGGCTCAAGTTCAAAGTTAAGAAGGAAAAAGACCAAGTCAATAATAGTTCAAGTTGAACTCCAGGAGAAGAAAAAGAGGGGAGGACCATGGAGTAGTCAAGTTTGAGTTCAAGGAGAGGAAGGAGAGAAACCATGGAAACAACAGTAGCTCAAGCTTGAACTCGAGCTTGAGGAGAGAGACTAGCATAGTAGGAGCTTGTGTTCAAGCTCAAGGAGAGAGAAAAATTAGGGCAACAATAATAATTTGAGTTCAAGCTTGAAAAAGAAAGAAATTAGGCCAACATTAACTTGAGTTTGAAGAAAAAGTGACTAGGGCAGTAACAACTTGAATTCAAGTTCAAACTTAAGGAAAGAGAGTCCAAGGTAGTAATAGCTTGAACTCAAGGAAAAAGAGACCATGGAAAAATTAGTTCGAATTCAAGGAAAGAGATTAAGGTAGCAACAGTTGGAGCTCGAATTCAAGGAGAGGAGAGAGAGGGAAGGACTTGAGTTCAAAGAGGGGAGAGAGAAGGATTAGAGCTGCAATAAACATAACAACTTTCATTCTCCCCTTGTTCAAGTGTTGTGTTCCATACCTACATCATGCACAAGGCAGGCATGAACATGGACAATGGAACAAATATAGAACATCAACAAGTCAAATAACACCAAACCTTACAAAGAGAAGTAACCACATGAATGAGCTCAAAAAGCTTAGCTCCAAGTGCACAACTCGAGCTCCAAGTTTAATTCTTGAACTTTAAAAGGAGACGACCAAAGGAAACAAGAAAGATCATTGAAGGAAGCCCCTGCAACGCCTCCAAGTGTTGAAGACCAGACCAAATGGGAGACAATTAAAGGAAATGAGAAAGATTGTTGTGGGAAGCCCAATAATGCCCAAGTAATGAAAATTAGACTAGAAGGAGACCAAAGGAAATGAGTGAAATTATTGCAGGAAGCCCCACAACACCTCCAAATGTTGGGGGAATTAGGGTTAATGTTGTGGGAATTAGGGTTTAAAGAATAAAGGAACACCCATCACCATGGATGTGAAACCCTATTTGGAATTTTTGATGGTTGATGTACAATTTTACATAAATTTTGGTTTGTTTCTCCTTCATCCAATTTTGATTATAAGACATGTGGTGTTTACTTTTCATCAACACTGATTTTGAAAATAGGATCAAAGGTGTTTAGTCATAGGGAATTTTTTGTTTGTTGATTATTTTTTCCAATAGTTAGGGGTGTCCAACTTTGAAACATGATATCTTGTTCATTTTTCACTCAAATGACAAGTAACGAATGACATTGGGAACGTTAAGAGGTGCTCTACAATTCATCTTTAGATTCCATGGTCAATTGAGCTATTCCTTGAACACTTAAATTCTCAAAATCTTTAAGTGTTTGATTATGGGTTGTTCTACCCAACACTTCTTAAATATGTAGCCTACAAGGGGCAACACAATTTTTTGCTTTTACCCATGGTATTAACTATTAATCCCTAGGTGTTTTTTTTTTTTTGGTTAAAAGATATTTTTAGTGACCTTATACATTATTTTTTTGACTATTGGAGTTCTAAAAAAGGTGTAAAATAAATGTTGCATAACTTATAAGCTTTGTAATTTTCTTGGGAAATCCAAATTTTGTGCTTAAATGCTATTACATTAACAAAAGGCATAATAATAATTCAAAAATATAGTTACACCATTGGATCTTAAAATCATGTAATAAAAGTATGGGTTCCAATGAATAAATATAAGAGGGTGTCTTCATATTTGGCCATTCTATATTCAAGTTCCAAGTTTACATTCTACTTTCAAGTTGAAATGCATATGGCAATTGTTGTGCAATCAATTGATATGCCGATCATTTTTGCCTTGAATGGATAGTTTAGTTCATGTGCTTGGTTAGTGTATTCTTACAAAAAGATCACAAATCACAAAGCCTAATACACATTGCACATAGGTTTTCGTTCAAGTTACCCAATATTTCAATGGAAGCATTGTTATAATAGTGAAACAATTTGACAATTTGAAATTAGGTTTTAACATTAACATGGGATGAAAGTTGGGAATATGTGATTTTGTTGAAGGTTCCTAAAGGACTGATGATGCCCTCCATAGGTTTGACATAAGTAATAATTTTTTTCCAAAATGGGTTACATGTACGCTCAAGTTTTTTGTTCTTTGGTTTGAGGTTTAAACTCACCAGCTTTCCACAAGAAACTTGTTTTCCGAACTTTTTGAAAAAAAATTGAAAATTGAAAATTAAGAAAATAAATATGAAAAAGTAATATTATATATGTTATAATTATTTCAAACATTAAAAATTGGGATTTGTTTGGAAAAGAAGGAAGGTGATTGAATGAAAGCACATGGGAATGAAAGGATTCCACATAATATAGGGTTGAAGGCTAGTCAAACATTTGTTTAACATGGTGAGCATGTGGAATCAATAAAGACATGGTTATGTGTAAGGTAGGGCTCAAGGTTGTCCACCTCTCTTATTCCTCATGGTCATATTCTTTTTAGTCCATATTTGAAACCATGTCATACCAAGATGTGGGCCCTTAAGTTTGAATGCTACATTGTTGTTTTGAAAAAAATTGTTGGTTATAGTGGGTTGTTTGGGTGACATTTGTTAGGAAACATTTGCTTCATAAAAACACATTAGTATAGAACAAATCCTTAGACATCATCACTTTTTATTTGCATTTGAGTTTCAATTAAATTTATTTGACCTATTATTAGATCATGATTTCATTTGGGATAATAAATAATGAAAAAAGATCGTGAAGATTCATTGAAAACTTGAAGGTCCTTGAATAGGTTTCATTTTTGTCCATTCACAATTTTTTAAACATGTTGAATGTGGAGTCATTCTAGCCCTTCCTTGTAATGTGCAATTGGATGGTCCAAGAGAGTTTTTGCCTAGTATGAATCTTTAACCACAATCTTTCAACTATAATATTGCTTCAAAAATATTAATGTGAAAAATGATAGTTGCAAAAAATCATTATTTTCCCAATCATGGATTAATTTGGATCTCTTTGATGTAAGTGCAACTAACTGTATCGAATCATAAATATTATACATGTATAAGGCGGAAATGAAAGATAAATATCTCCTTTGCCCATATGTCCATTCAGAAGTGGTCAAGTCAATACGATAGGTTAAGAATCGATAATTCATGTTATAATGGAATAATAAAAACATTTTGCGATTCCCATTAGAATTAAAGTTTTCAAAAGGTCATAGTATTAATCTTAAGGTATAAAGCCACATTTGGTGTTCAAAATTTGCAACTAATATCACCTTAACATCAACAAAGTGCCATGAATAATAATATCATATTGTTTAACATAGCAACTTTCTAAACATTATTTCAACATGTCCACACATTATGTTAATTAGTAAATATCTCAGTTTTTTTTTGTTTGAAGTTTGCAATCTAGTACACACTTACAACACTAATTTTTACTCTTTCTTTTTGTGAAGAGATAAAAAAAAGAAGGATAAACATGGATGCATAGTAAACATTGAAATAGTTTGTGAAATTTTAAACCTTGATATTTGTTAACATTGATATTTGGCTTCGAAATCTACTTTTTTTCAAAGATTTGTAAAAAATAGATGGGCCACATCTTTTGGTGTGTCGAGAAGGGTCTGAACATCCATCATAGAGGCGGTGGTCAAGTGAGCCCTAACATTACATATGCCCATAGTTGTTAATGTGGTCAGCCCAAGACTACTGCTGAAATTTTTTTTCCCCCAGCCTGCCCTTTGCCCTAATTTGTTTTCTTTACCTTGGCATTTCTAGAGGGTTTAGGGTTTGGGTCCATGTCATACATGTTTTGGGTATGTTTTGGGTGCTAGGGGATATATGTAACATGCTACAAGACCCTTTCACACATGTTACCTGGCATGTTATGTGTCCCTTGGTATTCGTAAACATGGGAGGTTATGGGTGCAAAATATGACATGGTGAAAAAAGGGCAGAGGGCAGACTGAGAGAAAAAAATTGCAGCAATATTTGCCACCAGATTGCAACCTAATTGGTGTTTTATTTTGTGAATTTTGTGATGTAGCCCAAAGTGATGACGATCTACTTAAAGATTTAGCCAAATTTGGTTACAAGCTAAATATGAATATAAAACTTTTTAAACATCTTTCTATATTTTTGGCTATATTTGAACAATGTATAAAAATCTGGTGATTTTTCTTAAATTTTGGTTGAATTCTGGCAATCAAAAATCTCAAAAATAGTTGATTTTAGCACTTTCAAAAAAATTTATAGCTTTTTGGCTATACATAGTAGCCAACCAAAAAAAGGCTTCATGGACCTAATGGACATTTTGACAATTATTGTGTGCATTAAGTGTTAGGGTTAAGATTCTTTGTAAGTTCTGAATGTTTAAAATAACATACGAGGAGTCAAATTTCCTTTCAATTGAATCTTCTTTGATTTGTTAGAAAGAGCTTGAAAATAGTTATTAAAAAATGTCTTCAATTTTCAAAACAATTTTTTTCAAGAATCATTTAAAGATTTACAACAAATGTGTCTCACCATTTTTCAAACACTCAAAGAATAATTTGGACGAAGAAATCATGTCCAATAAAAGAGCTTGCCAAAACACTGAAAACCTCTTAATGATAATTATAAGGCAATAGGGTTGTTGCATGTGTAATTTGGTTAAGTTTTTTAAGAATTATGATGGTTCAAATTTGTAAAACCTTCATTTAAAATTTGATATTCGAAGTGCCCAATTCCAAGATTATGATTCTAAGAATCTTAAGAATTTGCCATTTTAATTTAGTTCCCTTGGCAATGGTGCTTTAAGTTTGAACCATGGTGAGTTCAAGAGAGTCCACATACATTTCTTTACTTTGGAAAAGCCAAATAAGCGAGACCTTAGATTGAATCAAGGCCACTCGTGCTTCAAATGAAAATCCAAATAAAAGCAAATGTTGGACATGAGAAAGTGTGATTAGGCCTAATATATATTCAACCTCATGGGAGGTCGGGTGGTTTAGGGTTTAGGGTTTAGGGTTTCATCACAATACTATTTTGGTTCAAATGTGTTTAACTTCAAGGTTCATATGGAACCTTGTTAAATTAATTTTAGTTTAATTTTTAGAGATGAAAATGACTCTAAATTCGATAAATTTTTTATTGAAAAATTGTTTTTGCTCAAAAATTGCAAAACAACAAAAGTTTGCACACCACCTCATCTAGGCTTTTTTTATTGTAGCAATAGCAAAGTGGGTGGTCCCCATGGTTTTTGTGGGTTATGACATGGTCACTTCCAAACAACCAATCAATGAAACACCTATCTTAATAGATTTATTATGTACAATTTCTTTTAAAAAAGAGAGAAATAATTGATTATTATTTTTATTGATATAATTCCATGAGACCATGAAATATACATAAAATAAAATAAAAGGACTAAAGAGGGGGGGAGGAGGAGGATTTGGGTGGTTTTTTTTTTGCATCTTGTGGCCTCCTTTTATTTCCATAATTTTCCCTTAAAGATTTATTTACAAGTTTTTAAGGCATAGTAAGGCCCTTAAAAGTAGGGTGTTCCTAAATTTGGGGGTCTTTGTAAAAAGGTGGGGCCGCTCAGTTTGGGTCCCCTTGGGATTTACCGTCAGTAAATTACTAGGGCGACAAGGGGGTGGGGGGAAAGGTTAAAAGAAAACCGTTAAAAATGTTTTTACTTTTCGTCCAGGCCGCCGCGCACACACTCCCATGATGATCTTACATTGTTGTCTTTCCTCCCATCTCACCGTCCATCTCCTGATCACGATCTGACCTGCCGTCGATCCTGACCGTTGGTTCTGTCGTACACGTCACATGGGTTTGGAAGCAATAAGGACCACGACCAGCTACGGCGCGTGATTCGCGGGACCCGACACGTGGCACCCGTGGAGAGAGAGAACGGCCACGCTGCTTTATTTCGTGAGCAAAAATGGTCGAGGTCCTGAAACCCAATGAGATCCTGAAACCAGGTGCTGTAGAAAGCACGTGGCGGAGAGGGATTGGTGTATGGCCTGAAAGGGATGTCGATCTAGGGTTTGGAGCTCTTGGTATTTCTTCCTGCGTTGTTTGTTTCTCTTCCTTGTCGTCGTCGTCGTCGTCGTTGTCGCGGGTTCTTTCTCGTCGCCATAGACTCTCGTTCTTCGTGAATTTCCTCTTTTGTTGTTGGGTCTATTTGGTCGCGCTTGTATTTCTTCTATTGATTTTCTTGACCATTTCTTTCTTCAGACTGTAATCTTTTTTCACATTCTTTGGGTCCGTATCGACCCACGGTTATCAATTTCTCCTTTGGAAAGCCGGACGGCAATTGGGAACAATTGCTTAATTTCGTTTGGAGCCCGCTTGTTTCGTCGATTTCTTCCTGAAATTCTCTATTTTGGGTTCTGTTTTCCCCTCCCCGCCCCCTTTTTTGGGCTCTCTTTCTTTCGTGGATTAGAAATCCGCATCGATCCGTAGCGTAGAAGCTTCGGTTTAAAGCCGTCGGAAACAGGGAACCTCCCGGGTCTGGGCGGAGCCTCCATAAGAAATCAAAGCAAGCAAACAGTTTCTAACTTGCATTGCGATTGTTCTTTGAAGAGTTTTTACTCTGGGTGTTTTTTTTGGTTGAAAAGAGGAAGAGGCGTAAACGATAGCAGTGATTTGCGTGCAATTTCGAGGAGGCAGGAACTTCGAAGCTACTCTACCTCATCGGCTCTCGAGGCGGCGTTTCGCTGGGAAGTGTCTTTTGTTTTATTCGATTTCAAGCTCGAAACTCACTCGACGTTGGTGGTTTCAGCGTCTGGGAGAGATCCGAGAGCTTCGTGGTGTTTCTTTCTTCCCAATTTTGGTGGGTGGGGGGAGTTCTCCTCACTCCTCCTGCATGTGTGCCTGTGTATCATTGAGTCACCCTCGACGCTCATTTGAAGCTTCAGAACTGGAAGGTAATACGCAGAGAACACAACGCCACTTATGGCGACCTCGAAAGGCTCCAACACCACCACGTCTGAATCGAGTACTTCCTAACCCTAACACAGCTGATCGATTCCTTTGTCCCGTTCTTAGTTAGAGCAATTCGACCAGTGCAAATTAAAATTGGATGAAGAAAACTCAAAATTGTCAGTTTGGCTCCACAAAATGGTTTTGGCCCAGCATTTTTGCACAGTTTGCTAGGGCTGGTACAAGGCACAGCACAGCTTAACACCTGCTGTTAAATGGCTACATAGTTTGATTAGTCCAGGTGGGTTGCTTGTAGTAGTCTCCCACCTATTTGCACTCCCAGTTTTAGTCTTATGGGTGGGGTTGGAAAAAGGTAATTAACTAAACTTGGATGCGAGAAATATTTTTGCAGCCTGGTCATGGAACTGAGCACTGCAGGAGATGCTCTTACCAGCCATTTAGTAGAGCACCCATCACATGGATCCAGCTGCAGAGTTCTTCCTCTGCTGCTTTTGCCTTGTATCTTGCAAATCTTACAATTGGGCGTTATGGGTTCAGGTATACGTTGGGGAAGAGCAGCAGTGGCGGCAGCAGCGACAACTTCAATCCCCACAGTGGTTGTCATTGGTGCAGGATTCGGAGGCTTAGCTGCTGCATGCTTCCTACAAAATTCTCATTTCAAGGTATTCATCAAAACCCTAAACCTGTTGTAGAGTGCCCATCACATGGATCCAACCACCCATTGCCACCCATCCACCGATGTCTTCATCGTTGTAGTAGTACAACAGTCTGATCAGTCTGCCACTTCCATCGTTCGAGGATCCCCAGACTCTTAAATCCCCAAACTGTGCAGGTTGTAGTGTTGGAGTCCCGGGATCGAATAGGGGGCCGCGTACTCACAGATCATTCCTTTGGTTTCCCTGTTGACATGGGTGCCTCGTGGTAAAATCCGCTTCCTGTAGACAGACACACTACTGGGGAAAATGCAAATTCGGTTGGTCACCCCCTCCCCATCATCATGACCTACCTCACAAGAGTGATACATTTAAATAAATGACCTTCTCAAGGATTGTTCCGTGCAAGCATGACAATTGCTTCTTTGGATGTCATGCTGTGTAGTAGAGAATTTTGCACAATCAAAGAATGCCAGGCATCTTGCTCATTTGGATCGAATTATTGTTGGTGTTTTCCTTTTTTTCCTTGCACCCACCTGATGTTGTTGTTGTGGCTTAAATCTTAACCTGATCTTTCCTCCCAGTTGGAAGGAAATCTCTCTTTTCATGCCCACCTTCTCCTCCTCAACTTACAGCAATGATGCAACTCTCTGATTTTGCAGGTTGCATGGAGTTTGCAAAGACAATCCTTTGGCAACAGTGATTGCGAAACTGCATCTGCCACTATACCGCACATGTGAGGAGAAATCTGTGCTCTATGATCATGATCTGGAGAGGCAAGGAAATTTTCTGTTACTCTTGCATGTTCTTCTCATTTTTGGTGACATACTCTTGGCTATATTGCATTTGCAAGTGGTGTCTGATCAGACCTGAATTCTGGGTGTAATGCCCTGTCGTAATTTCCTCTACTGTTTGAAACTCCATGTGGTCGAAAGACAGGGCCTTTGTGTTGAAAGAGATACAAGCAGTGATCTTTATTGAGAACTTTAAAGTGCCTCAAGATCACCATGCCCTCTATGTTGTGAGGATGTTTTGGGAAGGACTTTACAGGGTAAGAAAACTCTGCCATTTTGTCCCAGTGTGGGTGCTTTGCTCTCATCATTAAGTCACTTCAATTTGATGTGGCCTATTCTTGGAGACTTTTGCACCACCTGACACGACCGACAATCCTTCACTGATTCTCGTTTTTTGAGGAGGTGACAAGAGTCAATGATATGAACTGAATGCAAACTTCCACCACTGCTAACTAATGCAAGTTAGAGATAATTGCAAATTTCAGGGACTTATTTTGTAAAACCAGTTGATGCATTGACTCTGAAATATTGCTTGGGTCTGGGTTTGGGGGTGTTTAGTTATGCCCTTTTCGACATGGAAGGGCACCAAGTTCCTCAAGCTCTTGTTGTAGAGGTCGGGGAGGTGTTTGAGTGCTTGTTGGAAGAGGTGACTTTTTTACCAGTATTGTTTTGGTTCATGGTGGAGCAGTGTTGTCCATTGAGAAGACTGTCTCATGAACATAATAGCTAACAGCTACAAAGGTTTTTGCTTGCTTCTGTCTAGACCAAAAAAATCCGGCAAGAGTATCCAAATGATATGTCAGTCTCCAAAGCTATGGATATGGTGTTGGAGAGACGTCCTGAGTTGAGGTTTGTCTCCTATTTCAGAAATTCTAATGGATTCAAGCTACCAAGGGCTTTAGCATGATGTGTGAGGAGGATGGGTGCATTGTTTTCATGACCTTCTGCTGCATATATGATCAAAGGATTGAACATTCCTCCTGTGACCTTGGATGTAGGTAACACAGATGTTTTCTGAATTCAGCAGGGCTTCTGGGCATTGGGAATTTGCCAGAGGGGGAATATGGCTTTTTCTTTTTTTTTCTTTTTCATGTCCTTTCAATGGCTCAAGAGAGAATGTTGTACTTGCAGGCAAGAGGGAATGGCTCACAAGGTTTTGCAGTGGTACTTGTGTCGCATGGAGGGCTGGTTTGCAACTGATGCTGATAACATCTCAGTTCAGAGTTGGGATGAGGTCCAATACAAATAAAGCAAACTGTGTGATTTGTACTGGGTTTTTTTTAATCTGGTGATGGTGATGAATGGGTATCACTTTGTCTCATACTCATTGTTGTAATCTGAGCCATGGACGACAATGATTGTGGGTGTATGGGATTTTGATTCTGCAGGAAGACTTATTACAAGGTGGGCATGGTCTTATGGTGCAAGGTTATCAGCCTGTCATTATCTCCCTCTCTGAAGGTCTCGACATCCGTCTTAATCATAGGTGCGATGTGGCTAGGCTTGTACATGTTATGCACAAAACACGGTATTGCATTGTTTAATAAGCTACTTGCAGAAGGGAGAAACCACAAATTGCTAGTAGACTCACATTAAGATATGATCCTATCTTGAACAGAGTAACAAAGGTTAATCGGCGGCTCCATGGGGTGCGAGTAACAACAGAGAATGGGAAGACATTTGATGCAGATGCAGTGATAGTCACTGTGCCTTTGGGTGTGCTCAAAGCCAATGTGCCACAGTTTGAACCCAGACTGCCCAACTGGAAAGAGGCAGCAATTGCTGATCTGGGTATTGGCAATGAGAATAAAATTGCTCTGTTTTTTGAGAGTGTTTTTTGGCCAAATGTGGAGTTCCTTGGGGTAGTTGCTCCCACTTCCTATGCCTGCAGCTACTTTTTAAACCTTCACAAAGCAACTGGTCACCCTGTCTTGGTGTACATGCCAGCAGGTGTGCCCTGCTAACTTTGTCTACTCCTCACTTGTCTTTGTGCAGTGGTCTTGCATAAATTATAGCTATCCATATTCGGATTAAAGTGTATGTTGGTGGTTATATGATGCGAAAATTTTCTGCTGAGTGCTGTGTGCATATATTGAAACTTTGAAGTATATGTTTCAATATGAGTTCAGTAGTTCAAAGGATCTGACGTGAGTGCGCTTTGCAGGACGTCTTGCTGATGACATTGAGGCCCTTTCTGATGAGGCAGCTGTTGAGTTCACAGTATTGCAATTGAAAAGAATACTCCCCACTGCATGTGAACCAGTATGCACTTCAGATTCTTAAGCCACCATTGCGTTGTCGAGTGATTTGCAATTGGAAAACCATTTTCATCAAGAGCTGTTGCTTTATCCTTTTCTGCAAACAAGCACATCTGATGTGAATTTTGGAACTGCAGATCCAATATCTAGTTTCGCGATGGAGAACAGACCCGGATGCTCGAGGTTGCTACAGCTATGATGTTGTGGGTAAACCGCATAACTTGTATGCACAATTGCGCATGCCAGTTGATAACATCTTCTTTGCTGGGGAGGCTACCAGTGAGAGATTTCCAGGGACAGTGCATGGAGCTTTTGCCACTGGAGTCATGGCTGGTGTTGAATGCCGGGAAAGGTTTACTGAGTGCTATCAGGATCTTGAGATCTTTCATCCAGTAAGGGCAGAGGAGTCAGAGCTTGTGACTCCTTTGCAGATTTCTCGTCTGTGATGGCCCCGGAGCTTGACAAATCACTACTGGCAGAAAGTAAGCTGGATCAAGGAGGTGGGTCCAACTGTTTGCTGCTCTTATAATGGTCAAAGCTTACCAGATAGAAAAACCCATCTACTTCACATCTCACAAAACGGTTTCCCATTTTGCATCTCATTGCAAAATATTGGAATTGTGGGTTCTAGAAGCTTGGTATGGGATTAATTTACAGAGAACAAAACCTTTGCAAGAAGGTTCTTTTAACTTCCTGTATCTTCTGCACAAAATCCAGAGTGCAATTCAATTTAAAGAGACGATTGTTATAGATAACACCCTGAATAAGGCATACCCATTTGTGATTCTGCTACAATTTAGAGTTGTATAGCATTGTTGTCAGCCGTGGCAAGAAGTATAACAAGGTAGTTCTGCGGGAGAGAGATTAGGGTTGCCTGGAGCATTGAAGAAAGACCTTTCTTTGTTGCCAGTTATAATTTGCCTTACTCTTTGTGACCCAAGAGATTTATGGCAACTCCATTGATCAATGGATGATTAGCCTTTTAAGTGACGTTAAGGATCTTCAATTCACCTTTCAATCATGTGACTTGACTTTATCCAATGATTCAAATACACATTACAATTGTATTACACATTAGAGTTCTTTTCCTCATCACAATAAACTCGAGCAAAGTATTGTGCTCCTCTCATCGTGGTGCTGATGAGCACAATACTTCTTTGCTAGTTAGTGTCGAGAAATGGGCTTTCAGAAACTCTCAGACTGACACCAAACCATTTTCACTTAGGTCTATTTTTATATGAGGATTTTTGAAAGATGATAATTTTGGCTTGAGTTATTTTTTCTTGAAGGATTTTGGCTTCTTTTTAGAGGAGTTTTTTGAAGATTATCTTTTTGCATGGTGAAATATTTGAATTTTCATAATTCTTCGTTTGCCTTCAAATACTTTTTGTTGTAAATGGCACAAGGTCATGGTGTGCCACACCCCTTGTTTTTTTTTCAGTTTTGCACATGATGTTACCAGCTTAGACCCATTAAATATTTGGGCTCCTAGTTGCTTCACACTACCAGTGACAATGATTAAATTATTTTTTTGTGGACATAATAATTTGTTGTAATTAATTTTATTTTTTCAAAAAATAAAATTTTATAAATTTTATTATATGTCATTTTTTTCATTATTATTATTATTATTATTATATATATTTTTTTCATTCTTGTCGATGAAAGTCTGATTAATTAAATAAGTTCACAACAAGATACAAAATAAAAAATAAAAAATAAAAAATTGAAAAGATATAAAAAAAAAGGCAACACCATACAAACAGACAAAAACATTGAAAGGATGCAAGACAAAAAAACAAAAAAAATTGATTCTAAAATGAAGGGGCTTTTATTTTTTCAAAATGCCTTGCCTCTTTTTTTTTTTCCTTTTCTTTTTCCCATGATAGTTTGTGATATTAGCTTGTGATGATTTTAAGTTTATGATGTTGGAAAGTTTACAAAAAAAATTAAAAATTAAAAAAAAATTAAAATTTTTTTTTGTGAATTTTAAAAAATGAAAAAAATATGTAAAGCTTGCAAGTATATTTCATTTTTTAATTAAAAAAAATTGGAAAACTATCTCAATTATTATTATTTTTTGAAAATTAATGGGTACGAGTCATAAAAATTCTAATAATTCATCATTCAATTAAAAACATTAAAATGTTCCGTAATTTTTGTGAGAAGGTTTTTGTTTGTTTGTTACACGTATTTTGGTTTTGACAAGGTACTTCAAATGTTCATTTTTATTAGGTTTTACTCAAACACTCCCATATGCGCCTTTCCGCGAGGCCATTTTGGAAAACCAAACACCCATTTTTTTCAAAATGCCTCATATTGTTTTTTTTCCTCATGACACTTGATAGATACCCGTTGGATACCCACCTGGTATCACGAGAATTTTTTAAATAAAAATAAAATAAAATCATCCTGTATTTTCAATAGCCAGTGTCCTCTCACCGGTTACCTAGTTCATACTCGCAACCAAAATTGAATATTATTCACGGCCTAATAGACCATGTCCGATTGGTCCATGAACTAGAATTGGCCTCTAAAATAGGCTCATAAAATTTAAAATAATGGATTCATTTTATTTTTCCCCTTGCGATATCCGTCCGATCACAGGTCTCTGTGAAACAGCCCATCTTTATAAAAAAAATTTGGCTGGTCATATATATATAGCCAAAAAGACATATTGAGAAATAAAAGTCCTAAAATAAGTGGTTTTTGAGTTTTTCAATAGGTATCCAGAGTTAGACCAATTTTTTAAAGAAATCGCCAGATTTTTCTACTACAATGGTTCAAAGTAGGGTAACTGAAAAGGATAAAAGGATGTTTTAAAATTTTATTTTCTTATTTAGCTTGTTACCAAATCTGGCTAAATCTTCCTGTGGATCATCACCAATTTGGCTACAGCACAAGAATTGACCCCCAAAAACGGCTAAAATTCTAGTCTGGCTATAATCTTGCAGGTAGAATCAGTCGGCGTGAATACCGAGGCGGTAGGCAGAACACACGCAGACACAGACAGCCAGTGTTTTTTTTTCGTGGCAAAATTTCGCAAATTGGCGAATTTGTTTTCTTTTCTGAAAGTGAAAAAAAATTGAAAAATGGATGATTTTTACGGGATTTTTTTTCGCCATTTCTCGAAATAAAAAAATTAAAATTCGCTATATCTAGACATAGGCACTTTCTAGGTCGCCATTTGTATTAGCAAATTTGAACAAAATTGCCATAGCCCAGCTACGACAGTCGCCATTTAATGCTAATTAATGCTGGGGATCCTCGCCCTAAACCAGCACGTCCGTCGTCGTCCCCGCCGACCCCGTCGCGGTCGCTCGCTGAAGCACACACACCAACAAGACCACCCACCCACGCGAAGTTCATGAGTCTCTTCTCCACGCCCGTGTTTTTTTTTTCCCTTTCCCTGTTTGTTGCTCGTGTCCGCATATTGCGAGCCTTGTTGCGGAGGTCTTCTTGTTTTGGTTTTTCAATTTTTTTTCCCCTCCTTTATTTTTTGGTCTTTTTTCAGTAGTGTTTTTGGTCATGGATTCAGTAGCAGCCCTAGTCTCAGGTAGTGCCCGAGTAGCAGCAGCAGCGTCTTCAGTGTTTTTGTTGAGCAATGCTTCGTCGTCGTCGTCGTCGTCGCGGACTTTCGATGTTAACAGCACGGCTGCGTCGTCGTTTCCAATCTGCTCTCGGCGTAGAGATTCGCTTTTTCTCTCCTCGGCTTCCTCTGGGGTCGTGGCTGTGAAGAGGAAGGGGGGTTTGGTGTGGAGGAAACCTTTGAGGTGCGTCGCAGTTGGTAGTACTAGCACTTTGGAGGCTGCTGCTGTGGACCCTACATCTGACGATGCCATTCCTATTGAGAAGCGTAAGTGGCTTGAAATGCGCTCTTTCTTTATATTTTTTCCCCTTTTGATGAATGGCATGATGAGAAGGGCGGGCTTCGGTTTCTCTGCATGTTTTTTTAAAATTTAGTTTCGGATGCCAGGTGCTGTGTTCTTCATCACTCTCAATGGCATTTTGTGTCGGGAAGATTGAATGGGGATTGATTGGCGAGACTATATTTATTCTTCTGTTTTTTTTTTTTTTTTTTTGGGGGATTTGAAAATGCCATTCGTCATCTCAAGGACCTGTCATTCGCTCTTCCGATGGATCCTGTTCCAACTGGTACGAGAGAGCTCTGGGGATTGCCTGTTATGGTTGGTTCTGGATGCCAACATATGGATGGAGGTGTTGACAAAATGCAATGTAAATATGTGTTTTGGGGGTTGACAGATAAATGCCATGGATGGATCCTGCTTTCTGATATGTTCTTTATGATTTCCAACCTCATGGATGTGCAAATGTTGCATTGTAGAGACTGATGGAGTAGCTTTCCACATTTTAAATCCATCAAGTGGGCTCTCAAGTGGTGGAACTAAGCTTGACAACTAGTTTAGACAGGGCTGTTCAAACCTCCTTAATGAACCCCACCTGCACATCCATGTGCTGCTCGTGAGCCATCCAAAAAGTCTGCAACCTGCTAGGTTTAGGGCTTTAGGTCCACACTGGAGAAACATGGAGTACATGTGCACAGGCACTAAGTTCTTGATCCTTGCCAGGAATGTCTTGTCTTTGGTGGCACCACTAGATTTTCCTGAAGACACGTGCATTCTCCTGCATGGGCTCACAGAATCCAGTGGTTCCAGGCTCTACATTCCTTCGTTTCCTTTATCGAGTGTTGGAAAGTTAAGATATGCCCCACCTAATTTGACTTGTGCTTGTGGGGTCGTTTAGAGAATGGCCTTCCAAGTCCTTCTTGCCCATGTTAAAGAGTAGAAGCAAGTTCAGGTGAGATTTATGTCTTGTGCTCTGTAGCCTTGTAGCCATTAACTTGCATGCCCACTTTGGACATTTGTAAGGGGAACAAGAATTAGGGCATTTTGAATATTTCTGTTCAAATAGACTGTAAGATTGATATTGATGGACATGTGACAGAAAACAAACTTGATTGGAACATTGTTTCATCATGTATGCAGGGTTCCTTGCATATCCCACAGTTCTCGACATCAACCAAATCCGTGAGATCTTACCACACAGGTATTTATTATGGTGCTATTATCTATGGGATATATTGATAACATCTTGTAGTTGGAATGGAGGTGAATGTATTGAGCCAGGAGAGTGTGCTTTGACTTGGGCATGGACTGCAAATCATATCCATGAGAGGAAAGAATGTGCAGCATTATATTGTGAATTTAGGGTAAACCTATCACCTGTGCAAAAACATTACTCTACACTCTTTTTATTGGAGGGTATTTGTTTTCCCTTTAGATCACATGCATAAGGTGACTTTATAACACTCTAATGCAATGATGATTGATCCTCTCAAATCATTTGTAAACGCTTTTACCAGCTGGAGTTCCAATATTTGTGTTGCATATTGGGGTGATCCAGGTTTCCATTTCTGCTGGTAGACAGAGTTATTGAGTACAATCCAGGTGTGTCTGTTGTTGCCATCAAGAATGTGACCATCAATGATAACTTCTTTCCTGGCCACTTCCCAGAGAGGCCAATTATGCCAGGCGTTTTGATGGTTGAGGTAAGGCCACCTGTCTGTTTTGGGAGCTTTCAATGACAATTGGCTTGTTAAACTGTCCTCTGTCTTTGAGTGTAGTGAGATTTGACAGTTAGCTGTGCACAATGTGAAATGGGAAGTCTTTGTCCTTGAGCTTTATGTAGTAATTGGCCTACTGTATCAGGCAAAAGTGGTCAATGCAGTTCATTTGTTCTGTGTACCAATCACCACACCCAGAATGGATATGGGGGGCCATTGGCAGGCAGAGTATAGTAGTGTCCTCAGCATGTCAGACATAGCATCTTATTTTGACTGTCAATAGGCCAACAAGGAAGCAGGATACTGTGTTTCAATGGCAGAGCTTGTCTTTGCCTCCTGCGTTCCCTTCACCTAATCTGAAGATAACTTTACCACAGCATATGCAATATGGCCAAACTTTGGGATGCAGGATTTTCTATCCTTGTGTGCTACTTGGTTGAAGTTCATTTATGTTGTCAAGAAACTAAATATCTACAGTCTATATGCAGGCTATGGCACAGGTTGGTGGCATCATGATGTTGCAGCCTGATGTGGGGGGTTCTAAGGAGAGCTTCTTCTTTGCTGGAGTTGACAAAGTCCGCTTTCGCAAGCCAGTTGTTGCTGGTGATACTCTGGTGATGCGCATGAATCTTGTGAAGTTGCAGAAGAGGTTTGGCATTGCAAAGATGGAAGGTAAGGCCTATGTTGGTGGGGAGGTGGTGTGTGAGGGAGAGTTTCTGATGGCTCTTGGTAAGGAAGAGTAGAAATTGCCATGTCAACAGCCTTATATCAGCTGTCAGAAGATGCTGAACTGCATATCCATCAGAATCCGGAGGTTGCTGAAGAGCTTTCTGTATTATGGGCTTATGAGTTGAACTGAAGCAATGTGGTGTGTAGAACTTCCAAATCAAGTGTCCATTGCCTTCTGAGACTTAAAAGTTTTTTTTACCATTGTGAGCACTGGAGCCTGTAGATATGATGAGACATTTGAACATGTAATAGCTGTTTAGCAATGCCAGGATTGACAAAATTCCTTGCATGTCTTTCTTAGCGATGAGTTGTATGGTGCAAGTGGTAGGGTCAGTGGAAACCAAGAGTATGGGTGGCAATTTCTGATGCCCTCTTTAGGTGAAATGCATTTTACATGGTTCTAGAATTTGCTGCCACTTCATGACAACACAAATACTGTTTTGTCTTGGAAAGTCCAGCTAGAGGGGGTCAGAATTATGAGCTTTGGATTCCTCATTTTACTCAGGATGCAATGTTCTGACACATAATAACCACACCATCATTTCTCCCCAAAAAACTCACATCTAGCTCCCTCCCCCTTGCACTTTTGAATGGTTTGCGAACTAGTTTTTAGACATGACACTTCCCCGCCCAACCCTTGGTTGAGTGCGTCATTCTTGTCCCGAACCTTCATTTTGTTTTTGCTAATGGTCTACCTATTACTTGGTAGTTGCGAAGCTATAAAAATGGCATTTTAGTTATTCAATTTGCAACAATGTCAATGTTCAAAACATTATTTCATACAATGCTTTGGTTACTTATAATTTCCATTTGTTAGCACATTGACAATGAGAAATGATCCTTATTTCAACCATATTTTAAATTGGTAAAATCCAATTCTAATTTATTTACATCAAACCCACTTTTGTTAATGAAGAATGCTCCCATTTACTCCAAAGGAATGGATTACTAAATTTGACTATTATAATTAATACACAACCTAATACCTAGTTAGGTGCTAATATAACCACATTTAACATGAACACATCATCTTCATTGATGGTTTTTTATTGTTAAATGTCAAGTGTAGTTTTTTTATAAAAGGTTTAAATGGCATTTGAGGTTTTAGCATTTTTTTTTAACACACATCATCTTTTTTTGTTCTCAATTTTCACACGTATTTTCACTTACCATTTTATCAAATTATCAAATTTTTATTGGGTCAACATCTTTTAATAATTTACATGGGATCTTATTAAATATTTTTTTCCATTTCAATCTTATTTGGTGGCATTGGTTTTTGTCATGGACACAAAAATTACTGTGATTAAGAGATTTCCAACATACACAAAAATTAGAACAAACCAAAACAAGAGCAAGCCTAAATTTAAGTTCAACCACAAAACATGATAATCAAAGCAAGGTTACAAAATATGGATGAAAGATGTTCAAAATGAATTCCAAACCATGCATATATTGAAAATATGTAATAAAAAAAATTAAATTATAAGGTCATACCTCATATTGGTGTTGAATATACTAAAAGTAATGGGTGGCCTATTCATGTTTATGTTGAGGGACCTAGTTTAAAATAACTTCCTTAAAAGTTTCATTAAAGCCCATGACCATGGACCTCGCTGAATATACATTGTGGATGAAAAATGGAAAAATGAATTTCATCCATGAATTATGATGACAATTAATGTTAATGAAGATGATGTTGGATGATGATACATGAACTTTTTTCACAAATGACAAGTTAATGTAAATGGATGAAAACACATTACACAATTCTTTTTTAGGTGTCACATTTGCAATTTTTCTTGCATCTCTTTGAAACTTAAATATAAAATATTGATATTTTTATTGAAATATCAAAAAATGTCATGTTAATAGAGTTGGCATTTTAAAAATGTTGATATTTTCATTGAAATATCAAAAAAGGATTCACATATGTAATGTTAATAGAGTTGGCATTTTAGAAATGAAAAAAAAATACATCAAAATTCTAAACATTTAATAAGTAATGAACTCTTGAATTTTGACAACAAGTTTTGTAATGTTTTACAAAACTTATAAATATGAACTTGTATCTTACAATGTGTTAATCTTACGTGTTTGAAACTTTGGGATATTAAATGAATTATATTTTTAAAAATAAATATCCATGAGGGATATACTTTGAATTTTTTTGAAAATTTAAAAAAAAATCTATGAAAATATGTTTAAATTTTTTTAAGAGTTTCTAAAAGTTTATAGAAAGATATTTGAAAAATACGCCTAAAATTTTCTAGAAGAATTTCATAAAAAATAATCCATAAAAGTTTGTAAAAAATGTAATTAAATTTATTTTTTTGAAGAAAGTAATTGTTGAAAGATTTAAAAAGATATGATTGAATTTATTTTTTAAATATTTTTTATTAAAAACTTATAAAAGGTTTCATTGTGAAACTTTCTAAATGGTTTCATTGAATAATGTAAATTTTTTTTTAAAAGCATCACCCTTTAATCTCATTAACATAAGTTGTGACTTTTGTATTCTTAATTCATTTAATATTTGTTTCATGTTTTGATCAAAGAATAAAGTCATCTAACTTTCGTTCATTGTCAAATTCCATATTTGTCAAGTCTTTTAATCTTTTTCAAGTTATGTTCTTATTTCATCCTTGATAATTATCTTGTTACATCAATAACAATTATTTTATGTTAACTTCCACATCTATTGCACATGTCCATCCCTTAAGATTATAATAACAAATTACTTTGACAAGGTATTAATGTTGTAGGTTCTAGAAATCCTTTTCAACATGGAGTTTATATTTTAGTTAATGTTGCCATCAACAATCCAACACAAATCAATCTCCTTTCCCATCAATGTCTTACACAAGATTTCAAGGCCTCAAAGACAACCCAAAACAAAAAATTGAAGAAAGTTCTTAAAATTGGCACTTGCAAGCTAAAGTCTTACTTTTAGTGCAAGTGAATAGTGAAAGTCAATATTTTTAGTGGAAGTCAATATTTTGCACATAATTACATTTTAAAAAAACATAAGGTCCAAAAGGTTCATCAGGTCTCCCTCTTATAATCCGAATCATCTTTCTCAAAGAACAAATCCTAAGTACACTTCAAATAGTGATATGAATTCTAAGAACAACTTCATCAATTAGTTTGACCCTATTTTTATGTTAAATAGTAAATAACACTAACTTTGTCCAAAACCAAAATCTATGTGGTTGATTGGTGTGCTTACTCTCAATAGAGAGAAGTAGGCGTTGGATTCAAAATTGGTGTTGAACAATAAAACATAAACAAAATAAAATATAAATTTCTTTTAGAATATGTAGAATAAAATAGATCCGGGTTGCACAAATCTACACAAAATCATGTGAGGTGCAAAAAGACAAGCCCAATTAAAAATGCATCCAATAGAGCTCATTGATTGAAGGTATTTAGCAGCACCCCTTAAATATTAGGGTTATCCGTAAAATAACCCCGTTTTCACCCTGTCGTAGGGCCTCCTTTCACCTCCTATCCCCTCTTTCAGTGGTATCCGCAAAGTAAGGACGTTTTATTAAATCTCAGTATGAAATGCTGAAACTCAGCATTTAACGCACAAGGGTCGAGGCTAATTATAGTAGTTGTACAGGTAAGAGCAGTGAAAATATATGTAGCAGCAGTGGAGGCACTCAGGAAAAAGGAAAGACAGGATGAAACTCAGTTTAGGTACCACCAAAATTGATGGTTTTCTGGTGCTGTGTTTGGATAACTCTACTGTGTTGGTAGAGTTTGAATTAGGGTGTCAATTGTCATGTCTTCAATCCCCTTCATTTGATGAGCTCAAAATCTTCCTCCTTGTGGAAAACTGTTTTCTTGCAATAGGGGAGTGTGACAAGGTTGTTTGCTTCCATCATCCCATCCATCATCTTGGTACTCACAGAGAGGCACGTTCATCTCCATACTTGTTTCAATTTTGGGAAAAGGAGAAAGATCCTGTTTTCAATTGTAGCAGGAAGCTTCTCTCACACCACACCCGGAGATTGAGCAAAGAATAGTATAAAGCAAAGCACTACTTTTCAAGGCTGAAGAACCTTCCCCCATTTTCATGCTGGAGAGGGTGGGTGGGGAAAAAAGAAGAAGAAGAAGAAGAAGAAGAAAGAAGCTGGGGATCATTTGATGTGAGAAACTAGTAAAATATCAAGCTCAGGAAAGCATTTCTTCTCTATTACTGAGAATCTACTGTTGTTGATATGCTAACTTTGGTCACGTGAACTTGCAAAGAGAAGAAGAAGAAGAAGAAAGAAGCTGGGGATCATTTGATGTGAGAAAATAGTAAAAATCAAGCTCAGGAAAGCATTTCTTCTCTATTACTGAGAATCTACTGTTGTTGATATGCTAACTTTGGTCACGTGAACTTGCAAAGAGAAGAAGAAGAAGAAGTGGGACCCATTAGTTTTGTTGATCTTATCTGCAGCTCTGAAAGAAGAAGGGAGTTGTGGTGTGAAGAGTGGTGTGAAGAAAGAAAGGAAGGTTCTTGGGGTCCTCTCTTTTCTTCTGACACAAGAACTTTTGTTTACAGCAATTGGGTCCCACTAGAAAACCTTTTCTGGTATTGAAAATTGGCACCCATAGGGTACTAC
>Ga0116227_10005251_pt1 | contig 27508 bp, 20 predicted proteins | sample S1TSphgellanicum_FD_89693 | JGI IMG/M metagenome (GOLD analysis project Ga0116227, IMG submission 89693) | Host-associated microbial communities from peat moss isolated from Minnesota, USA - S1T2_Fb - Sphagnum magellanicum MG | ecosystem: Host-associated > Plants > Peat moss > Unclassified...
AATGATGTAAGGCTCGGTTTTTTTCATTTTACCATTTTACTCATTGGAATATAGAGCAGCTATTTAGAGTCTTTTTCCCTGAAATTAGCCCTGATATCAAATTCTTTCTGCAGTACAAAAAAATTTTTTTTTTTACACTTCAAGTCGGATAAAACTCCAACTGAATAAATTTAGCCAGAAAAGAAAACACAGCTCCAGTGTATGCGGTAATTGTATTCTTGAACACCACCAACACCACAACTAACTTGGTGCCCAAGTCAATAGAGACTTGAGAAGTATTTTGTATACTACACTACAGTGTTTTTTGGGTTCAATTTGTGATGTAACAGAAGTGGCGATCAACCACAAAAAGATATAGCCAAATTTGGCTGTAAGCTACTTGATAGGTATGAGAATTAAAAAATTTGATCTTCCTTCTATATTTTCACTACTTGCTGCTAGCTATCATAGAATTCTGGCAGTTACTTTCATTTTATTTTATTTGGAAATCTGGCAAACTTGGTATTATTTTTTCAAAAAAATCCTGTGTATAGGTCAAAATCAGAGTTTTCAATTTGAAAATTTATGAGGATTTGCCAGGAATTTTTTTTCACAGTGACACATTCTTAAAGTGACTTGTAACTTGATAGTTATAAGCTGCCCGAGGAGGTTATAAAAGCTCGGGTGTGAAGAGAGTGATAGGCCTCGAGCTCAGAATGCAAAGGAGTCATTAGGTTTCAGGTAGGGTCATTGGTGGTACTATGTGAAAAAGTCCCTGACAGCAAATTTCCTAAGTGAAAAGCTTGGTGCTCAATTCATCCTCCCCTTGACCTCCACACAAATTGATTACTTATGTTGCATGAAGAGAGATCAAAGGACCTTATGGTGTGAGAATTGAGAGCAGAACTCAAGGTCCATGCCATAATTGCCAGACAATGGGGCCTTCACAAACAATGTGTAAAAACAGCTGAGGAACGTTTGTTTAAAAACTACATCTAACCAAAAAGAAAATCCCTGGTTGCAGAGATCTTCCATCCAGGATTCCTCACCCTAAAGGCTCTCACAAACAATGTCCAACAAGCCTTGGTACTGAAAATAATCTATTCTGAACATACATGAGGATTTTCACCCAAGGTTGTTATGTTCATCTTTTCTTTTGGATCTGTTCTCAATTCATTCTGGTGTTGTCAATAGTAGCACAATTAACTGGTTTGATGGCCAACAGAAGAAGAGAATTGTCCTCATGCTAAAGCAATGCCACCTACAGCAGTAAAATGACCTGTATACACTAATTTGGATGAAGTACAACCTTCAAATAGTACCAAATGCAGTTTGACCCTGTAAAGATGCCCCCCATTCAGTGACCTCTAAGAGGCTGAGGAAAAGGAAATAATTGTTTTTGATTGGCTAGCAATAATGACTGGTTTAGTTGGTGACATTTAAATAGTCTCTTACTTTATATTGTCCAATTTTCCATGTGTACGGGTGAGGGTGAGGGAATAATCAACACTGTATGTTGGATGTGACAAACATCAATAGAGGCCCAAATAGCGAGGGGTGTGGGTGGAGATGCTCTTAGGTAAAGAGTGCAATGTTCAGAAAGAAAATTTCTCATGGCTCATAAGAAAGCCTGGAGGCTGGTTCATATAGTTCATGATTGTCAAAGTCCCTTGTCTAAGAAAGGTGAAGAGAATGTGCAATGTGAAGACCTTGCAAGTGTTATGGTCTCAATACTTAGACAGAGATGCATTCTAGATTGATGCTCACACATGCTTGTCTGGGTTAATGTTATAGTCTTCGAGAATTTACTCTTCCAGTTCAAAATATTGCAAATGTGTGCAGATGTTAATGAAGCTTTTTTTATGGATGTGCCTATGTGTTGCACTGCAATAGAAGTATTAGCAGCTAATGAGAAGAGGATGGTAGAATTGCAAGTAGACTCACACAAAGAGCCAACTGAGGTGGGATAGGATAATATAGGCTGGTAGTTGGTACTCAAGCTGGAACTTTGTAAAGGACAGGAGGTCAAAGATATCAGAGGTCAATGGATTGTCTCAGTTCATAGCTAAGCAGATCAGCTGGAGAGGCTAGGTAACATTTGACAACTTCACAACACATCACCTGATCTGGGCCCAAAGCTGAATCTAATTGTGGCATAAGATGATCAAGGAGATTATGTGCCCGTCTCCAACCAAGCTCAACTCCTGGGTATGTGGGTGTTGTGTACAGCCCTTGCCAGGATATTGCAGAACTGTGATTAGGGGGGCATGGAGCAGGGACCCAAAGTTCCTGTCTACATGGACAAAGCTTTTTCAAGAGTGAAAAAAACAATGGGTAACCAGGGGAAGATTGTGTTTTTTTCATGAAAATGAGAACCTGAAGAAGATGAAGGTCTCTTTGAAGAAATGATCAGTCTGATATTATCTCTGGCACTGATCAGCATAGGTATTTGCAGTGTGAACTCTCAACAATTCACCATGTCAACCATTCTCAAGCTCATGAAAATTCCAGTTTGAGGCTTGTCATAAATTGGTCACAATGATTGTTGATTGAAATCAGCAAATCATATCCTGGACTTGCAATCTGCAGGAAGAAAAGAGAAATCATCTACCTCATATTGGGTATGTTGTGCGCTATTATGTTGGCAACTACATGTATTGCTGTACATAACGATCAAGTCACAACATTGTCGAGAATTTCGACACTGGCTCTAATGAGGATTGTAGCTTTACAGTGCAAAGCTTTGTTGATCTGGTTTATTATAGTGGGCTCAAAATTTACTCTGAATTTTACCAGAGTTTCAAATCAATTTTGAGTGAAAATAGAGCATTTGATCTTATGGGATGGTTGTGGATTTCATAAGTGAAAGGACAATTATGGGACTGACATCTGAGTCTAAAGGCCAAACCTTACTTATTGGAGCTGCTTGTCCTAATAGTATGTTCAAGAGAATTTGTGCTTCTCCATAAACAAGTTCTCACATGAGAACATTTATTTCTCTCAAATCTTGGGTTAGATTTCTGCACAAATCTAAGTTGGCTTGTTTTTCTTCTTTTCTTTTGTTGGTCCCTCACTCCATCTGTCTGACAGAAGTTGAAGGTATGGGGGATACATGAATGTAGTATCCTTTGAGCACACAAATGTACAAACAACTCTTGTCTGCAATCATAATATACAAGACAAAGTGCCACACCTTTGTACCTTGATGCTAACCGGCCAGGTGTTCCTGGACTTGGTACCTACTCCTGTGTAGAGGGCTGTCCATACTGGTAATTGAACAACATATAGGTACCATATTCTCCACTTGTGAAGGACTATCACCATAGAGTCTCAAACCTTTTACTAGGGTACTCTGCATCTTTAGCTTTGTTTTTGTTGATTTGTTCCTGCCTTCAAACAATGTATGTAGCAAGTGCTGGAGGGTTTCTATTTTTTGTAAACACAAAATTACATTTGGCACTGAATCCTGAAACTAGAGGGTGAGGGAAGTGGGGGTGAAAGGTGTATGCCATGCTACCTGTGTGTGACAATTGTAAACGGTGATTGATCATCATGGTTCAAAATTGTGATTACATAGCAACTTGAATCCAAAGTGGCATCCACAATTGAACAATTAGGTCATGGGCTTGACTCATGTGCATGCTAATAGTGGTAAATTGGTGCTTAGCCACTGCAATCAATGTGAACAAATTTTGAAACCAAGTCTAGAAACATGTTGCATGATGCCACTAGATATTGTGAATCATTGAATGAAGGAACATTTTTCAGAAGGGTAAAAGACGCTTTTTTTGCATTGTTTGTGGATGTAGTTCAATAATTCCCAAAAAACAATCAAAGGGTAGTCCATTGACCACCTATTCTATTGTGAAGTGACCCTAACATGGACACCCTATTATCATCATATTCACTAAACCAACACCATCTAAATCATCTACCCCAGGAGTAGAATAATGTCATGCACAATAAACCTCCCAAACATCATTAAACAATTTACCATTTGTCATGGGCATGCAAAACATTGTCTTGTCATCACCCTAGATGTGATATGACTCATACATGCCCATTTAACCATACAAAAAGGTGTTTCCTTGACAATAAAAACTTTTCACCTTAGTTCAATTCAGTTTAAACCAAATGTCTTACAACCAACTTTCCAATTCAATGTAAAATGGTAAGCAATAAAAGATCATTGTAATTCATACATGTTCCATGTCATCAAGTTCCTCTTGCAAATCCAAGATCAAAAGGCCCCATGCATATTGTCTAGGCAAGGCCTTCTAACAATGACTTGCCAAAATCCAAAAGAAAGAAATTCAACATGAATAAAGTTAGGTCATTGTAATAAACTTAGATGAATAGGTAGCCGGTTATGTCATCAATTTGTCATTAACCTTTTGCTAGAACCAAAATCATAACCATGACAAACATTTTTTGAACATAGATTCAGATTTTTTGAGAAAGCAAGTTGATTTTGTTTTTGAAGAGTTGACAATTAGGCTGAACTTTGTAACTAAATGATTAGTTTCAATTAGTTGTTGAATTTCACACTTATACAATCTTTAATTTGAATTAGTTGTAAAACTCCATACCTATAGAATACTTGATTTGAATTTGTTGTAAAACTCCATTCTTAAACAATCTCCAATCTCAACGAGTTTGTTGTTTATACTTGAAATTGGATCTGATTTTCAAACCTGAAGGTTCTTAAATTTGAAAAAAATATGCCAAAACAAAAATTACAAGGTTTAAAAAATTAAGAACCATGTACAAACCTGCACCTAAAGAACCTATCAAATTCTTTGAAGTGTCAAAACTAGGATCACAGATTTTCTTGAAAAGGAAGAACTGATCAATACTGGTTACAACTCAATGACATTTTGAAAAATCATGACTCAGTATTAATACTAATGGTAGCTGAATGGGACACATATGTCGCAAATGAATTCCATAATTTAAGCATTATGAGCTAAATATCACATCTTGATGGATGAGGAATTTACCAAAGTTGTCACAATGAAATGCCAAAAGTAGGTACTTGTCACAAAAAAGGTAGGTGGTACCCATAAAAAATCATGACTGGATCTGTCCCTGTCTTAGTGCCACAGAACTCACAAAGTCCACTTAGTGTGTAGTCAGGAGGGATACAATAGTTCCTCTACCTTCCTAGAAGTGTAAGGGGAGAAGTTTGCATGATGGATTTGCCTTGCCCCTAAGAAGCCCAGAGGTAGATTTTCAGGGAAGGGCTGTAAAATATGAAACACACGCAGTTGCTTGGTGTGAACTAATTTGTACATAATTAGTTAGATTTAGTTAAATGTATGAAAGCAAGTATGAAAGCTAGAGATAATAGAGACTGTCGATTGAAGCATGTAGCACCGACTAGGAACTACTGATCTTAGCATCAACCACAACTCCAGCATCACAGATCTTCATTAACCACCATTCAGGAGAACAAACAAATCACTAGCATCACCATAGCTGATTCTTATCTGACTGCCAAGACCGTAATGTGTGTAAATCCAGTGAACCATGATTAATGAATTGCTGAACTCTAATCCTCGATTACAGTCTAATTCAGTTGTTCTTTTTATTCTTCAAGGGCATCATCCGGTGACTACAAAGACCAAAAGCAAGAACATTATCATACTTCAGCTCTGATAGTTTTTCCAATTCCATCTCCATTCCCATTAATCCTAGGCTAGAGGACCTGGAGATTGCAAGGATGTGTATCAGACTCTTGAGCAATTGGGCTACCTGAAATTTAGCTTCGTGTACAAGGAGTAGCTTAGGTCTATCTTCAACCAAGTAAGTTACTAGGAGGTGATTACAGATTGTAGAATGGATATCAAGAGGGGATATTGTTCACCTATCTTGGGTTTTATAGGTCTTGTAGTACAGGGGACTTGCCTTTCATTAAAAATACACCCTTGATTGGTGACTTCTGCTACCATGGAGAACCACCTGGTTATGTGTAGGGTAAGGCCCTCGGATGAGGGCAATACTAGTGTAATGGCCTATTGCCTTGTGCTAACCCAATTCTGGTGATGTCCTCATCCAAGGACCTTACCCGCTGTCAGGAAAGAGGCCAATGGATGAGATTAAACAAGACAGATGTAGATCCATTCACTGAGATAAACATGTATGACATTTTGAACTCACCTTGTAAATAGTGGGAAGTTTACATAGTGTAACGAGTAATGACCCACCTTGAAATGAAATATATCCTCCCTATTGTGAAGGTAAGATAGTGCTAAACTTTCAATATCATAATTAAATGAAAAAAGAAAAAAGCTCTGCTTCCCTCCTTTAAAAAAAAAGACTGGTGAGGGGTAGCCATCAATGTACCCTTGCTGGCCCACCCCAACTTGGCCTCCTACCCGTCACACGGTTCATGTCATTTTCAGTATTTTGGGTTAGAGTGTGTGGCCAGCTCATATGCTAATCATACTTTAGTCCGGGCCATCTTTCCCCTTCGTATATACTTTTACTTTGTACACTTGAATGCAATCTGAACAGACCACTTGGTCTGGAGATATCATGAAGGGCACAATCAACAATCCTTGTTGGGGACTGATTGAACCAGCACCCATCAGCACACCATGCAGGATGGATGCATGTTTTTGTTAACAAGATTAAGCACTTTTTCATTGTAGTCCCGTTCTCACAGGTAACCACAGTGGTTACCTTTGTATTAACCATCCACATGCATCAACCTACCAAATAGGCACCAAGTGTTCTATTCAATCAATCTTTCAGGGTTTTTCCTAGGTGGGACGAATAGCCATCTGCTAGTTCTACTTTTGACTCTTAGGGGTTGCAGTTCCAGCCCTGGTAGAACCTTTTTACCACCTAACTAAAGGAATGGCGGTTCGCCCCACCCAGCTTTGTGTTGTTCCTAGATGGAATGGGCCCTACCGGGCTTGTTCCAAAGTACATACTGGTGGGTATCCAATGGATAGTGCACTGGTGGTTCCCCGGTCATGGAATCCCCTTGTTTAGGGCCTTGGCTCATTTGGAACAGAAAAGCTTTCTCAATAATTTTCATGGAGAAAACCAAAAAGACAGAAGATTAGGTGCATCATGCTGTCAACCCTAGATGGATGAACGGTACTGAAATTTGAAACAGTTTGTGCAACATCCTTACACTATTTTTCACAATAATCCCCAATGTTTCTCAACTATGTGAGCAGAAACAAGCTGCTCTGATTACCTTAGACAATTGAATTGATAATGCCCATGTGATGACAATGCATAGTGAGGTGGTAAAGGCAATTCTTGTAAGTGACATTTTTATGTTCTTAGTGACTGGCTACAGGTAGCTCTTTGTGGTGATGAGTTATGACACCCAAAGTGTTACCCACCTTCTAACTCTCTGTACAGTTCACAAAATGTAAAGACAGCTCAAAATTTGAAACCTTCATAAAAAAAAAACCCAATTGCAACAATGGTCATTGAATAAGCTATCATCTTCTTTTTGGTGAGGAAAGTTGCAACCTGTGCAAAACAAGTGGGTCATACCATGCAATGAGCTTTGCCATACAAGGCAGGTTCAAACAAAGTCATGAGAGATGATAAAATCATATAGCATGGTTAGATAACATGAATCCAAAATGAATTTGATAAAAATGATTTTGCTAGGGGCCTCCCTGAGGACTGCTGGACATTCATGATCATTAGAGCATCCTCACCAGTATGATCTGACTACAGCTACCTGTTTTTTATTGGCCAAACATAATGATTGGTCCACGTGGTTTGCTATTAGTAGTTCCCACATATTTGCAGTCCTAGTTTCAGTTTTATGGGTGGGGTTGCAAAAAAGTAAATATCTAAACTTGGATGTGAGAAATATTTTTGCAGGGTCACTACATTCTTCTCTAGCAGGTGCACAGCTTTGTTGCACCTTTTACCACCCTCCGCAAACTGAGCACAGATGCAGGAGCACAGCCCTTAAATTCCTCATCTAAACTGGCATGTTTGAACTTTTCTTCATCTGATTTTCATGTGCAAGGTCACATACTGAGCATCAGTGGGGATGCTCTTAGTTATAGTCAATTCTGAGTTACTACTTTGATTTATCTCTATTGATTGAGGGCCTGTAATATTGTGTTCTATCGTGCCTTTTTTTTTTCCCCTCATTTTTGTGATGTAGCATGGGTGGTGATCATCTCACAAGAGAATTAGCATGAGTGACAATGATATCACAAAAGATTTAGCCTTAATTCTGACAAGTTAAAACTGTCAAAACAATATAAAACTAGCAGAAAAACTGCCCTACAAAACTTTCTATGTGCTTGGATGCAACTTGGCACCCTAAACCTAGTCCAAGAGCATAAGTAGCAAATTGGAGCTGTAGACTCTTGTTGTGCTGGTTGTGCTTCCCAATGGTGGGCAAAATTTTGTCCCAGTTCTCCAGGGAAAAAAAGCTGGTACTATCACAAAGTGTTTTTCTTTTCAATTATCTGATTTCACCAAAGCAGTGTTTGTTTTTGTGGCGAATTTTCGCAATTTTGTGAAAAATATCTTCCAAAAAGAAGTTTCTGTTTCAAATTCCCTTTTTATGGAAAAAATTCACAAAATAATGAACAAATTGTCACAATTGCCTACAATGTGAAAGGGTGCTTCAGATTTCATACTTTCATATTTTGAATATCACCAAATTCGGCTAAATTTACTTATGGACTATTGCCACTTGAGCATCATCATCAATTTTTAAAAAAAAAACCTGCACCAAAATGATGAATTTTTTTGCTACAAAATACATTGAAAAAAGCATGTTGTGTACATTTTTAAAAATATTTTTGGGAATATTTTTTTTCTTATGACAAAAAAAATGATGTTTTTGAGAGATTTTTCCACCATTTTTGAAAAAAAAAGTAAAGAAAATTTCTAGACTTCAACTTGGTGAGCAGCTCCGCCATAACTCCTCTAAGTTGGCTAGATATAGCAAAGAATCCGAAAAAAAGTTTACAGTCCATTCAACTGTGTTACAAATTATTGCAATATCTTTTTGGGGTTCCTTACTAGGGAAGTTACTTAAACGATGTGCAAAGGAAAAACCATGATTGTGTACTACTTACACAATGTTTTTAATGATTATTTGATATCACAAACGAGATGAACTTTTGTCGGAAAGACACATTTTACACTGTAAAATTTGAAAATTCTAAGTTTATCTCAAAACAATCTACTAAAAGAGAAAATTGGCCACCAAAAAAATCATTACTATCACATGATGACACTTGCCTACACCATCGATTGCTTGCAATTTCATTATGCCTTTGTGCAGTTCATATATTGTGTGTGACAAAATATGGTGTATACCTTTTACTTCATTGCAAACTTGCTTTTCACCAATTTATGTGTTGGGTGATTAACACGTGTTCTTCTACTGTTGCTTACTTCTGCCAGATGTAAAGACTAAAGAGCTTGTTGAAGTTTTGTGGTGTGGGTGGATGGTGCCTTACTGCACTAAAAAAATTTCCTCCATGAAGGCTGGGCTTCAAACAACACGTAGTGCCCTTGTTTGTTATGTTTTTTTTGAAATGCCCACTTGTGTTCTTTAAATAAAATAAAAATGGGTTGTTTTTAAAGATCTTATAAAGTCTACCTTACATTCCAACATCTACGGTAGTAAGGTTTTTCTTTTTTATTCATTTTCTTCTTTCGCAGAACATCAGTCAAGTCTGCAAAGAACAAGACAGGCGTTGATTGCACAATTGCCTGGACAGTGCGCCGGATAGAGCTTGATAAGGGGGTGTTTAAGGTTTTGCATTAAAAAACCTCAGTATGTAAAATCCAGCAAGGGTGATTCACATTACAACTAAGGCTTGGTAGCCAAGATCTAGTAAGGTCCATCTGTTGGGTGCAGTGCATGGATGTACTGTGCAAGGACTGTGCATTGACAAGACCTGAGGAAAATGGTGAGATATAGGTCCTTGACAGTGTCCTAGAGTCTAGGACCCCTCTCCCTCACCTGGTGGTTACTTGTTCTGAGTTCAATCCACCACACCAATGACCATGGCTCAGCAGAAAAGCCTTTTAGACATGCATTGTGATTTGGACATCCTTGACACAACATGCATTGTGAAGTGACATGAAAGGTTTGCATTACATCTGGTGCATGTTTTTTAACAAAATAATCCAATCTTCCTTACCTTTGAATTCTCGAGAGTTGATAGTAAGTATGGCTAGAACCAGTGAGTTTTTTTTGTTTTTGATGGCGAACTTTTGCATCTTGACAACAGAAAAAGTGAAATACGAATATTTTGTCACAAATTTGTTGCGTTTTTTAAAAGAAGAACTTCTCCAACTTTTCAAAAGAAAAAAAATTTGGAGAAAATTTTATCATATTTTCACTAAGATTTAAGTTTGAGGGCAGTTTTCACCAGTTAATCTTTATTGGGATGCTTGTTAATTAATGATACTACATTGAAAAATTGGTAAAAAAAACACAAGGACTTGTAGCCTATAGACATAGGAGACCAAAAACAATTTTCATCTCTATCGGGCAGTACACAGCTGAAAGTAGATTGTACAGTTTTATGAAGCTGGAAATTACAGCAAGTTAGTACAAGGTAGATTCTTGGAGGGGAGCTAAGGGGTCATGGTAAACCAGCATGTCCACTAGTACTGTAACCTTCTTGAGTGAGGCCTTCTAGTGGCTATATTTGGACTTGGGCTAACTGATTTTGTGTCCTAGAAGCTAATATTATAATGTTTAGAAAAAAAATTGTAATTTTTTTTTTTACCGTGGTACTTTTGTAGGTGTTCGTTCACCCAACTCCAAGGCACCCAAATTTGCTGAAGTTGCCAGCTGTGCAAATGCAATAGATTTCAAGATGACCGCAAGAGGGTCATATTACTCATTGTAAACGACTAATTGATCATGCAGAATTGGCTCCAATTGTGAATTATGTAGCCAGTGGATTCTGGCACATTCCACCAATTATCGTTCTCCTGTGTTACTGGGGAGTTCACTTTTCTCTGAGGTCAGATAACGGGGCACCCGGGCAGCCCGTTATCTAGCGCTTTACAACAGCTTGGATCAAACAATAACGGGAGGCTTCATAGGGTGTTGCCAACCCGCAGGGTAGCATCTGTGCATATGCAAATGCTTTCCCAATACTACACACAACAGGAAGATACACTAGGCAATGTTTTGTTCCATGATCTTTTCCAACTTATATGATGGATCTTGTGTGGATGAAGAGGAGGAACAACTTCTCTTATTACATTGCGGGTACTTGAGGAACATTTGTACAATTTCCACTCCAATTTTGTCAACTACGTGGACAAAGCAAATCACCAGTTACAAGATTGTCATTAGTCATTGCCTTTCCTCAATGATGGATGATGCCCAGACCTAAGTCTCCCCAAGACTTGTTGCAAACTGAGCCATGCAGTTAAGAGGTTTTAATCTATGGCAAACAACAATTAGTTCTGGTTCTAGTTTTAAATTTGCACATAAATACAACTGGGAATCTGGTTCAGAGTCTAGTTCTTAGAATAATCTAGTTTTGATTCCAATTCTAAAACTGGTTCCAAAAATCAGACTTGATTCCAATTCAATTTTTACTAACTGGAACTGGTGGAACATGCGATTCTAACCTGCCAAACCAGGTACATGCCCAACACTGGTACTAACCCAATATAATTATCCATTACCACAAATATAGGAATACCTTGTGATCACTAGCAATTAATAAACATTGTAATATTCTGGGTATTAAGGGACTACTAGTAGTCACAATACATCTATATTGACACACTACTACTATACGCCCAGTATTTTTCTCAACTGTGTGATGTAGCCGAAGTCGTATTCATCCATAAGAAGATTTAGCCAAATTTGGCTGTAAACTAGATATGAAAATAAAATGTTTATCATCAAGCTTCCTTCTATAATTTGACTACCTGCTGGAACCTTTTGATGAAATCTGGCAGTTTTTTAATTCTTCAAAAACTGGATGACCATCTAGTTTTCCAACTGGGAACCACCATTTGGTCCTTTTAGGTCAAAGATCACCATCAGGTCCTCCAAGAAGAAGGGTCATCAAGAAGGACATCATCCCCATGGAGGAGGAAATAGACCTTCAATGATGGACCATCAAATCCTTTCAATCCAATTTCTAGTTTGAAAAGGAAATTGCAAACATTAACAGTATACAAGACCTATAGGAAAACCATCACATGGTCATCAAGGATGGTATATCCATGGGGACCATACCACCCATTATGGTAAGTATCCCCTTTCTTCTACACCATACTATTCTTGTCTACATGATAATGTCTGCTACCACAAAAAAAACATTTCCTGATCCACTTTGTAAACCTCATTTGGATGTTTGTGCTTAGAAACCAATTAAAAAGCAAATGAAATAGTTATGTAAGTTTATATTTTTGTAATGAGATTAAATTCACATGTCTAATTACATAATTAGTTTATGTAATTTCATGTGAATTTAATTTTATAACTACATTTAAATATTTTCAAATTTTTTATTAGCATTGGATTCTATAATCCATTTGATTTTAAATGTAAAGACATTGCATGGATTTTGAATATTTTTGATTTGAGCAATAATTTGAATTTGAATTTGTATAATAATAGTTGTGTTTGTCTATCTGTGCCATTTAAACCTACCTCATTCAAGCCTGACTACCTAAGCTTCCCTTTCCCTTATGTGAATATGAAAAGGCATAATGTAATTTGGAAACAAGGGATAACCAATGATGAACTACTGGGAATCATATGTTCATAAGGGAAACCAAGACAATGGTGAGAGAGGGACTTGGGGGCCACTCTTTGGATGTTTTATGAAACACCTAACATAAAAGGGTAATTTTTTGACATGCTATGAAAAAAAGATATATTTTAGGGATATTTAGAAATATATATAAAAAATCATAAACAATTTTTTATATTAAATTATAATTATTATTATTATTTCAATAAGTTACATCTTATGTTTTTTGCACATTGTTCGGAATTAAATGAAAGTGACCTCCATAAGGAAAAGGAGGGGGGAATTGGAATGTAATTGACAACATGGATGAAACAAGATTTTAAACAGATGTCAAAATTTAGCAAATGGATGATATTGTATTTTGATTTAATAAAAGATATATTGATTTGAAAACATACATATGTGAATTGTTTATTTTGTTTCATTCTTAAACATGAATTTATTTTTAGGTAGAAATTTGAGTTAATGTACCCAATGAAAGGTAAGTTTATAAGCTTTTGGATAATCAACCCAACTAACTCATATTTGGTGGGTTATTATAAATTTTTCCTTTCTCAAAAACTTGCCATAATTGAGCAAAATCACTTTGATCAATCACAACACGTATGAAAACCATGGATATTCTATCAAAGGTGAATGTAAGCTATGGTGGAGCACTTCTCATGTTGCAATGGTAATTTTTATGAGGTGAGAATAAATGTAACGGTTAATTTTTATTTTATTATTTTATTTTTTTCATAGACATTTAATTTGACATTATTAACTTGGGTAAATATATGTTGTAAGTGGTTGTTATGCATAACTTACAAAAGTGAAAGTTCTATGGACTTTTAAAGTGAAACTCATGAACTTTCACTTAGGATAATAAATTTATATAGACTTTGAAATGATCCAATGATTGATATTATGATTATTAAGGACTCAATTTTAATTAGATAATATATGAATAAAATCAAGTTGAAATGTTTTTGAAGCATGTCAATTTTAAGTTATTTTTAATGAACTTTTTTTCCTTATTAGTGTTAAAAACATGGGTTTAAAAAAATTTCCATATCAATTATATGGAAAAATATTCATTTTATGTTGAGTTTATGCACACATGTATAAAAAAAATATTTTTAGGGGGGGGGGGTTAATGATAAATGAATAAAAATGATTGAAATTGATGAATTATTGCTGTTTTATTACTTCATCTCATGCTTAGAAAAATACAAAGGAAATGGATTTTTGGTGATGTTTTCAAATGTTGTTTTTGGTTCATTGCAACTTGTGATCACCCACAAGTTATATTTAAGTTTTAAATTTAAATATATTGCAACTAATTCTATTGCATTTCCAAAAATGTAAGCATCCTTTGTCAATAAAATGGACTAACAGTGATTTGAAATGGCTTTTCTTTTGCTTGCTTTTGTTGTGGACTCACCACCCTTACCTATGTCTAATTTATCATTAGTTATTGGTAGGGTCTATAAGACATACTAACCCTTCTTGAGGCATTTGGGTTCTAGTTTTCTACTTGTAGATTTGAAAGTTATTTTCAACAAATGGAATAAGCTTTCATCATAATATCATAATTGTAAATTTTTTTTTCTGATGTTGTTATGGTTTCTTGAAAACATGGATAAAAAAGAATGAAGGTCTAAATCTAAAACTGATCTTGTAAACTTAACATGCCAAATGATATGACACATTGCCACATGGACTTAAGTTTTGGCATGTCAAAAGTTAATTTGCTTTGAAGTTTGTAATCCTCCTCTTGAGCCATAAGGAACAAAGGCACACTTTTGATTCCATCAATTTTTGTAATGATATGCATTCCCTTGCATCGTGATGAGGCTAAGAACTTCAAGCTAACACATGTGCAATGAAAGCTTTTACTATTTATGTTTCATTTTTATAAACATTCTATGCATACATTGATGGAATCAAAAGGATAAGGGTTGAATATAACAATGCAAAAAGAATTGTATTGTTTTCTTTTCACAGTTTCCAACATGTGTCTAGCTATTTTAGATTACACTTAGTATATGTATTTGATCCAAGATTGATAATTTGGTTGAGTTTACAATTCATTTCAATAATTCAACCATTCAAACAAGGATGAGTAGGAATTGAAAGAACTTTGAGCCCAAGTTCCATGGATCAAGGGTGATCATGTAAATTCTCTTCACCCTACCACCACTCAAGGTATTTCCATGCTTTTAATTCATCTTTGTAGCTTTTTGCTCATTTGGGAATGTAGCAAAATTTGGGTTTATTTTTAATGTAGGATACATACTTTTCAGTAAAATGAAATTCAACATGTACACCATAGATAGGCAACATGGACAAGAGGTCAATATTGATAGGGGACAAATTTCATAATGAAATCATAGTGAAAAAGAAAGTAACTTGGTAAGGATGATTTGATATTTCCAATTCAGTCATTGGGTTGCTTGTAAATATGCTGAAAGGCTATATGTTTTCAAAGGATAATAATTTTTCTTTGTAATTTATGACTTCCACACTTTTTTTGAAAATGGCTAATGTTAAGCCAAATAAATTGAGTCAATACTTTAGAATAATTCCAAAATAAGTATACTTTAATGAAAACAAGTTTATTTTGTTATTTGGTAATTTGGGGTGTAGATGAATTGTGTGAGTTGGATGAAAATACCGTCAAATTGAAGCAATTGACTAGTCATGTCAAATGTGCCTTGACAAAAAGTTTTTCTTTTCCATAGCATACTAGTCTTAGACCTGAGCTACCCATTGGAAATGTCGCCATTATGATCACACATTTATTCGTTTTCTTCACTTCAATTGGTATGGATCTTTGAAACTCAAATTATATTTCACTCTCGGTAGGGTACTAGAGGGATATCTAGACACTTGGAAGGATGAATGTGAAGAGGAAAGAAGAAAACAAAAAATCAAATTTACAAGAATGTCGGTCGGTTGGTTGGCATTAGTCCCACACATGGATGGTGTGACCCAAGATTTTGTTTTTGTGTAATGTTTGCTGCTTCCTTCACTGACAAGGCAATGGGATTTCTGAGTGGACAAATGTATTTGTGTAGCAAAGAAGATTTGAACCCACTTACTTAAAAAGTAGGTGGATTCAAGCTATGGTTGATTTTGTTCCTTAAGTTAACACACACCTAATATGCAACTTGTGGAGTGTGTGATAGCTCATCCCAGCTAACATCCAGAACACCCAACCCAAGGGTCAATCACCCAAGCTGGTAATGTGGAATGGATGAATGCCTATTGGTAGAATCTAACTGATTGTATAAGTATCAAAGTCATCCATAAGAATGACTTAATTAGGGTGAGTAGAGACCCATCATACTTGTGGGTAGTTCAACACATTCATTTGTTCAAAGTACATTATGAAACCATATGAAATTTTATGATGACATTTTATATACGTCATAAAATTTATATGGTTTCGAAAAGAAAAAACACAATTAAAAAATCAAAATCAAAATGAATCTTTTGGAGGGTTTTAATCAATGTTGTTGTGTGAGAATGTTGTTTTTGATATATCCTGGGCTAAGGATATATATAAATTTTTTGTTACCCATCAACCAAGGGTATATCAACATTCAAAAGTCTCCATTAGATATCCATGTATAGAAAAATTAATTTTTTTGGATAAATTGCTAAGGTCTAGGTACCCTATCATATACCCCATTTTGGGGTAAAAAATGAGTATGCATTCTTTGTTTTTTAAAAGAAAAAAAAGAAAGAGTCCATATTTTGAAAAAAAATTAAACAACCTTTAACAACCAAATGATCCAATGTCAAAATGCAAGAATCAAATGTTTGATTCATCCTTGACTATAAATATACACAAACATATAGGCTTGGGTTGTCCTTATCTTCTTTTGACATCTCAATTTCATCTCTTATGATATGCTCAAAGTTCTCCCTTTCTCACCTACATGGATGGGCCAAAGGGGAATCTTCACATAGAAACTTCTATTTGGAGGCTCTTCTAGAGCTTCAATTTAATTTAAATTTTTTTTTTTTTGTGATGGGCCAATCTAAATGACTCATTGCAAACAATTTTTTTTTGTTTTTGAGAGGCACCCCATCTAATTAATAAAACTAACAAAGTTTAGGGAATGAGTTATACTTACCCTAGTTGTTTTCACATAAATGGATGCCAAAACATTTCTGACTTTGAGTATAGATATTTCTTACATATCTCCAGGGCTATGAATAGGTTATGATTTTATATTTATTGATCCCATGGGTATGTGCTTCAATAAGTTAGAATAATTAACATACCCTATCCATACCAATGGGTATATCTAGGTGAAATATATACGTACCCACACAACACTGGTTTCAATCAAGCACTAGAAGGGAGAAAAAATATAGTAAAAATTGCTAGATTTCTTTATTTGGTGTTCAGTGCATAGCCATATATAATGTAGAAAGTTAATTAAAGATTTGTACTTCATATCTAGTTTGTAGCCAGATTTGACTAAATCTTCCCAGGGAGGATTGCCATTTTTCTCAACATGTTGAAGCTATGGATGATGGCCACTTAGAGCACATGAAAGAACTCCTAGAAAAAGCACTGATGTGATGTAGATTTGAGCTGTAGTTGAGCTCTTCGTGCTACAGCACACTCTGCATCATGTCTGCTAACAATGCCTACAAAATCATGGCAGACAACAATGTCATGCTCAGTCTTCAAAGTGCAAATTACGAATCACATTTGTTGGGTTATTTTCACAAAATTTGCTTGAGGTTGATATCGAGGAGCTGCTGCTTCTTCAGAGGTGGGGCAATTGGCTTATGCTCTCAACTATGGGTCTTGGCCAAAGCCTTTTTGGATGCTTGCTTGCCTGTCTGCTTGCCTGCCTCTATGTGATGCATATCCTGGTTCCAGACCTTTTTGTACACAAACTTACTGTACCAAATCTCTTCCTCCCCAGATTCCATTGGCTGCTAACTTGTCAGCATCAGAACTAGTGGAGTCTGTAACTCACATACCCATCTCCACTTTCAAGCCCATAATAAATGTGTCTGCACTTCAAGGAGTCAATTCCATGGCCCATCATCACCTTTTCCAACTTTCAAAGTTGCACGCAAAGTCAACAAAGTTATCTGCAAAGTCACCCTGTCTTTGGGCCCTAGTTTGACCCTATAATCCCAGTTTCATCCCCAATTTGAGTGTTTTTTTAGTTGTATTTAGTCATAAATTGAGCTAATTTGGGTACCCCTTTCACGAAAGTGGGGATCAGTTCAGAAGATAGATTTGCAGGATCTTATTTTGACAAGGCTTGATTTAATGAAGAATATGAGCAGCATTCAAGGCGCATGTTAGGCAAATGCAAAATTGGGGTTGCAAAATCTCCTGCGAGGATCAATGTTTTTTTTGAAGAAATTTTGTTTTTTTAAGCCAAAGTGGTGATTGTCCATAAGAAGATGTAGAAAAAGTGGTGATCATACTCAGGAAGGCTAAGCAAATAAGTAAGTGCACATAGGTGGTATGAAGGTACGTAAGTAAAGATCAGCATGGGATGTTAGTTGATAGGGAGGATAAAGAAGAAGGTTAGTAGTAATCTTATGCAAGTATATCTTTTATCTGGATACATTCTTTGGGTATTGATAAGGTATATTGTTATTATAAATTGTTTTCCTAAAATCAATATGCCCTAATAAAACAAATACTCATGAGTATGTAAATCTGAATTTTTTTGATGTATTCAACCCAAGTATATACTCACTTACCTATTGTTTCTTCAAAATATTCAAAGAACCTGTTTTGATATATAATCATGATTCTCAAATGTGTAGAAAATTCAAAGAACCAGCCAGAGAACCATTGGTTCTTTGTCGGTTCTTTGTCGGTTCTTTTGTGAAAAGCACCGGTTCTTTAAGGTTTTTGAACTAACCAGAACCAGTGGTTGTCTGATTCTAATTTTTATTTTTTTTCAAAGAATAAGAACCAGTGGTGCTCTGATTTTGGAATATTTAAAAAACTGGAATAGTGGTTCTTTGAAATTTCAAAGAACCACCATCACTAGTCTAGACCGGTGTCGGCGAGTTATTGAGTTTTGACCTGGTTATCAACCCAGTAATCAATCTGGTTATTTGATAACCTACAAGCTGGTTATTGATTTTTTGATATCTGGTTAATAACCTGACTGATTAGCATTGAAATTTCAAAATCTAAAAACCTACCCAGAACCTACCTGGATGACCTAGTTATCATCCAGGTAGGTTATCGATCTCAAAACACACTACAATTTTATGATAGAACCAAAAACAGAATTTGTAAAAAAAATTCTTAAGACTTTGTAAAAATAATGCTATAATGGGCTAATAACTGGAATGATAACCAAGGGTTATTGACTGGATATCTGAGAATCTACCCTTATGCATAATTGATGGCTATTACCCAAAATATTGATACCCTTATTGGCACTTAATGTTTTTTGATATTAATATTGATAACCTAACTGGCACCCAATTTTAAATGATTTAAATAAATAATAATTACAAAAAAAACCCTACCCAGCAATAAATTATGAAAAAAATCGATAACTGGCCAACACTGGTCTAAACCAGCACCCTTGTAGTTGGCCCCAGGGAAAAAAAAGTTTCCTCAAGAAATTCTCATCCTAAGGTGATGTTGCTGGAGGTGATTATGATCTTCTAAAGTGAGGGTTGGTGGGAAAGAAAGTGACATTGTGATTGTTTGCAAGGGGGTAAGGGGGGTCTAACTTCATTGAGTTTTAGCATAAATGAGTACAGTGGTGGGTGGGTTGTGAGGGAAATAACACTTGGCTAAACCAGGAGGCAAAGAGTTGTTAGATTGTAAAAAACAATAACAACAAAAAAACAAAAAAAGAAGAAGGAGAAGAGGTAAGTTAGGTCTCCTCAGGTGGTGATGGTGATGAAAGGTGATTATGATGAGATTCTTCTAAAATGAGAGTTGGTGGGAAAGACAAGTGAGATTGTGATGACATCTCTCTCTCTCTCTCTCATGTGTTGGAAGGTTTCTTGTCCTTTCTCTCCAAGTTACTGAGAAAGGGATGTGTGTGTGTGTGTGTGATGATGATGATGATGATACTCATGAGTGGTGACACCCAAGCGAAGGGAGGTTGGGGGTAGAAAGGTCACCATCCAAACCTGCTGGACAACCCAGCACCACCTGCCCCATGGTGATCAAGGTTCGTTTTTCATTGACTCGCTCATGAACCCACTCTCTCTCTCTTTCTCTTTCTTTGACACCTTCCACAAGACCCTTTTCCATTACCACCCCTTTGAATTCATTAACCCCAACGAGAAGTTTTGTTTCGCTTTTCTTACTGGGTGTTTTTTTTTTTTTTTTTTCCCTTCCTTTTTCCCCTGATTTTTTTTAGAGTTCTACACATACATGTTGTATTATTATTATTGGGTGTGGAAGAAAACTAACTTCCCAAATGTGGCCTCTCAAGATTAGCCACAAAAGCTCTCTCTCTCTCTCTCTCTCTCAAAAGTGACTTTTGACCCTGACAAATTGTTGTATTGTTTTGTTTCAGAAGGTTGTCTAATGGGAGATGGCACTGTTCAAAATTTAGATCTACTATCACTATTTATGCAGAATTTAGCCCTAGCAAGTCTGGTGTGGTTGCATCAAGATCTGACCATTGGATGTCCCGGTCCACTACGTCTTTTTGGGGGGTGGATTAACCATGAAATAATCAAATTTTCAGTCCTCCAAAGATTAAGCTTCAATCATAGATGTTGATTTGTACAACATCCCCACTCTATTTGAACTTGCTCACATTGAAAAATTGGAGTTGCAAAAACAATTCAATGCAATGCATGGGATTGATTGCTTTTGATTTTGGGAGTTTTTTCAGGTGACATACTACGCCAATGAATTCAAGCACCCAGTTTGAGAAGATGCAACTTTCATGATGGTAGGGCAAAATTTATCTTTGGGCTAAGATCAAAGTCTTTAGGTTTTGAGTTGTGTAAGTTCTCTCATTTCCATGCTGCACATAGTTAGTTGTATTCCCAGATTTTTCTTTGTGGCTTTTGGCCTTTGCTAGGGATGATTCATGTCATCATCTACATGTAGGCATCCTTTGGTGGTCAACATGTCAATGTGGTACAAAAGTGAAATCAATATCACACTAGGCCCACTCCATTGCTATTTCCTTGCCACATTGTGTGATAAATTGAGACTTCAGAGCTGGCTTTAGCACTCTACTATTCCACGACCTTTTCCTCTCTTCCTTTTTGGGTTTGAGAGGTAGGTTTAGTAGAGATGCAGCCCTATCACAAACATTGAACACTTTTGTGCTTTTGGCAGGGGTAGGGGGGCAGACAAGGTTCTGGGCAGATGTGTAAAGGACCATCACCACATTTTGTTGGTGCCTCACTCCATATGTTCATACCATTTTTGGGCGGGTATCCACTTTGGCAGGTAAAAACCACCAGTTCATGTTAGTAAGACCTGGAATCCTAAAACCAGGTCTGATTTTTGGAACTGGAACCTGATTTTATTTTCATGAAAAACTGGAGCCTGGAACCAGGATCCCAGTTCCTATTAAGTCTGGAATTGCAATTAAGTAAGGTTTTTTGAAAAAAAAAACAGTGACTAAAACTGGAGGTTAACTAGAAGTTAACCATCAGTTAATTGTCGATTCCAGTCCAGGCTACTAACTTAAACCTTAAACCGTAACTGAGATAGTTCTAATATATTTTTTAGAATGCTACTCGAGGTTCTTCATAAAAGTAAATGACAATAGCCCAATACTGGTTCATACATAGACACATGTGTAAGGTACATCTGGTTGGACCCAAGTAAGCAATCTGGGCAGCTGATTAGGCAAGCCATGCATGTAGTGGCTTCCCCAAGAAACAATGCGCATTCGAGGGGCTTATGTTAGGTGTGAAAGATGACTTAAAGCAGTTTAAGGCTATGGATAGACATGTTATTTTCTTAAACTTAAGTTTTATCTGGATGTATATTTGGATGTAGCTGGCCCTTGAAACAAAATCAGGAAGGAGATTTTCCAAACTCATTGTCCAACAACCTTTGAAGAAAATGACAGATATATAATCAACCCAGAACTAATCAACGGTAGATTGTGTGGTTGGTGGCATTCCTCATTGAACACATTACCCCGGAAAACCATGGAACAACTACAATTAAAAGGATAACTATTTAATGTACTTACTTTCCAGTGTTGGGTGGTTCTTTATTTTTTTTTATGAAGAACCTCTGGTTCCAGTTCTAAAAGCTAAATTAGAGCTGTTCTGGCTCCACACATAAGTGGAACTGGGAATCTGGTTTTGGGTTTGGTTCTTAAAAAAAACATTTCAGTTCTGGTTTGGGTTTTGAAAAAAGACTTGCTTTTGGTCCAATACTGGGTGACCGAAACTGGAACTGGTTAACTGTTGGTTAGCCCCTGGTTCTAGTATTTTTTTTCAAATTTTTTTCCCTAAAATATTGTTTCTGGTTCTAGGTCCAATTCTTCCTCAATTTTTTTTTAAAAAATTGATTTTTGGTTCTAGAACTTGTCCCAAAATTCAGACATGGTTTTCGTTTGGTTTTTACTAACAAGAACCAGAACCAGCAGTTCCAACCCTCCAAACCAAGTCCCATCCAACAGTGGTACTTTGCAGGTACAAATCACCCATGTAATCAAAGTTGTGAAGAGAAAACCTGCATGCATGAAAACCCAATGGTTTTCAGTCTTGCCAATTCTCATAAAAATTACTAGCCTTGGTTTTCAGTGACAGGTCTCACAAGTCGATTTTTGAAATTAATGTGAAATTTTAATTAAAATTTAAATAAACTCAAAGTCAAAATGATTTGCAAAACATGAAACAAATGCAAAAAATTAAATTATTTATTTTGAATTTCATCTTATTCAGATTCACCTTCAAATTCTTGTAACTTTTTTTCTAATTGTTCATCCATCTCAATAAACTTTAATAAATCACTAGGAGATTTGCAACCAACTCTTGCATCATTAGGTCAATTTTTGTTAACAAAATTTAATTTGTTTAAGTTTTTTGATTGTAAAAGACATTTTCTAAGGTTGGTGAGTATGCAAGCTAGAGAAAAAATCTTTTCTATTTCTATATGTGATCCAACAATTTCTAATATTTTTCAAGCACGAAAACAAATAGTGGGGAACATGGACTCATGTTTTTGTCACCATTACAAAGGGCATTTGATCTTTTAAAGATCCACTTGAAATCTCCTAAAAATTAGGAGCTCTCTATTGACTAGTTTTGTGATTGGTTCACTTGAGCTGGTAATCATTTCAAAAATATCTAGGTTGTTATTTTCATAAGATTTGTGCTTTGTAAATTCAACATCACAATCTACCACATGATGTAAGTGATGATAACACTTCAAAAGCATAGGCCATAAAGGCTTCTTTTTGATCATATTTTTCAACAATAGAAATATTTTGTTCACGACCAACAATGAAAATATCTAACAAAGACTTTTAAATCGTAAATCTAACATCAGTGAAAGCATGTTATCAGCTTTTTTTTCTTCATATTTTTTTAGAAATGGAAGGAAAGAATCAAACACACCACAAACTTCTTTCTTAATGTTAGAAGCAAACAAAGACAATTCAAGAATAATTGCAGCTTCATCATCCATAAATTAATTTAAGGTTTGTACAATTTCAATGTCTTCCTTGAACATGGAACTCATTGTGATGGCATTGTTTAGGGCATCATTAAATAACCAATGATCTTTGGATTGGTTTAGAACACAAGCAATAACAACTAGAGACAAGTAATCAACAATTGTTTGACAAATATGCTAAGTGATGATAGGGGAACTTGGCCATAAGCACAATATCAATTTGTGAACTGTAACATAATACAATCATGGTCTTTTGAAATAATAAGGCCTTTTGAAATAAGATTACTTTACTTGCAAACCTACACAATATTTAACAAATTGTTAGTATTTTGTAGAAAATAATAGATTGCAAACTTGCAAACAAAATTTTTAATTATAATTTAAACAAATATAACTAAAAAATACCTTGTTTTGACAGGGGTGTTTAGCATTCTTGGACTAAATCTAAAATAAATGAAGGTTTTATTCCATTCTTGTTCCCTTTTCCATATTTCTTTGGCCAAGGTATGCACTTTTGTAAATTAGATTAAGCTAACTTAATAGAAATATGTTTCAAGCTTTTAGAAACTTTTCCTTTTGCTATCCCACATTGACATGCTTTAAAAAATGCATGACCAAAACAAGTGCCTTGGAAACTTTCCTCCATACCAAAAACTTCACAATTCACTACAAATTTTAAAATTGTTATCATGGCATTCAAATTTGCATGTTAATCCTTAACATATGTAATATTTTTTTCCTTTAAATCATATTGATCCAACAATTCAGTTAAACTTCTTGCCATACCTTGTAGTTTCATTTGCTTCAAACAATCTTATTGTAATATGTTCAGGTTGCCACTTTTCATTCAAAAAGTTAATCACCAAGGCAAAAACATCATGTGCTCCCTTTGACATCCACAAGTCAAAACTAGTTGTTGCAAAATGACATTGTTTTAATTTAAGCAAGACATACTATTGTTTTGTCTTCTCCACCAATCAACCAAAATCGCTTGTGAAAATATTTTTCTTGATGGAAATGCAACTTTTGGACATAAATGCATTATAAGACGTTTCAACCAAGTGCTCTCAAGAAATTTGAATGGGGAGATGATTTTTAGCAACCAAAAAGGCAAGATCTTGCAAAAATTTCTTTTGTTGCACAACATCCTTCTTAAAAGGATCTTTTGCACCAAAAAACTCTGATATTTTAGAGTTAAACACATTTGGCCTTTTTATTACAAGTTGTTTTAATGGAGAGTTCATTTCTTCTTCAAATCCTTTTGCTAGCATAACATGATCTGCATCCACATGTTTTTTTAAAGTTGTTATGTTAGTTTTTTGGTAATATGTTATAATTCCTCTCCTTTCTAAATTTATTCTTAGATTAAAATTAATATGAGAAATCATACACCTTGACATGATTTGAGGTTTGCTTCCATCAACGATGTTGTTATCATTTATAATGTAAAATGACCAACACGACACCTTTTCCATTTTTTTCTTCGAGCATGCACTTTTTGTAAATTTATTTTCATTTTCTCTTCTTCACTCTAAATGACACTAGATTATGTTTGCAAACTTCTATTTTCTTCCATAGTTTTAGTCAAAGATACCTCTTCCATAGAGATTTGATTGGGGGAAATATCACAATATTTATTTTTAATTACTATTTCATTAGTATTTATCCTTGATGATTCCATTTTTCAATAATTTTCAAAAGGGGTATGATTATAATGAAGGAGATGAAACAATTTTTTTTGTGAATTATAAAATGATTTAATGTTATAAGGTTTTTAAGATTTAGTTGTTAGACTAAAAGTCATTTAAACATTTACAAAGATGTAGAACCACCTAAACATTTACATGCAATTCTTACAAGCAATTATAAAATAGTTCACTTATAATCATGGAAAAAATCTTTTAAAAAGAATACAAAAGTTTCCAAGGCTTCTTCCAAAAATCCTTGCAAAATAACAAAAAATTAGATTTTTTTCAATCAGAAATAAGTAAAATAATGAAAAAAAAGTAAAATAAAAATGTAGAAATAAATTTGGGAACGAAAACTAGAAAAAAAATTCCAAAAAAAAAATGGAAGAATAAAAAACTTTACTGCTTCCATCAACTTGGAGCTTGATGTTTTTAAGCTTCCTCCCAAATTCTAACATTAGATGTCAAATCTCCAATACATTGCAAAAAAGAAAGGAAGGGGGCGAAATACAAATTTGGGCATTGAGGGAGTAGCAAAGCACAGAGGAGCAATGAAACAAGGGGTAAAAAGGTACTTGGGCAAGGGAGTAGTGAAGCACGAGGCCTCTTATTTTAGGAATGCCCCCATTTTGGGGCTTTACATTTCCATATTCTTGTTGCATACCAAGGTGTGCAAGTTGATGGAAGTCCAAGCTTGTAAGCCTTGGGTTCCAAATGCCTCTTAGATTTGAAGAACCATGCAAATGTAAGACAATGAAATGTTGTGGATCTTGACATTTTAGAGAGGCTCACATTGAGGCATATGGACATGATGCAAATATGACTCAGCTCCTACAGTTTAAAATTAATTGGGAGAGTGAACTGATTGTAAATCTCGACAACATGAAACAAGTGGAACAAGCTGGTACTCTTGTGGAACATTTAACTCTATCAAGCTAGAAATATCACAAATTGTCATAAAGATACTCCATTTGGACAGAACCCTACAACTAATAATACTATGCATTTTAGATATAGGGGAGGTCATATATATGTCTGTGTGTGAAAAGGTCCATTACAAGCATAACAATACATCATGAGTATGTGGCACACAATGGATTAATTGACAAGATACAAACCACATTAAGATTTGAGAAGCAAAGAAAAAGTTTCAATGGAAGTTTGCTCTAAACAACTTTTTAAAGAAGAAACTAGATTCATCTTGCAAAAACTGAAATATTGTGTAACTTGATGTGAAATCAATGATCCAGATATTCCTCAGATCAATGGCTGACACTCACCCAATGCTGGAAGGCCCAAGAGTCTGCTATTGTATCCCCCAAATAACAAAGCAGAAATACTCATTCATTTTCAGGGTTCTATTATGAAGGCATTCATGATAGACTGGACTTCATGGTTTAGTAACAACAGGTAATGCTTATTAGGGTAGGGCAAAGCATAGCAATTGACTTCAACCCGGCTCAAACCTGCACCTGGAAAACCTTCCAAAACTTTTGAAATGGCAACATTGAGATTGGAGGTTCTCTTCAAAAGGAAGAATCAGCAAAAATGTGTAAAAACCAATAGTGGGTGGTTCTCTCTTTCTTTCAAACAACTAAAAAAAAACCAATGTTGGGTGGTTCTTCCCTTTTTCAAACAAAAAAAAACCAGTGGGTAAAGGTGGAGTAACCCTTGACCAGATAACTGCTTTTGACCTGTAAATTGTGATGCTCACAAAATTGAAGAACTGGTCAAAGAACCTACTCGGAATCTCTCTAGTTCTTTTATAAAACCCATCAGTTCTTTGAAAACAAGTTTTCAAAAACCCAGAACCAGATGTTATAACAAAATCAAAGAACCACCCCAACCCTAGAAACCCCCAATTTTGTAATAGTTGCTTCTAGACATGATAGACATTGGTCCTCAAAATGAAACAGTGTATCTGAGTCCCAAATTTAACATTACCCAGGTTAAATGTTGCATACAAGAGAGCCGAAGAAGGTGAAGGTACCACTGTAGATGCTGGTTCACCCTGCCCAGTACTACTTACCTAGACAACTAGAATGTCCATGGTGTCCAGTATTTTGAGCATTAGTCACTTCTAGGTTCCAAACTAGTGTAGGATTTAGTCCTTACTTTTAAGGCCTCCTAGATTCATTTCTACCAGTGTTTTTCTTCCCTCAATTTCTCAATATAAATTCTTTTGATAAAATTTCGAAAATTGTAGCAAAATTATTCGAATTTGCAAAAAGTAATTCCGGGAACTTTCCCAATTTTTTTTGAACAAAAAAATCACTCATTTCTACATCTAAATTGTGTGTGTACTATACTAGTGAATTTTTTTTTCTCGTGGTGAAAATTTTCAATTTTGTGAAAAACATGCATTTTCAGTGGAGAAAAACAATCTTCAGCCAAAGCTCACCACTTTAGCAAAATAAAAAAAAATGGGGGAGGGGGGGGGGGGAAAACACACGGGGATGGAGGGGGAAAATAGGGGTATTTTTTAA
>Ga0116227_10005252_pt1 | contig 27507 bp, 21 predicted proteins | sample S1TSphgellanicum_FD_89693 | JGI IMG/M metagenome (GOLD analysis project Ga0116227, IMG submission 89693) | Host-associated microbial communities from peat moss isolated from Minnesota, USA - S1T2_Fb - Sphagnum magellanicum MG | ecosystem: Host-associated > Plants > Peat moss > Unclassified...
AGGAGAAGAAAGAGGAGCCTGGGAAGGACCTAACTTAGCTGCTGCTGCTGGTTGGTGGCTGGATCTGTGTATTTTGTGCCAGGATCTAGTCAAGTGTTTTCACCTTTCTCACCAAAAGCAAAGCAAAGCGGCACACACAGTGACATCACCAGTTTCTTTTAGTTTAGACATGTTCTCCCTATCTCATGTCAAGATTCACTCAAGTTTACAACTCTTCTCATCACCTTCGTCTCATCATCTCTTTTTAGTTTTGTTACACTTCTTCTTCTTCTTCTTCTTCTTCTTGTGGTTATTTCTTCCATGAGAAGCTGCTGTAGCTGCAACAGTCTATGTTGGGTAGTAGCCTCATGAGCTAATACTTCTTCTTCTTGTGATCGAGAGAATCCCTACAGAAGAAGAAAGAGACACAACACAGGCAGACGCACACGGCGACGTACAAGAGCTTGCTTGCTTGCTTGCTTGCACACCACGCTCTGTTTTTTTTTTGTCCCCACAATCCATATCTATAGATGTCAGCCACAGCTATGCCCATACTCAATCGCCAACTTACCCACCAACAACAACAAGAACTACTGATCAGACGACGACGCGCATCAGGCGCCGGGTTCCTGCAGCTTGATCCTGAGGTAAGAAAATTGTCTCAAGTTTTGGATCAACTGTCAGCTTGTTGTACATTGGTGATGTGGTTTAGTTTAAGCTCAGAAGACTGCCGAAGCTCTTAAACTTCTAGCGCAGCAACTGCTGCAATTTATCTGTTTCAAGCTGCTGCAAGTAAGCGCTTTGAATGTTATATTGGATTGCTGCTCGCATGCAGCGGTCTCCCACAAGAAGCTTTCAAGGGAACATTTCTAAGATGATCCTAGTAATTGAGATCAGGAATTTTGTTCATCAATCCGCGGGCGTGGTAGACTAGCAACATCCAGCTAGCTAGCAGGATCTAGAACTTGCAGAGTATGATGACCATCGCACGAGCTGCAGAGCAGAGCAGGGCAGAGCTGAGCTGCTGGGTATGTATATTAGCTGCGCCGAGATTTGAGGAGGCGAGGAGAGCTTGAGCTTTTGAGGGCCCGGGTTTGAGAAACTGATCTGAGAATTGCATCCGGTAGGTCCCCAGTGTGATATTTGTCGTGGTTTGTGCGCGAGAAGATGGACAGTGTTTTCAGCTCTTGTTCTTCAGGTCGTTTTTTTGTTTCTTGTAGTGAGTGCTCGACCAGCTGCTGCAGCTTGCACTGTCAGGTGTTGAGACTGCAAGAGCCGAATCAAAAGCTGGGTGGTAATCCTTTCTGTGGGCTGTTGCTGCACATGATCGTCGTCTCCGGGAAGTTATTACTAGAGATCACATGAATAGCGTCGTTTGTTGAAGTTTTTGGAAAGTCTTGGTTTGTTTGCAGCTTGAAGGCCGCTCCGAGACTTCGTCTTGGTTTGCGAGGATTCTAGATGTGCAGATTGTTACCGTCGACCGAGAGTCTTGCAGGAACGTACACTAGTCTAATAAGACTTATAATATTACAACGTGCAGCAGCAACAACAGCAGCAGCAGCAGCAGGATCTGCAGAAGCTACAATGTATCAAACCAAGAAGTTTGCTGCAATCAGTAGTAGCTTCCGCACAGCAACAAACTCTGCCCAGATTAGTCCGGCGGGAGCTGCAGCAGCCGGTTCTTCTTCAGCTGGCTCTGCAGCAAAGCAGCGGTTGCGATGGTCTCCAGAGCTGCACGAACGTTTTGTAGAGGCAGTTGCGCAGCTCGGTGGACCTGAAAGTACGTAAGCGAAAGTCTCATCTAGGCAGCGCGCTTAAGACGTTCCTTGATTCTGACCCAGCTGATTGTCCTGGAGCTTCCTTCACATGATCCCAGCAGCTCAAGCTTGACTAGTCCTCATCATCATCATCATCATCTTCTAGCTATCTTGTCGAAGATCCTTTTCTTTATTTCTGTGTTCTCACTTGTCCAGCTGCATGCTCCGGCTGCTGCTTCATGAGCTTCTTCTTCATGAGGCACTGATTTGATTTGGCTGGGTGGTTGCAGGGGCGACGCCGAAAGGGGTGCTGCGATTAATGGGTGTGCAAGGTCTTACGATCTATCATGTGAAGAGCCATTTGCAGGCAAGAATTGCAGCAAAGCGACTACAATATATCCCTGGACATGCAGACGTTTTGTTCTAGATATATAGTTTGATCATCTGCATTTCCACCAGCAATGATCTTGCCGGCAGCTAAATCTTTACTAACTGGAAGCGTTGAAGCAGAATCTATGAATGTCGATATGAATCTAACAGTGAGAGTCTAGTAATTCATGAATTCTGTCTGATTTCTCTAGAACTATCTAGGAAAAGTGTGGGTTGTGTGCATGCAGATCATCATGATCATGATCATGCGGGTTTTGCAAGGGTTTTGCAGAAATATCGATTGGCCAAGTACGACCCAGCTGCTGTTGCTGCTGCTGCTGCTGTTGATTCTGCATCAGCTGATGATGCAGGTGAGCTTCAAGTCCGCCGCTTTTGACTAAACTTCTAAACTTCTGCCCAGATTAGACTACAAGCACTGAGTGATTTCCTGCATCGATTGCACAGATCATTTCTAGAGAGACTAGACTTTCTCGTAGGTAGTCGCTGCAGCTGCTTCTTCTGCTCATGTGGTCTTGTGCAAGAATCCTACAATGTTGTCTAGCTGCTAGTAGCGAGTCAGAGCTGCATACTGAAGTAATTCTAGCTCTGGGCTTCTTGTGTTGAAATTTGACCGCAGCAGCAGCAGCAGCTCGTAAGAATCTGAAGAATCATCTCCTGCTGCAGCCAGCTGCTTATTCGGACCATGTTGTTCCAGCAGCTGCACGACCTGCAGCTTCAGATGCAACCAGCTCGTAAGATCAGATCTTCCTGGAATTTTTCAGTTCAAGTCTTTTTTTTATTCCTCGACCTGGGTTTTCCAATCAGGCTGCTGCTGCAGCTGGTCTGCACAACACGCAAGCATCTCCTTAGGATTGTCCTAAGTTCTGAATATATTCTTCCTGCGTGCCGGATCTGAAGAAGAAGTCCTGCAAGTAGCTAGCGAGTGTGCAGAATGTTTGTACAATCAGTACACTCACGCGAAATGATTTTTCTAGTTTTTTGCGGTTTGCTCTGAACACAGGGATGGTGCAGCAGCAACAGCTGCACGCGGAGTCACAGTGGACGATGCATCTTTAGTACAGAATATGCAGCTGGAAGTGCAGAAGCGGTTGCACGAGCAGCTCGAGGTACAATCATTATTTAGAGCAGCCTCGATTGATCTGTGATCAAGCTCAAGTTGTCAGCTTTTCAGATGTCAATGTTTGTGTGCACGCGGAGTTCCGGAAGATAGTCGATCTGTTTGTCAGCTTAATTTGTAACAGTCTTGTTGCAAGAGCTGCCTGTGCAGGTACAGCGCCATCTACAGCTGCGGATTGCAGCGCAAGCGAAGTATTTGAGGAAAATCCGGGAAGAACAGCAGCAACAAGGAAGTAGTACTAGGCCGGCCCTCAGGCTTGCAGTAGCTCAGGGGGAGCAGCCATCGACAGAGGCCAACACTAGGGATGATGCAGCTGCCAATGTAGAGGAGGAGGAGGAGGAGGCGGAGGTCGAGGAGCAGCAACTTCCTGATCTCAGACTCTCACTAGCAGCTGAAGAAGTACAAGAAGAACTAGAAGAACAAGAACAAGGCTCGGCAGCTGTTGTGCCTGGAGCTTCTTGTTCACGGGATGCATCCAGTGATGTAGAACAAGCTGTTGCAGCTGGTGATGCCGCGAGCTCTCGAAGTCCCCCTAGTATCAAGGAACTTCATTTCGAGATCACAAGATCAGCTGCACTAGCTGAATCCCCAAATGATCAAACTTCTTCTGCTGCTGCTCCTCCTCCTCCTCCTCTTCAGACACATGATGATGATCAGCAGCGGCGACCACGACAATCAACGCAAGCTGATATACAGCTCCAGTATAAGAACACTGGTGCTAGTGCATCTTCTACAGTCTTCACAAGCTGCTCCAGCTCTTGGACATATTCCGAGCCCGCCAGCAGTACTCATGATGAGTCTGCAGATCATGCTGCACCATCCTTGAAACGCATGCGCCGGTTTGAAGATTTGTATCTCCAACCTCCAAACATGCAGCAGATCAGCTTTCAAGGACAAACTGTAAAGAAAGAACCAAGTTCCCAACAACAACAACAACAGCAACAACAACATCAGCAGCAGCAGCAGCATGAAGGTTCATCAACTTTGGGGTGGCCTGTAGCAGAGCTTGATAAACAAGAAGCTGCTGCTGTGAGGATTTCTTTGAATTCTTTACAGTCTGCAGCAGCAGGCACTGATGATCATCAGGCCAAGACTTCTCATGATCTGCAAGCTGATTCTGAAGCTGATCATGCTGTTCGACAAATGTTCAGCCGATGGGAAGAAAACAGTGCTGCAGCAGCTCACAAATCTAGTACTAGTGTAACTGCTGCAGCAATTGGGAATGCAAGAAGAGATTCAGCTGGAGCACATTGATGGGTACAATCACTGGACAAGCCAGCTCTCTGATCATCTCTGGTGCTTTGTTGCAGTCCTGCTCAAATTCAGGGACTCACAAGCCCAGGTCATCACAGTCAACAATGAATTTGATGATATTCGTGTCAAGCTCTGAAGATCATTTTTGGATTGGAAATTCTTCCAGAGACAAGTCTTGAGACTATCAATTTTTTGGGAATATTTATCAGATTCTTCCTGGTCCAAGACATGTCTTTGCTCAAGGCTCAAACTGTGTTCATCATCTGGCTGCTGCACATCATGAGCAAATTTATGCAAATTATGCATTCAAAGGCAGCAGTGAAAGCAAGACCAGATTTTGCAGCAACCACATTTGTAAAGAAGTCTTCCAATGGAGTTTCAAGAGACTAATAGCCAACTTGTCTACATGTAACCATCAATCTCTGTCTGTCTGTCTGTCTATCAATTGGCTGCAAAAATGGATTTGGGTTCATGCTGTCTTGAGATCATCTTCACGGCCATGACCAGCTGCAGGGGAATCTAGTTACAGATTCCTACAGGATATTGAACTCTGGATTTTGGATCATTCGAGAGATTCACATGTGGAAACACTTATGGTGAACAAACAAAGGCAGAGGTCCTTTGAACTTCATTGGATTGTACTCTTCCTCTTCTTCTTCTTCTTCATTGGATTGTAGCTCTCCTTCCTCTTCTTCTTTGTCATTGGATTGTAGCTCTTCTTCTTCTTTTTCTTCTGCATTTGATTGTAGCTCTTCTTCTTTTTCATCTTTTTCGTCTTCATGGGATTGTACATCTTCTCCTTCTTTTTCTTCTTCCTTTATTATTGAAGATGAAGCAGGTTTGGTTTTTAGGGTTAGGAAATTTAAAACTACAATTTTGGGATTCGGTTTGTACAATTGCACAGGTAGGCAAGTTTTAGAGGTGTTAACACCAAAATGCAAGAGAATTTGCAGTTGGGTTGTGAGGAGGAGTGTGAGAAAATTGGCACCAAAACCTCTGAAAAGAAAATAGATGGGGAAAATGCATCTGCTGCTGTGCAGGTACAATGTGTGATGGATGCACAGTGATTGACTGGATGCCCAACACCCCACACCCATTTCCAACAATAGTTGTCTTCTCCATGATACATTTGACATTGATAAAATGCTTTCTACATCTCGATTAATTGGCTTCTACCCCTGAAAGACTTTCAAGTTTTCAAGTTAGTAAATTACTGAATTGAGTCTGGTTGTTGCAATTGGAAAACACCAAATCTGAAGAGTCAATTTTTTCCTCTACAAAAGAGTTGCAAAAGCCCTGAGTGTTGTTGGACCATCTTCTTCACCACAAAATTTTACAACACATGTCTCTCAACTCTCTCTCTCTGTGTCTCTCTCTGTGTCTCCAATTAGCATCTTGTGTATTATCTATATTTAAGCTGATGATATTACACAGCACCCAAGGATCAAAAATCCTCAGAATCCTCTTCTCTTCTCCCAACACTTAGGAGTAAAGCAAAATCAGATCATTAGATTCCTGGGACCACCCAACAACATCGGCTCTAATCCATGCCCTTTTAGCATGGATTCTCTCTCTCTCTCTCTCTCTCTCTCTCTCTCTCCAAGCTCCCTCTTTTTCAGGTTAGAAAAACTCAAACCTTCTTACTTAGATGAACTAGGAATTGGTCCAACACTACTAGTACCTAATGATCAGCAAATGGGTAGTAGACCTGTCGGTTATAATATACATCCCCATTTGGATTCTTACACTAGTCCTATTGTAGCAATGGTGTCCCAAGGTTTTGAAGTAAGTTGCCCAAAACATGTGAGATCCAAAGGAGGAGGAGAAGAAGAGTGGGTTCACCACACTTCCTTGGGAGAAAAGCCTGTCAAGTAGTGACATGAGTAGGAACTGATGTTTTGATCTCCAAAAGAGCAGCAGTAAAAATAAGCATAATTTAGCCTCTTGAGGTCAACAGGCAATCCCATATGATTTGCCGAGTATGAAGAAGCATCATCACATCCTACCTGAAATTGAAATTTGGAACTGTGTATCTGAAGTCATGATTGTATTCTCATTGATTGGCCAGCTCCTCATGTACCAAAAGTATCATCATACAATGCAAATTCTGAAGCTCATGTCATGCTTCAACATGACTTCATCTCCATCTTTGTTCTTGTTGCAGTGTTTTTTCTGCAAATATCCAAGTTCACTATAACTTAGACAGTTCCTTTGATTCACAAATTTTGCTACCCTGTGAAATTGCCAGAAAAAATAATTACCGCCCATTTTAGAAACAAGCTACAACTCAGAGAGAAAGAGAGTTCAAACCCCTGTTTCCATGCAGCCTTCTTTCTGTAACTACATTCTACCAACTTCCATGAAAAACATGACAAACACCCATTGAATCAGGCTTTCCACATTTTATCTTTTACATGCACTTTTTGAGACGACTTCTGTATGGAAAAGAGAAAATTATGGAGATCAAGCATTTGTACAAGGACATTCTCAGCTTCACTTGGTCCAGCTCTGATGATGGGACTAAGAATGTATGGGACTACCCCAATTTTGTATCTTGTTGAACAATGGTCAAGGATGACCCTGCTGCACCACTGACATGTGGCGATGTAGCAGCAGCAGCATGTGTCTAATCTCCAAACCTCCGCAGCCATTGACCCCACTCCTCCTTAGGTCTTCACTGCTGCCATTGCACCAGTTCCAGGTACTGACATCATATCAACTGCTAAATTTCCTGCCTGCAACTCTTTGAGATTCTCCAAATCAGCAAAAGAAGCACCTGGAGATTGCAGAGGTGACAATTTTGCCACTCTGTCCACACAAGGAGGAGAACTTGTACAGTTTGCAGCTTCTGAGCTTGCACTACATTGTAGAGGAGTCAAAGCTCTCGATTGTTCCAGCTTGCAGGCATCCTACATTGTATGTACTGTTTGATCCATGCAATGCTGAGGTATGTGCCTGTTTTTGTGGTAAAGGAGAATCAGATGCTCTGTATCCTGTGTCATCAATAGCTTGGTGAACCTAGTATGCTTCCCACTCCAAAGGTAATCACTTGTTTAGTTATAGTCTCAGATCGTAATTCGTTTGCATCATGAGTGATGGGAGGAGGAGCAATCTCTTGTAAACTTTCATCTGGGTGAGGATGATCACTGGACCTGGAGATGGAGCAGCTTGTGCAGGCAGTGGTTGACTGATCAACGTGCTGCTGCTTTAGATGCTGGTAGATTATGTCATTTGAAGTGGATCCAACTTTTAAAACTCTTAGAGCATCAACCAAACCTGCACTCTTAGGTGGACCATGAGGAGGCAAATCTGGAAATCTGGGACTCTCATACTTTGGGTCTTTTTGGTCATGATTGTGTTTGCATTCCAGGTGCAGCTGAGTCTCTTATTTCCTTCTGCATAAAATTCTTGTGTGTACTCAAACATGAAGATGATGCGAGAGAGAGAGAGATATGCAGAGCAACTGTATTTTATTGTCACCAAATTGAGAGATGAAGGAAACAATTCCTGAACATGAACAATTCTATCTCTTCACAAGAACTCTTCCTAAAGTCATGTCTCACTTAGTTTAACTGTTGAATTATCATCCAACACTCCCCCTAAATGAAAACATTTAGAACTAGTCTATTGAATGTCTAAGAGCATCTCCAATGGTGGACTTGTAAACAGGCATTGTATGAGTAATGAGAGAGACCCAGATGATGGGCCTTGTATTTCAATTAGTGTATGAAGGGTTTTGAACCCCAACAATCACCACATCATCATCATCATCATCATCTTTGACAGAATTGAATCTAATGGTGTTGTCATTTTTTTCACAAAAACTTGCACATGCACATCAGCTTAATGGTTTTTCATAGAGGCTTCTACACAAAAGGCAAAAAACTTGCACACATAGAATGCTCCTCGGATTTTTCTAAAGCTTTGCACATAGGTTGTCAAAATGAGCATGGAGCAATAATTGCTCTCACATTCACAAGAATATATGGACAAGGAAGAAGGCAAGGAGCTATTTCTTGCTAGAGCTATGGAGGTACTTGCATTTGACATCGCACAACTTCAAAATAGACATGGTGGTTCCAAGCCTAGGTGATCAAGGAATTTGCAAATGGACTAGCATAAGGTCATGTCAAGATCTTCGAAGACTATTTTGCACCTTCATTAGTGTATGGTGAGGGATTATTCAAGTGTCATCACAAGATGGCCCATAAACTATTTTTGAGAATTATGAATAGTGTTTGTGAATATGACACATTTTTTTTGGTAGCAACTAGATTCTACAAATAAAATTGAATTTTTTTCTCATCAAAAATGCAATATTACACTCTTAACAACTTACATATGGAACAAGAGCCAACTTTGTAAACAAGTATTGTAAACTTGGCAAAAGCATTGCAATTAAGTGCCTAAATCAATTTGTGCAAGCAATAGTGGCAATCTTTCCGCCAACGTATATGCATGAACTCAACAAATCTAACATAGAAAGGCAACTCTAGATCAAAACAAGCCAAGGATTCCTAAAAATGTTCACAAGTTTTGATTGCATGCATTATAGGTGGAAAAACTACTATAACCTAAAAACAAAGTCAGATGTTTTCTGTGGATGAAGGCCACAAACCCTAATTCAACTCAGTGGCTGAACTACTAGCGGCGCAATGATTCAAGGGCATCTAGGAATTTATTTTCTGATTTTTTTCTGTTTTTGGTTTGTTTTGTTGTTTTGCAGGTTATTACAAAGGATCTTGGTGAGTTGGTTTCAATGATGGAGTGCAATCCCGACTACTCCATGAAGACTCTTCATGGATTGTGTGAATCATGGTTTTGCAAGGGGATTGGTAGGAAGATTTTTAGAGAGCGAAGGGATGAGGATTGGAGGAGTATATATGATGCTAGTTGAAAAGAACAAGGGGGTGTGAATTTTGGGGAAGAAAGGAAGCTAAGTTCCTAGACTTTCAAAATGACTAGCAAGTGTGTAGTCGATTTGGATTTTGGTGATGGTAATTAGTTAAGGATAGAACTTGATTAAGATTGTTGACTCACAAGAACCCTAACGCTTGAACTTCTGTTATGCCAAGAGAGTCAAAAAGAAGTCTAAAAGTCTCACATGTTTTTAGGGACCAACACAAGGGAGATGATGAAAATGTCAAAGATTTGTGGAATGGTTGTTGTGGCAGCTCATGTTTGATGACTTTGGGGATTTTGAACTAAGTGTACAATGTGTTTCATCTTTAGAAGAGTACTTGCTGCATTGTGGGAGCTCTGGGGGTATTGGAACGAAGGGATATTGGAGAATAGAATTGATTACACTCACCAATCCTTCCCTGAATCTTTGTCCAGTCTCTAAGAGGAACCATGTGAGGTAATCAAGTTAGTATCTATGGGATTCCTACTGTTTGGGGTATGAACTACCACTCTCGTGAAGCAACTTGTTGACTCCTAGAAAGGAAATCGAGAGAGAAACTAATCCCTTGTGGTCCATAAAAATAAAACAATAACATTTAGGTGTTTGTAAGGAGCTTGCTGAAGGAATAATACTTAAAGCAATTCTTTCAGTCTCAATAAGACCTCAATTATATACATTAAGTCTATTGCACTAGTATTGAGGGTTCACACATGAGGAAAGTATTCCCCCTTTCTTTTTGGTGACACCACCTTGTGGGTTGGCAAGGTCAATTTCCAAACAAAGATGGAAAGAGATTCATCATCTTGGAAACAATTGCAAACCAATCTTTCTAGATTTGGTGTGCATTTTTTGGACTCTTCAAGGGGAACAACAACATCAATGCTTTAAACTAATCACTTATCATTCATAATTTGTTGAGTGGAACAAGTAAGGAGTTCAATTTCATGGTGAATGGGACAACCTACCATCCAATACTATCTCCTAACAGATGGCATCTAGTGGTTTCATTTCATGCAAACCATACACAAACCACAAGATGCAAAAAAATAACATTTTGCAAAGATGCAAGGAGTGAAGAAAGATGTGGAAAGGTGTTTTGGAGTTTTGCAATTTCAAAACCCTTGCAAACTATGGCAAATGGATACAATTTACAAAATCATGATTGCTTGTGTGATTATGCACAATATGATCATTAAAAACAAGAGGGATAATAATCTAAACCATTGTTTGATCCTATAAATGTAGGTCAATTTGAAGCATGGATTGACTTTCCAAAGATGTTACATGGAAGGCACTAAAGAGTTGGAGAATTAAAAAACCATTACAATTTAAGAGCAAATAGTAGAATGTTTATGAGCCATGAAAGGCCTCAACTAGTTTGATAAAAATAAAAATCTCCATTGCCTCAACTATCAAAGTTTTATGAATGCATTCTACTTTATTGAAAGAACTTTGTGTCTTGAGAATGATTTTTGAATAACTATGGAATCTATTTGAATTTTGACATTTGTGTTTCTAGAATTATTTACAAAATTTGAAACAAATGTCAGTTCATTGAAATGATGCGGTGTGTCATTGCTATGAGATGCATCATCACAAGTGTTAATGCGTTGTGTGCATCACCAAAAGTGTTAGGTGCAATGGTCTACTATATGTATTGTCACAAGTGTTAATTGCACTATGTGCATTGCCCCAACAATTGTTTACTTTCATGAATACAATCACATTTTCACAAAAACACACAAGATAATAAGATGAATGTGTTGTGTGTGAATCATTATAACATTTATTTTCTTTCATGAAAAAACAACATTTTCATGGAAAAAAACACATGAAAACAAGATGAAACAATCATTGTCAATTGACAACATTTATAAAGTGACCTTTAGACATTCGTTTTGTCCACCAAACTATGTAGCCCAACCTAATTTTTCATGATGCCTACAACTTTTTAATAACCCCAATCTTGTTAGGGTATGCATTTGTTGCAATTGTTCCTAGGTAATGTTATAATACATTTGTAGATGGATATACAACCTCTTATTGGGAAAATTTATTTTAAGTTCAATTACATGACAACATATGTGATGTTTAAACTTGGAAGCACTTTTGTGCAAACATCAACCTGGGTGTGTTCATAGTAAAAGGAGCCAAGGATTGCATGTAGATGCATCAAATCCTACATCCCCATGATTTTGAAAAATGATTACATGAGTTGGAATGATTATAATTTAATGAAATCACTTTCAAAATGTTTGTATGCTTATGAATTTTCATCAAAATGAATTTTGTGCAATTTTGATATGTTTCATTGGTCATAAAGTGTATAATAAGGAGTGGAGAATTCGATGTGTATATAGTGTTAAAATTTTGAATGTCTTTTATTTTATGTAAAACCAAACCATTAATTCTGAAAAATTGTGGATGACCATACATTGATGATTTTGAAAGCATGGTATCATTAAAAATTTGAATATATGCTTTATTTTAACTATCCAAGATAGTCTTTTTTTAGTGTTTAAATGTGTTTTCAATCATTAAAACTACATAATTTGAAAAACTTCCTCAAACAAAAAACAGATATTTTGGTATAAGCAAAAGCAAGGTTGCATTTTCGTGAATATTGAATGTATTATATAACATTACTTGTTTTTTTTGTGAATATGTTTTACTCCATTTGGAATGATGTTAAAGAAAAATATGTTTGATAAACTCAGTGTAAAATGTATCATTGAAAGTTTGAAACACATATTTTTTAAAAATATTGCCATGTTTACTTTTGTTGAAACCTACACATTTGATTCACTTGAAATTTTATCATTAAAAAAATAGATTTAATTACATATTGTTCAAGAATTCATGGAAACACAAGTAATTTAAACTTTTGAAGTTGACACTATCATCCAATAATGGGCCCTATCCAAAACATGGAGGCCATGTTTCAAACTTGAAAAGGCATAGTCTTTAAAAAGGACTTGCACCTGGGGCCCACTTGTTCCTTTTACTATGAATGCACCCACCCACATCATACATGTTTTTAATGGAACAATAAAATAACTCAAGATCCATGCATTCCATTTTTTCTAAATTAAGAAAATGATATCAAATTTCAGTACATTTTGTGCAATTGTGGAATCACATTTTTTTTTTTAAATTAAAAATTAATTATCACAATGAAATGATATCATTTCAAATTGTGGAAACAATAAATCCTTTAATAGATGATAAGGTCACATAACTTCTTTTACTAAAAGCAACAAATATATGTTTTGATTGTATAGATGAAAAAAAAAAATTGTTGCATGTTTTCTACTAAATTTCCAAGATATTACATCCCCCTACCAAATAAAAAGACATACTTGGAGGTTGATTTATAAAATTCCAAGGATCTCCAAGCCAATCAACATTGATTGTTTCACCTTGAGGTTTAATTCTCAATGTTTAGCATCTACAATGTAGAAAATGCCCCATGTATTCGAGTATATTTCAAGTAATTGAAGATTTGTTTAATAGTAGCCTAGTGTAAAGGACCACATGGATTGGCCATAATGAGTACCACCAACCTATGCACAAAGTCTGACAAAATATTAATGACCAAGTACATCAAACTACCAATGACATTTGCATATGGTACACATTTCATTTCAAATTGGTTTATGGGAGCAAATGGATTAATTGTTTTTGTGAATTCAACAATAAATTTAATCATGGGAATAAAAACATGCTTACAATGATCATGTGAAACTTTATAAAGACATTCAAAATGTATTTTTCTTCGGTGACGAAAATGGATTTTGCCTTCTTGTTGCACACCACTTGAATACTAAGGTGATAACATAAATCATCACTATCAATCATTGCAAATTCGTTTGCCAATTTTGTCTTGGACTGTTTATTCCAAGTGAAGTGAAATAAGCACAAATTATCAACATACAATTTGAGAAGGATAAAAGTTCCATCCTTTGTTTTTTGGTTATAAACATAAGATCTCCCTAAAAGTTATTAGATCCTATATGCAAGAGATGAATGTTGAATCATTCATATCACATGTAAGGACTTTCTTTCAACCCATATATGGGTTTCAATATAAGTTTTCACACTTTGGTCTCCTAGATTTCTCCATATTGAGGTGCCCATGCAAAAAACTTATTCAAACATCCTTCCATTTAATAGAAAGATATTGATTCTCACACTAGCATTTTCACCATATCCAATGAACACACAACAAATCAATTTTGGCTCAAGTTTTTATCGTGTGGTATATGATATGAATATGCAATGTAGCCAAATACTTTGAAATGATAGAAGCTTCGTGCTTGTTATCACAAAAACATTCATATGGAGTTTTTTTTTTAAACATAGAGGGGAAATATTGATTTTGAAAATAACATGTTATAGCAATTGCCTTTCGCTAAAATGATGTTTGCAACTTGGTTGACTCCAACATGCTTATTGTTGATTCTATTAAGGTTCTATTTTTTTGTTCAAAAATTCCATTTTGTTGTGGAAAGTAAGGATTTGTACAAATGGACTATAAGAGATTCCATCCTAAGTTAAACACCACTATGTATTAGACTAAGTCATTTTGATTTTCCACAAAAACCTTATAGGGTTAGTATTTATCAAATATATTCAATCTATGGCAAATCCAATAAATAATGGTTAACCCCCAATAATAATCAATGAAGATAGCAAAATACTTAGTAGCACCATGAATTGATGTTTGCCAAAGATGCCATTGAATGGCAAGTAAGTGGTTTAGAATGAATGAAATCACCTCTTACTCATTCTTGTGAATTCCATGATACCAAAGTAAATTACATGCAAGTTAAGTTTATTGGATATGTAGAGACAAATAGAAAACATACCTTGTTATTAATATCATGTACATACAAGCACACACACACACACATACACACACATATATATACATATATATTATCATCATCATCTTTTAGTACACATTTGTGTAACTACCACAATAAAAATACCTTAAACTAGCAAGCCCTTAGATATGGAACTTTGTTCCAAGCTTACAAGTTGATAAGAAATGCAATTGAAAAAAATCCTTCAAGTTGTAAATCACAAGACAAGTTTATCAATATTGATGTAGGCTCTTCATACTTTTCCACATAACTATTCCATGGCATTTATTATTAGTATATTGAAATGGTAACCTATTCAACTAGAACATGTGGTTCATATTAATCTACTATCATTAAGAAATTTCAACACTCCCATTCACTAGTAATTCTTTTTTTTATAACATATGTGATTACAAAGTTGGTGAACTTGAACAATAATTTTTTTAAATGTGTTCCTTTGCTTGAAGTGGATGTCAATTCAAGCATAATTCAAAAAAGTATGAACTTGTCAATTGGGTCAAAATCTTTTAAAGTGTGAAAAGGTGTATTGAAAATGATTTTAGACCATCACCCTTATGTATTTTTAAAAATTGCATTTGGACCCTTTTATTTCACTATACATGTGGACATAAAATGGATGATGTTAAATATGGTTCTTAATATATGGTATTAGTTCAAATTATCATCTTGTAAAATATTTTTTTATTCATTAATATTGGTGGCAATCAAAATCTAAAATACATCAAGGTGTATAATATATGTATATATTACTTCATTTTTCTTGGTACACTGTACATCTTATTTAGGACTTTGACCTAGAGACATGAATGTATTTTTCTTATTATCAAAACCACCAACAATAACTACAACTACACTTGGTGGGTTTTCAACTTCATTTGTTGAAGTTGTGGGCTTAAATCCTTATTTGTTGAATAATGCATCCTAGTTCACAACTATAAATGGCTTTGTCAACGTCTCACAACTTGTAAGCATTTTATTCTTGACTATATGTATCTTGGGAATATGCATTTCTTATTATTAGAATCAAGTTTTTTTCGCATTTGTAATTTCAAAATGTGAAGATATGTTATTTCCCAAAGATTCACATATGATTAATATCTACTCTTAAAATTCTTCACAAGTTTTCTGTTATTCTTTTCTATCACATCATTTTGCTCTAGTGCATGTAGGGTGTAGTTAATTCTTGTTTAACTCCTCTTTCTTGCACAAATTATTTAACCCTCCACTCATGAATTCATCTCCTTTGTCACTTTTTAATCTTTTGATAGCATTGCCAATTTCTGTCTTGGAATCAATAACTATTGATTTAATTTTTTTGAAACATTTCATTCTTTTTTTTGGCACAATGTAAAACTTTGTAACTATAATCATCATCATTGAATAACACAAAGTGTTTTGCTCTAGCTCCCAATGATGACACATTCATTGCATGCACACATCAACCCATGGTAGAAATCACCAAGTATTTCAAATCTTTCTCACATTTGGTTGATGGGAACTACAAGCTAATATTTTTGCCCATTGCATAAGCTTCATAGAAAGGTCAAGCCTCAACATGTGGATCAAATATATGCATAATCCTTCCAATACTTTAGTCCTCCACATTACCTTGATAATATTTGTGCATTACCACACATAACAAGTTTATCATGCCAAAATTAAGTTGTTCCAATGGTCTTCACTGCAACATTTGCTTATCTATTAATTGGTGGAATAATCTTGATATTATGCAATCCCCATAGATTTCTTTCTTTGAAACCCATCATGAAGAATTATTGCTCTCCTTGTTTCTTGTTAAAAAATATTTTGTAGTTTGTTTTGTCATATACAACTATAACACCTTTGGGTGATTACATACTATGGTTACACAAAAGGAGTCAAAAGTGGATGTATATAAATTACTAAAAGTATCACGACTTTAACAAAAATTACTTTGAATTTTTCTAAAAATTAAATTTACTTGAATTCTACTTTTAAAATAAAATAAGTTAAAAAAATTATGAATATCAAATTGCTTCATATATTTTTCAAAAATAAATGTACTTTAATCACATTATAAAACTTGCTTAAAACACCTTATTTGACAACATTATACCATTTTTTCACTAATTCAAATTTTATTCCAATTTTGTGGATAAATACAATCAATAGCTCGCCCAATTGTAATTTGATTAAAAATATGACTCCCAAAAAGAAGTTTACAAAAAACATTATATCATGTAAATGTATTCTTGAAAGTTAAATGTGTCAATGTCACATTACGCAAAAAAATGTAGGTAAATTGTGTCAAAGGTATTTTTAAATGGTTTATTATGTTTGAACTTTGAATAGTTGTATGTGCAAAATTTCATGGAAAATTTCCAATTAACACTTGTATTTTGTAGCTTATGGAAATTTGTTGTTTTGTGACAAAATGTTAATATATTTCAAAGACTACTCCAACTAGATATTGGATGTTTTTTTTAAAAATCACAATATTGTGACATATTAAAATGTGAATCACCATTAATCACACATTTTCACCATTAATCCATTTCCAATTATATAATATGCCACACCAATTTTTAAATGCAATGAAAACTGCAAGATTGTGATAGGATTTTGTGTACATCATCATATGCAACCACTCTTTCATCAACAACCATTCCAAAATAGAAAAGATTTTTCCTCAAATCTATTACAAATAAAACATCAAGCAAGATGCCTTTTTCGCATTGATCGCCTACAAGAGCAAACACTTTAATGTTGTTAATTTTCATAGCCTAAACCATCTTATTAGTGGCAACAACAATTCCCCCAATACCGATCATCACCTTATTTCAACAACAACCTTGTTAGTACTTTCAACCTATCCATTGTGTTTTGTTCATCATATGTGGACTTGTGGAAATATCAAAATACCATGCCATTTCATCTACATTCATGTTAGTTCTAACATTTGCTTCACTAATCATTATCAACTCAACCACAAGTAGGCATCATTTATTTGCAACATTTTGTTATGTTAGCAACTTAGGAACAATCCCCTTTTTCTTTTCAACATTGCAATCACTTTTCTTAGCAATGTTGAAAATTCATTCATGTTCATGGTAACCTAATTGCCCACACATGTGACATATAGTTTTCTTCCTTAGCTTGGCAATTTGCTTTGTTTTTTTTTCCCTCTATTCTTGTGTAAGTCTATTCCCATTGATTTTTGTACCCCATCCTTCCTCTTAAAAATGTTGAGAAGAATGCCTAATCAACATCATCCTAAATGAATCATTTAACTTTTCTCATGGATTATTTGGTTAAAAACCTTGTTAGGAGGTTATTAAGAATGTTTTCATTGCACAAGAACGTTATCCCATGAATTGAACATATTTTCATGACTAGGAGGAAAGGTACAAATTATTTTTTGCCATAAACATTAATTTGCTCATCTTCTCTCCTAAGTCATTCAATTATCTAACTACAGTTGTAAGATGGTACAATTTGTTCAATAGAATATGCATGCTTTTAGTAGCATTTGGTTCACATACAACAATCATTGTACCCCACGTTTTGTGCAATTAACAAGTTCTTACAAGTGGTTCTATCAATAGCTTATATACTAATGTGCATGCCAAATTAGCATATGTCAATTAATACATATGGGCATTTATTAACATAAATAAAATTTTGCCAAATAACTTCCATGGCATTTATTATTAGTACATTGAGATTCTAACATATTCATCTAATATATGTAACATACATTCATGGTATCCATCAATATATATGTATTTACTATTTGGTGATCTTATAATTCACATATTTTGGAAGATCCCCCAAAACAATGACCACAATCAATGAATAGTTTCACAATATTCATTCTTGTCATAATGTACAATGTATATCAAGCTTGAAGCATGTTGTGTACTATTTGATGACATGTTGAATATGATAATATCTTGGTGGCTTTGACATAAATTATATTATTTTTTTAATACTCAAAATATCAAAAAATTTACTTTTTTCAAAGAACAATTTTTTTATGAAAAGAAATGAAAAATATTTGAAAATATTTGGGAATAGCCTTTCCTTGAAATGAAATCTTCAAATTAATTAATTAATTAATCGACTAGTATGTCTTGAAGCCACTCCTATATTATTGCATTTGATGTTTCACCTCCAAATGACTAACTTGTGAAATTCTTCAAAGTTAGGACAAATCACACATATAATGTAGGGAGGGATTTCCTTAAGAACTAGTGTTGGGAATTGCAAAGTGTAATCTTTGATTGAAATTGGTAATTTTAATCAAGTATTTCAAAAAATTAATCTTGTAACAAACATCTTAAATCATATATCACTAAATGTATAATTGCAAAATAAATAAATAAATAAATAAATCCAACATGACTCAATTCCATTGGCATATGTACTTTTAAAATGTTTGATATATCATACACCCTACAATTTATTTGAAAAAGAATTATACATTGTAATTATGCATTCAAAGACAAATAGACCCTTCAAAATTACACATAATCACACACAAAATCCTCACAAAACATGTGATAGCCCAGCCCAGCCCCCCCCCCAATCGAAGGGAAATTCGCGTGGTGCAATCTGGTACGTTCAAATAGTAGATAAGTAGGCTAATCTCCACAGCTAGCGATTTTTAAAAAAAAGGAGACAATAAATCAATGGCCACGAAAATAAAAGAATCAATGAGATAATAAATCGATGGCCACGAAAATAAAAGAATCAATGAGATAATAAATCGATGGCCACGAAAATAAAAGAATCGATGAGATCATAAATCGATGGCCACGAAAAGAAAAGAATCAATGAGATAATTAATCGATGGCCACGAAAATCAAATTATCATTGAAATAATAAACAATTGATGAGGCAATAAATCAATGGCCACTAAAATACAATAATCAATGAGATAATAAATCAATGGCCACGAAAATAAAATAATCGTTGAGATAAAAAATCAATGGCTACGATTTCGTCTCTCTCGTTTCTCCTGCCTTGGCTCTCCAAGAGAGCAAAGAAGCACATTTTGTTACGGTTGCAATGTTTCCGTAGTGCACTTCTTTGTCGCAGTCGTCGAGCGCCATGGCCAGCTCTGTAGCTGCTGTGTGCAAAGTCACTGGCAGCTTTGTGCAACCCGCGCTAGAGAGAGCCGGTTGCAGTGGTAGTAGTAGTAATCTAAGCTCTTCTGATGTGAGGTCCAGTGTTTCTGTGAGCTCGGCATTCGGGTTGCGGAATGTGGCCGGGAGTTGTGGCAAGGTTTCGTGTTCTTTGGGGGAGGACACTGCGGCACAGCTGTGCTCGGTTGTGAATAAGGCGGTTTCTTTTGGTAAGGCGGCGGCTCTGGCGCTGGCTACCACTGCACTCGTTGCTTCCTCTGCTCAAGCAGAAGGGACGCCCAAGAGGTTGACGTTCGATGAGATTCAAGGGCAAACTTACCTGGAGGTTAAGGGCTCCGGGACTGCCAATCAATGTCCTATTGTGGCAACTCCTGCTACTGAAGGCTTGACGTTCAAGGCCGGGTCTTATAATCTCAAGAAGTTGTGCTTAGAGCCTACATCGTTTACAGTCAAGGCGGAGTCTCCGTTCAAGTCCGGAGGTGAGGAGTTCCAGAACACGAAGCTTATGACTCGTCTCACTTATACTCTTGATGAGATTGAGGGCCCCTTTACCGTTGGCTCTGATGGTTCTGTGAAGTTCACGGAGAAGGACGGGATTGACTACGCCGCAGTTACAGTGCAACTTCCAGGAGGCGAGCGAGTTCCATTCCTGTTTACTATCAAGGAGCTTGAGGCGACAGGCAAGGCAGACGCATTTAGTGGCAAGTTTTTGGTTCCATCTTACAGAGGCTCGTCTTTCTTGGATCCTAAAGGTAGAGGTGGCTCCACTGGTTATGACAACGCCGTAGCGTTGCCTGCTGGAGGTGCCGGAGACGAAGAGGAACTGTCGAAGGAGAACCAGAAGAACACAGCCGCACTACAGGGCACCATCACTCTCAGCATTGCCAAGAGCAACACAGAGACAGGCGAAATTGCAGGCGTTTTCGAGAGCTTGCAGCCTTCTGATACGGATCTGGGATCCAAAGCTCCAAAGGAGGTCAAGATTCAGGGCATCTGGTATGGCCAGCTCGAGTAAACTATCTCTCTCTCTATCTCTCATACTGTTCCTTCCTCTTTGTGAAATTGATTTTATGTAATTTTGCAACTCTCAACATCAATGTGCATTACTTCTATTCCTCTTTACAACTTGTCAATTTCTCTTCTCCACTTTAGCTAATTATGCAACAGAACACATCGATTCAAAAATTGACATCTACTTCACATATATTCGTCATGTATTCATTCCCCATCATAATTATGCTGCATGTTTGAATTCTGCATTGAGTCCTGGCAAGCTTCATTCTAATCAATCTCTGGCTTCCAACTTTGGCTACATACCCAATGCTTTTACTTCAAATTTCATGTCAACCATGTTTAAAACCTAAAGTGCTCCATGAACTCTGTCTTGCACAGCACATCAAAGTTCAACTAAACTTGTGCTTTCCTTTTGCTGAATCTTAAAAGTTCAAATAAACTTTGTGCTTTCCTTTTGCTGAATCTCAAAGTTCAACTAAACTTTGTGCTTTCCTTCATCAACTAAACTTGTGCTTTCCTTTTACTGAGAGTATACTCCACCATTAACTATGGCTTGTCAACCTTAGTCCTCTAGAGGTTCCTACTTTTCTTTTTCATGAACAGCTTCAACTTCCTCTTCCATTTCATGTACACTTTTTTCAGTCGATATTACTTCCAATCCCCATCTTCTTGTAAAACCGATATTGTGAAACCTAGGTTAATGATATCATAGATTCAAGGAGCATGGTGGATACCAAAATAACAGAGTCATTTCTGCTTAGATTGTTGTTGCAAATCAGTCATGCTTTTTCCATTGTATCACACATCCCATAGATCTTAAATTTTCAATTTCAATGCAAAAGTCATCACCATCTGTTAGATGGATCCTGTTAGGTTTTAGCTTAGAGCATCCATATTAAAATCTCATAGTTGAACACAATGCATCCTATAACATGTCAATCCAGCTCCTTCTCCTCTTGTGCATACCAATCTATTACTGGCCATTCCAATATCTTGTGATTAATCTTTGAAACAAAATGATTGATGGGTCTGATGATTGGTCTGATAAAATTACCTGGAAACAAAAGTTTGAAGTCAAATTCAAAGAAACAAAGCTGGAATTGAACCAAAGATTCTCCTCAAAACCAAGAACCAAACAATATAAGTGTTTCAAACCCAACAACTTAGTAACCCCTTGAACTTTACCTACACAAACAAAAAACAAACAGTACAAGTAGTGTGCCAGAACCCTGTCTCTTAGTATCATCCAGAGCACCTTGAGTAAAATCTATGAGCAAAATCAGAGAATGATTTGCTAATACCTCTGGATTCTTGGTAAAGGTCCGTAGCAATTTGCCTGCCATTTTGCACATATCGTGTAAGCACTAGTTCATTAAGGCAACTCTTGAAAACAATTCAAGATGCCTATTTGAACAATCTCATCAATGACTACAGTTTTTTTTTTTCTTTGCACCTAGAGACGGATGCCATTCCAACATGTAAGTGCCAGTTTACTGAAGCCAACTCCAAAAAACAATTCATACCTCCCATTCTAACAATCTTCTTGGCCATATAGGCATTTTTTTCATCCTTATGCATAAGCCACAGATCCTGTTTATTTGTGTATATTTTCTACACTAATCCTGTAACCCTGTCATACAGACAGGGCTTCAAACTAAAACTTTTTTTTTCTCACACGTCTTGATCGTGTTGAACACTGCAAATGGAGTGAGCAGAAAAGCCGGGCAGTTATGCAACAGAAAGCGAAACAACCTACACGACAACCGCACTCCTCGGGCACAACAGACCTGTGTTTCCGATCCTCTCACGCACTCTTTCTTCTTGGATTCGTTGATCTCTGCACGCCTTCTGCTGCTGCTGCAGCTGGTGGATTTTACTTTGTTCTGTGGAGCTGTTGCAAACCACTATCACATCCGCAAAGCAGCTGCTCACCCACCCACCAGTGTCCGTCTACCTAGTAAGGTAATAAACAATGATCATCGTCGCTGCGCCACAAATGGAAATTGTTACAGCCTAGTTTGCACAGTCTGGCTTAAACTTGTTGCAATTTGGTGTGAATGTTGTTTGGTAAGCAAAATTGAAAAACCCCATTTCACAAACTCCCCACTTAAGACAATGTCAAATGTACTGCATTGAGAGCTTCATTGAAAAAAAATCGAGTTCAAGCCTGGGCATGAACCACACACAAGCCAAGACTCTGAAAGAGCAAGCTCGCTCCAGAACCCATTATCTAGTAAACTCCCGACCTTGATATGTCCAGGACTTGACTCTTTATCAAAGCCAAAGAACGTGCACAAGAAGTTATTCACGAAATAGTAACAGTGTTCGGAGCTGAGTTTGCGACATGGGTTTCACAATGTCATCATAGTCGCCGAGTTTGGTGTTGGACCAGCTTGATATTGGTCCGACATGATTCTTTTGTGTGCAATGAAGAACTTTCTTTCACACATTCACTTCCTTTCTTTTTCCGTTCTTTCTTCACCCGGTGCGAAACTACATATGCACATTAGACTCTTGGCGGAGACCCCAAGATGTCGGAAACCCCAAGATCGTCGTGTGACTGATATGATAAAGTTCTTGGCGATGCAGGAAACTTGGAACATGACGAGTCCGACAATCGTGTCCCATGTAGCTGGTGAAGAAATCTTATCTTGGGCTGCAAAGGATGAGTCAGGCCATCTTGCTCCCTTCAAAATCTCTCGCAGGTTGAAAATTTTCTTTTATTGCACAAATATTTTATTCCAAGTTCCCAATTTCTCCATCCCTAAATCCTTCGCTGAGAGCAAAACTGCAACCCATTTTCCCCTTAGAATTCGCCCTTCGATTTGTTACAACCACAAAAGATTCATCTGACATAACAATTGTCTCCAATGGAGTTCAATTCAATTCTTAATACTCGATTCTCAACAACATATTATGTTTGATTCTTGAGTTCATTTCTCATCAACATACACTTGATTCTTGAGTTGAACAATTCTAGACAATACTTGTTTGGTTCTTGAGTTCAATTCTCAACAACTTTCAAATCTTGAGTGAGTAGACATGAATGAAGTTCAAAGTCTTGAAAAGAATAAGAACCTGAATAAGTTCAAGTCCTTTTGTGCACAGCACGACAATGTTGTCAGTGCACTTCAAACACGAAGTCTCTAAAGTTTGATGATACATATTGTGGACACTCTACTTGAACCCAAATGAGATTCAACCCAATTTCCTTACAATTCCAAGGGCCACTAACATTTGTGCAAGTGTTCTGCCTCGAGATTCACATCATTTAATATGAGCTCTGAAAAAAACTCATTTGGTTTGGAGCTTTCAAGCAGATTCTTTATTATAGAGTAGTAAATTTTCATGTGAGATTTTCTGATCATTGACCAAGTTCATGACATGGTTTGTGTATTATACCTAGTACAGACCAACTGGACCTCAAGACATAAGACTCAAGGTCATGTATTGTGGGATATGCCACTCTGATTTGCATCAAATTACAAACGACTGGAAAAATTCAAGTTTCCCCATGGTTCCCGGGTGAGCCCAAAAGTTACACATGCCTAGAGTATTAAGTTCATGCAATGCAGAAGAAGAATGAACATTCTTTCCTTGTATATATACTATGGTTCGACTTTTGAGTGTGGGACTTGCGCATGTAACTTTAACTAATTTTTATTTGAAGGTTTTCTTCAGTCTTCCACTTGTAATGTGAATTTTCATTCAAGAATTTGAAAAAGTTAATACATAGAGTTTGACATGCTTTTACTTTCTATATGGATATTATTTTTGTAAGATTTGAATCCCAAGTTGTGGCAAGGATGGATGGTGGCGCATGTGCCAGGCATGAGATTGTCGGAGTGGTGACTGAAATTGGAGTGGATGTGGAGTGCTTCAAAGTGGGACAACACGTGGGAGTTGGTTGTATGGTGCGGTCATGCCATGCTTGTGATTCATGTCAGTTAGGTCTTGAACAATATTGCCCCAAAGTGGTGTGGACTTACAATTCCATTGACACTGCTGATGGCACACTCACTCAAGGTGGCTACTCTGCTGTTATGGTTTGCAATCAGAGGTAACAAGTCTTCTGTCAAAAACCAACTAATTGTGCTTTACACTTCTTGTTTCGTCCACATTAACAAGTGAACCATTTTGGAGCTTGATATTATCAATCCGGGTATTGATTTCAAGTGCTATTTTGAAGCTATTTCTTAGGCATGTTATCAGAACTTAGATGTTTTAAGTCAAATCTCGACATGAATTTGCAACTTTAACCATGTATTTATTGCATATATATACATGGATAGAAGTTGTAGAGATTCAAAAATTTGTTGGAAGAAAATTCAGAAATAAGGTTACATTTCTGTTGAAATCGATCCACAATGCAAGCAATTGATCATTGCCTAAACCTGGCTTCAAGATTCGTATATATGGTGTTGTGTTAACTGACAGGTTTGTGTTGAGAATGCCGCCCAATTTGCCATTGGATGCTTCAGCACCTTTGTTATGTGCAGGCATAACAGTGTGGAGTCCAATGAAGTATTTTGGAATGGTGGAACAAGGGAAACACTTGGGTTTAGTGGGCTTGGGTGGCCTAGGCCACATGGCGATCAAGTTTGCAAAGGCGTTTGGAATGAAAGTAACAGTTTTCAGTACCTCTCCAGGGAAAGAGAAAGAAGCCCAAGAGATTTTGGGAGCTGACAACTTCATCATCACTAAAGACAATGAAAAAATGAAGGTGAAAGAATTGCCCCGATTCTTCAAATGTTTCTAAATAAAGTTGGAAATTCATGTGCCAACCCCACTCTAATAACAAAAGTTTGAGTTCAATGTAGCTTTGTATCATCATCTATGAACCAAAACCATTGCCAAACCCAATACTTAATTTGATTTACATACCATAAATATACATATGTTTGGATCAACTTTTGTAACCAATCTTCTTCATGAGAGTCTCAAGACTACTTACTATATGTTTTGTTCTTCACTAACCTGATTGCTGATTTTTTTTTTCTGCATGAGCAGAATGCAGCTAAGAGTATTGACTACATCATAGACACCATACCATCTGCTCATTCCTTGGACCCCTATCTTGCTCTTCTCAAAACAAATGGCAAGATGGTGCTCCTTGGTGTCTCAACTAAACCTGTACAAATTTCAGTACATTCGCTTATTTTTGGTAAGGTCAAATTTCTAAGTTTTGAAATTAAGTGTAGGATACGGAGACCTCTACTCAATGATGTGAAGGCATCATCATCCAATTGGCTATAGATCATGCATTGACACCTGCATGCATAAGTGAGAAACAACCTACATCCAATGGGAAAAAACTTATATTGAAATTAGCTTCTACAATTACATTGTAAAAGATAGGTGTAATTCTATGTAAATCTTCATGCTAATATACTATTCCACTTCAAATCCTTACAACATCAAAAGTGGAGTTCTATATATTAGTATGGCAAAAAGAGTGAACCATAGTTTGAGCTCATATGGTTATCCTTGTATTTCCTTTCACTCTTGTCCTCAAGGCCATTTCCTTGTGTAGGTTCAAATGACAAGCGGTGTGATGAAATGTAGGTCGTCACTTTGTTGGTGGAAGTTTGATTGGAGGTATTGCTGAAACACAAGAAATGCTCGACTTTTGTGGTGCACATAACATCACATGTATGATTGAAAAGATCCCCATCACATACACCAACTCGGCCATGGACCGTCTTATGAAGTCAGATGTCAAGTATCGCTTTGTCATTGATATTGAAAACAGCTTGAAGGAATGACATTTGAATGTTTTCTCATGAAGACCCATCAAGTGAGGGGTTTCTAAGGATTGCAAAGGAACCACCAATTTCCTCAAGTTTGCCTGCTAAAAGGCCTAATTGAATGTCAGTGAATAAATACTTTGGGAGGAATGACAATATTACATGAAAATTCATTTTAAAACAACATCACATATGCACATATGCTTTGTACATTGTGAATTATTGCAATATTGTAAGCACTAAAGTTTTCAAAACACCGAATGTTAGGTGTAATAATTTTGTAAGAGACCCATGCTAACTGTTGAGGATCTTTTGCATAGGGGAACGCCCTGACAGCGGGGCAGCATTAGGTCCATGAGGACCCCAAAATGGCAAAACAAAAGCAATGAATTAAATGCAGCATTCATCTTGATGCAATTACAGAACAATGCTCAGAAAAAATAATTATTATTTTATTTTATTTTTTTCTGACTGTATCTTAACTATGATTAGCATTTTAATTATCTTTCTTACACAATATTTCCAAGAAAAAAAAAGTGATCTAGCATCATAAAAGACCAATTTTAACCTTACAAAAGCACAAAGGACCACGGGTTATTTACAAGGGAGAAGCAACCTCATCACACGAGCAGCCAAAAAAATTGTGATTGAATTATAGTCTGGTCAGATGCTTGCTTGGATTGCAAATAATTCTCAAAATGTCATCAAGTTGACTTTGTAGTAGAAAATGTTCCAGACCCCACATCTAAGTTGGAGGTCAAATTTGTGAAGATATTCTCAGACACTTCAATCATTCCAGGTTCTGAGTCTGACTAAGATGATCACATCTGAATTGACTTATGTACCCTACTGCTAACTAGAACAATTGATCAAAAAATTCTCCATTGAATTACAATAACAACACTTCTACATTGTGCAAAATAGAGAGACATCAATCAGATGCAAATTGCAATCGGAGAGTCTTAATACCCCCTCATCAAGCTCTGTTGGGTGCTCATTTTGGAGTGTGCTTTTTTGTGGCCTTTTTGCACTCTACATGTTCTGCATGTTCTGACAGGCAAGTAAGAAAAGTAAACATGTTCTATAAGATTTGCATGTTGTGTTATCCTTGAGCCCTTTCGGACCCATGACTTGCATGTTGTGTTATCCTTGAGCCCTTTCGGACCCCATGACTTGCATGTTGTGTTATCCTTGAGCCCTTTCGGACCCATGACTTGCATGTTGTGTTATCCTTAATGAGAAGGATTATTTTTTCAATTTTGTGATGTAGCTAAAGTGGCAATCATCCATAAGATGATTTAGCCAGATTTGGCTACATACTAGATATGAAAGGA